>Ga0123356_10005480_pt1 | contig 12921 bp, 12 predicted proteins | sample TergutEmb28metaG_2_FD_92546 | JGI IMG/M metagenome (GOLD analysis project Ga0123356, IMG submission 92546) | Embiratermes neotenicus P3 segment gut microbial communities from Petit-Saut dam, French Guiana - Emb289 P3 | ecosystem: Host-associated > Arthropoda: Insects > Digestive system > Gut ... | reverse complement strand
GCCGTGGTCGGTCCCCAGGGCTGCGCGGAAACGAGGCGGCCCCATTCCCAAGCCATCGCCGTTCCGGCGGTGCCGACCACGATGGCAAGCCAGGGCGGGCCGAACCACACGGCCGCGAGCGCGACCGGAACGAGGACAATCGCCGACGCGATCCGCCGGCGCAGCATCGCGGAGCGCTGCGCGGCGGCAGCTTCCATCAGCGCGATTCGACAGTGGCGCCGTAACGCCGTTCGCGGCCGCAAAAATCCCTGATCGCGCGCTGGAGATCCGCCTTGCCGAAATCGGGCCAATAGGTGTTGACGAACACCAGCTCGGCATAGGCCGATTGCCACAAGAGGAAATTGCTGATCCGTTGTTCGCCGCTGGTGCGGATGATCAGGTCGGGGTCGGGCATGTCGACGGTGAGAAGCTGACTGGCCACAGCGCTTTCATCGATATCGTCGGGCGCAAGCCGCCCGGCGGCGACCAGGCGGGCGAGGCGGCGGGCCGCCAGCGCGATCTCGCCGCGGCCGCCATAGGACAGGGCAATGGTGAGATGGAGCCGGTCGTTGTCCTGTGTCAGATGCTCGCCATTCTCGATCAAGGTGATGATATCGGCGCCAAGCCTGCTGCGCTCGCCGATGATGCGCAGGCGGACGCCGTTCCGGTGCAGCTCGGCGATCTCGGCGCGCAGGTAGTGCCGCAACAACCCCATCAGATCGTGCACCTCGCCGGCCGGGCGCTTCCAGTTCTCGGAGGAAAAACCGTAGAGCGTCAGATAGGAGATACCGAGCTCGCTCGCCGCCTCGACGGTGCGCCGCACCGCTTCGGCGCCGCTGCGATGGCCGGCGACGCGCGGCAGGCCGCGCAATTTCGCCCACCGGCCATTGCCGTCCATGATTATGGCAACGTGGGTCGGCGGCGGCCCCGGCGGTTCGATCCGATCCATGGGTCAAACCTGCAGGATTTCCTTGTCCTTTTGCGCAAGCGTGGCGTCGATCTTCTTGATCTCGGCGTCGGTCAGCCCCTGCACTTCCTTTTCGAGGCGATGCAATTGATCCTCGGTGATCTGGTGAGCCTTCTCCTTTTTCTTCAGCCCGTCGATACCGTCGCGGCGCACGTTGCGCACGGACACCCGCGCCTCCTCGGCATATTTGGCGGCGACGCGCGTGAGCTCCTTGCGGCGCTCCTCGCTCAGCGCCGGGATCGGCACCCGGATCGTCAGACCGTCAACCTGGGGATTGAGACCGAGCGGCGCCTCGCGAATCGCCTTCTCAGCGGCCTTGACGTTGCCCTTGTCCCAGATGTTGACGATAAGCAGTCGCGGCTCCGGCGCGCTGATGCTGCCGACCTCCTTCAGGGCTACCGTGTTGCCATAGGCCTCGACATGAACCGGATCGAGCAAGCCAATCGAGGCCCGGCCGGTACGCAGCCCCGATAGCTCCCGGCGCAGCACCTCGTGCGCGGCATCCATGCGGCGTCTCAGTTCGGTGATTGTAGGGTCTTCGGTCACGCCTCTCACCTCACTCCGTGATTATGGTGTAGCGGCCCCGGCCCTGCACAACTTCTGCCAGGCCGCCATGGTGATGTATCGAAAAAACCAGGATGGGGATGCGGTTCTCGCGGGCCAGCGAGATGGCCGCGGCATCCATCACCTGAAGGTCACGGGACAGCACGTCCATATAGGTCAAACGCTCGTGCCGCGTCGCATCCGGCTCTTTCATCGGATCGGCGGAATAGACGCCGTCGACCTTGGTGGCCTTCAACAGCGCATCGCATTCCATCTCCGAGGCGCGCAGCGCCGCAGCGGTATCGGTGGTGAAGAAGGGGTTGCCGGTGCCGGCGGCGAAGATCACGACGCGGCCCTTTTCCATGTGGCGCACGGCGCGGCGGCGAATATAGGGTTCGCACACGGATTGCATCGAGATCGCGGATTGCACCCGGGTCGGGACATGGTGATGCTCGAGCGCGCTTTGCATGGCGAGCGAATTAATGACGGTCGCCAGCATGCCCATATAGTCCGCCTGGGCGCGGTCCATGCCGGCCGCGGCGCCGGTAAGGCCGCGAAAGATATTGCCGCCGCCGATGACGACGCAGATTTGAACGCCCTGATCGTGTACGACTTTGGTTTCCTGTGCGATGCCATCGATGATGGTCGCGTCGAGGCCAAAATGCTGATCACCCGTCAGCGCCTCGCCCGAAAGCTTCAGCAGGATGCGGCGGTACAGATTCGCGGATTTCGCCATCGGCCCGGCCTGTCGTATTGCTTGCCCGGCGGTGCCGCCACCGGGAGAGGGGATCATATATCAGGTGAGGCGCGCACGTCTCGCCCCTATGTCGATCGGGCACCTGCCTCTACCTTTTTGCGGTCGCAGCCACCTCGGCGGCAAAATCGCTGGTGCCTTTGTCAATACCCTCGCCGAGGGCGAAGCGTGCGAACCCCGTGACCTTGACCGGTGCGCCGAGATCCTTGGCGGCCTGCTCCAGCACCTTGCTCACGCGCGTCTCGCCGTCGATGACGAAGATCTGCTCGGTCAGCACGGTCTCTTCGTAGAATTTCTTCAACCGTCCTTCGACCATCTTGTCGACGATGGCGTCGGCCTTGCCCGAGGCGCGCGCCTGCTCGCGCAGAACGTCGCGCTCACGTTCGAGCGCCTTCGCATCGACCGATGCGACATCGAGATAGAGCGGATTGGCGGCCGCGACGTGGAGCGCAAGCTTGCGGGCGATTTCGACCAGCTTGCCGGCGTCGGCCGTCGACTGGACGGCAACCAGCACGCCGATCTTGCCGAGATTGGGTGCGAGCGCGTTGTGGGTGTAGGAGACGACGACGCCCGGCGACACTTCGAGCCGCTCGGCGCGGCGCAGATTCATGTTCTCGCCGATGGTGGCGATCATGTTGGTCAGCTCTTCGTCGACGCTGCGTCCGGTGTCGGGAAAAGGCGCCGCCTTGAGCCCCTCGAGCTGGTAGACCGACAATGCCAGCTCGGAAACCGTGCGGACGAAGTCCTGGAAGGTCTCATTGCGCGCGACGAAATCGGTCTCGGCGTTGACCTCGACAACGGCGCCGACATTGCCCTTGGTCGCGACGCCGATGAGCCCCTCGGCGGCGACGCGGCCCGCCTTCTTTGCCGCCGCGGACAGACCCTTCTTGCGCAGCCAATCGACCGCGCCTTCGATATCGCCTGCGGTCTCGCTCAGGGCACGCTTGCAATCCATCATGCCGGCGCCGGTCTTTTCGCGCAGATCCTTAACCAGCGCGGCGGTGATCTCAGCCATGGTCGTCTAGCCTTCCGCTTGAGCCTGATCGTCCGAGGGCTCGGCGTCCAATTCGGCCGCGGCAAGCGCAGGCTCGACCGGCACCTTCTCCTGCTCCCCAAGATCGACCCCCGAAGCCGCCATCTCCGCCTGCAGGCCGTCGAGCACCGCGCCCGACACCAGCTCGCAATAAAGATGGATGGCGCGCATCGCATCGTCGTTGCCGGGGACCGGATAAATGATGCCCTCCGGCGAAGAATTGCTGTCGAGAACGGCGACCACCGGGATCTTGAGCTTGACCGCTTCCTGCACCGCGATCGCTTCCTTGTTCGTGTCGATCACGAAGAGGATGTCGGGCAGTCCGCCCATCTCCTTGATGCCGCCAAGCGCACGCTCGAGCTTGTCCCGGTCGCGCGTCAGCTCCAAGAGCTCGCGCTTGGTCAGACCCGCGCCCGGCTCGGCGATGCGCTCGTCGAGCTCCTTCAGGCGCTTGATCGAATTGGAAATGGTCTTGAAGTTGGTCAGCATGCCGCCGAGCCAGCGGTGGTTGACATAGTACTGGCCGCAGCGCTGCGCCGCCTCGGCAACCGCCTCCTGCGCCTGGCGCTTGGTGCCGACGAAGAGCACGCGCCCGCCGCCGGCGGCGACGTCCCGGACCGCGGTGAGTGCCCGGTGCAGGAGCGGCACCGTCTGCTCGAGATCAATGATGTGAATGCCGTTGCGGACGCCGAAGAGATAAGACTGCATCTCCGGGTTCCAGCGGCGCGTGTGGTGGCCGAAATGCACGCCGGCCTCGAGGAGCTGGCGCATGGAGAAATCAGGCAGAGCCATGACGAAAACGACCTTTCTTTTCCGGTTGAGCCGCCGCGGGGGATTGTCGCCGCAGCGACACCGGAGCGTTCGGCCTTCGACAGGAGGCCGGCGCATCCCCGCGTGTGGGTTGTCGAAACCGCTTAAATAGGGAAGATTGGCGCATAAGGCAAGGGGAAGGGAAGCGTGTGGACAGGCTGAGGGTGACCGCCGGGCCATTGACGTTCGCGGCACGATTCGAGAGCGGAGCGCCACTCACCTGTGCCGCATTTGCGGCGCGTCTGCCGTTCGCGGGCAAGATTGTCCATGTTCGCTGGAGCGGCGAAGCCGTGTGGATCCCGCTCGGCGACCTGCAGTTCGGCGTCGGCTGCGAGAACCACACCTCCTACCCGGCGCCGGGACAGGTCGTGCTCTATCCGGGCGGCATCAGCGAGACCGAGATATTGCTGGCCTACGGCGCCGTGCACTTCGCCAGCAAGGTCGGGCAGCTTGCCGGCAATCATTTCATGACCCTGACCTCGGGCCTCGACTCGTTGCCCGAGCTGGGCCGCCTCTGCCTGTGGCACGGCGCCCAGGATATCCGGTTCGAAGCCGCCTGACGGAGGACGAAATGTCTTACGGAGCAGATGGCGGCTGATCCATGTGCAGCAGCGCATCGCGCAGCGGCTGGCTTGATACCCTTATCAGGCCAGTCAAAGGCGTATCTAAATCCAAGATCACATATAAAGTGGACGACACGGAAAGCGATGCAAGCAAGACGGAAATGTATATGAGTGAATTTCTCGGCGCGATGATGCCGAAGATGAAAAATACAATCACCAACCAAAACATAAGCGCAGCAAGGAAGACTGACGAAATCCGCGAAGCGGGTCCCTCTACTAAAACCCAACGAATACGCTCCAGATCACTTAGGCGTCTTTGCAATATTGGGTAAATATTCATTTGGTTGGGGGTAGTGGGCTTCAAATTCTGTATCGCTTCATCAATACGCCGAAGCGCGACTGTAATTTCTTTTGTTTCTTCGCTTCCAGGAAATAACGGCGTGAATTGGGTGGGATAGGCGCCGCTTGGTGCTGTCTCATCGGGCCAAGACTGCCGGATCACCATGGCGGTGTAGGCGCGCAGTGTCCCTCTTAGTGAGTTCCCCTCTTCCCCAAACTCCCGTAGCCTTATATCCAGCCGAATCAGAGCGATGCCATATTGGCGATAAAGGTCATCATGATTATCGAAATCAGCCTTTGCGGACGTAACCAGCAGCCCCAAGACCAATGCGGCCAAGGTGACCAACATCAGAACCATCATCTGGATTGCTTCAGTGGTGTCGCGAGTTTTGTGATGCTCTTTCAGTCTGCTTTGGACAAATAATCCTGCCGCGCTCGCCGCGATTAGCAAAATCATGAGGTACAGCGCTACGATGATTTCCATACCAAGTGAATCGTCCGGCGAAATGAAGCGTTGTGTAGCATTCTTTCGATTAACTTGAGTCGTGATCTGTATCAATGAGGGAATAGAGTGCATGGAAATAGCCGAAATTCAACCGAGCTTGCGGCCACGGCCAGTCACGGCAGGATACCGATGGCAGAGCGATGATTACCGTGCGACGGTTATATTGTGCTGGGTCCGGCTTGCTAATTTCTTCAGAAACAGATGAGCCGCAACATCTGGCGGCGATCAAACTGACGAACTCTTGACGCGGTGACAGTTCGGCAAGCCGCTTGTCACTCCCGTCGGTGCAAGCGAAAAGCAACTCCCGCATCGACTGAATTTTTTCTGGGGGCGATGGGAGGGTGGGGTAACGACATTTGCACCATCCGGGTCCCGTCGCCCCTTTTGTAGAGCTATCTTTCCAACTGTCACTGATAGGCGCACCAATTCAAGAGCGACCGCTGCGCAACCGGCCCGCGTTTACGCCGTGGCGCGTCAGACCTCGGACCAGCGCGAGACGTACCCCTCGGATGATCCGAGGCTCAAGGGTCTCGGTATTGGCTACCGCAGTTCAAGGTGCGATCATTCGACCTTGCTCCCGAAAGGGCCGGAAACGGGGCACGAAACGGGGACAGATTAGGGGACGGACGCAAAAACGGCTCTGAGGCCCGCAGAAAACCGTCATTTTTGGAGGACGAAATGGCCGACTACGCGGCGCCCCTCGCCGATATGCGGTTCGCACTCGATACGGCCGCGGACCTGTCGCAGCTGACAAGACTGCCGGACTTTCACCATGTCGCACCCGACCTCGTCGACGCCGTCATGGCCGGGGCGGCGCAGCTGGCAAGCGACGTGGTCGCACCCCTCAACGTGACCGGCGACCGCCAGGGCAGCCGGATTGAAAACGGCGTCGTGCGCACGCCCCAGGGTTTCAGCGCAGCGTACCGGGCCTATGTCGAGGGCGGCTGGAACGCGGTCGCCTTCCCTGAAGCGATCGGGGGCCAGGGCTTGCCGCGTGCGCTCAACATCTGCCTCACCGAAATGTGGACCTCGGCGAGCATGGCCTGGGCCCTCAATCCGCTTCTCACCGTCGGCGCGGTCGAAGCCCTCGAAAAGCATGGCAGCGAGGCGCTGAAGCGCCTCTATCTCGGCAAGCTGGTGAGCGGCGAATGGACCGCCTCGATGAACCTGACCGAGCCTCAGGCGGGCTCCGATGTCGGTGCCATGCGCACGCGGGCGACGCGCGAGGGCGAGCGCTACCGCATCAAGGGCCAGAAGATCTTCATCACCTACGGCGAGCACGATCTGGCCCCCAACATCATTCACATGGTGCTGGCGCGATCGCCCGACGGACCACCCGGCACCGCCGGCCTGTCCCTGTTCCTGGTCCCCAAATATCTGGTCAACGCCGACGGCAGCCTCGGCGCCCGCAACGATCTGCGCGCCGTCAGCCTCGAGCACAAGCTGGGTATTCATGCCAGCCCGACCTGCGTCATGGCGTACGGCGACAATGAGGGTGCGATCGGCTGGCTGGTCGGTGAGGAAAATCGCGGCATGGAATGCATGTTCACGATGATGAACAATGCGCGGCTGCAGGTCGGACTTCAGGGCCTCGCCATTGCCGAGCGCGCCTATCAACAGGCCCGCGATTACGCGCGAACCCGGGTGCAGGGCAAGCCGGTCACCGCCACCGCACCCGGTGACTACCCCATCATCCATCATCCCGATGTTCGGCGCATGCTTTTGTCGATGCGCGCACGGATCGAGGCGATGCGTGCCTTGGTCTATTACGCCGCGTCGCTGACCGATCGCGGCCATCATTCGACCGATGCCGCCGTGCGCCTTGGCTGCCGCGCACGCGCCGATCTGCTGATCCCGGTGGTGAAGGCGTGGTGTACGGACCAGGGCGTCGCCGTTGCCTCGCTTGGCGTCCAGATTCACGGCGGCATGGGCTTCATCGAAGAGACCGGCGCCGCACAACACTACCGTGACGCGCGGATCGCGCCGATCTACGAAGGCACCAATGGAATTCAGGCCAACGATCTTGTCGGCCGCAAGGTGCAGCGCGGCGGCGGCGCGGCAGCGACGCTGATCGCCGACATGCGCAGCGACGCCGCCGCCAATCCGACCCTGATCGCCGCCATCGACGCGCTCGAGGAGGCAACCACCTGGCTGGTGGCGAATGCCGGGGCGCAGGCGCTCACCTTGAGCGGTGCCGTGCCCTATCTTGACTTGATGGGGATCGTCGCCGGCGGCTGGCTTTTGGCGCTCGCAGCCAAAGAGGCGAGACACCGTCTCGACACCGGGGAAGGCGATGTCGATTTCAACCGTGCGAAGTGCGTGACCGCGCGCTTTTACGATGAGCATTTCCTGCCATTGGCACCCGCCCTGTTGCCCGCGATCAAGGGCGGCGAAACGCTGCTGGAGTTCGATCCCGGCCTCCTTTAGCGGCATCGGGCGCAGGCGCCGCCGAACCTCGAGGGCTTTCTATCGGATCGTCGCGCTCGACGAGCTTCAATCCTCGCCGCCGTCGGGCGGGTGAAATTGCTTTGAGAGGGCGAGCGCACGGCGGCACCCGCCGCGTGTGGCAAGCGATCGACACCGGTGCGGATCGGCCCGCGACAACCGGCCTTCACGCGCTTCCGATTCCCGGCGGCGTGACATCGCGGCCGTGGCCTATAGGCGCCCGGGAGCGCGGCGAGCCGCCACGTCACTTCTCGTTGACGCAGTCGAGCAGAGTCCAATAGCCGAAGAGATTGACCGCGCGTGCGGCACGGACGCGGAGGCCGCTTGTGCTCAGAAAATCGTCGAGCGGGAAATCGGCATGAAACCCGATATGGCATGCCAGCGGCGCCAGCGCCTTCTCGATGACGCGCATCGGACCGCGCGGCGTCGAGAAATGGTTGACGACGACGATATGGCCGTCGGCCTTACACACGCGGCGCAGCTCGGCGCCGAAGCGCGCAGGATCGCCGACCACTGACGCGACGTAGAGCGCGACCACGGCGTCAAAACTGTCGTCGGCGAAGGCCAGCCGCTCGGCGTCGGCCTTGTCGATGCTCTCGACATGCCGCAGCCCGAGCCGGGCAACCTTCTCGCGCGTCTTCGCCAGCATCTCCGGCGACACGTCGATGCCGACGACGCGCGCGTCGCGTCGATAATGCGGCAGCGACAGACCGGTGCCAACGCCGACTTCGAGTATGCGCTGATAAGGGCGATTGTTGACGAGCGTTACCGCCGCGCGCCGGCCCGGCTCAAACACAGCGCCAAACACGAAATCGTAACTATCGGCGTAGCGCCGATAGATCGTCAGTGTGTTGTCAAGCTTCATTCCCCCGCTTTGCCGCGACCGAAAAGTGTCGCGGGCTTGGAAGCTAGATCAGCGTAACGCGATCAGCTTCGAGGCCTTTGCGGCCTTCAACGACATCGACGCGGACGCGTTGCCCGGCGCCGAGTGCATTGACGCCACTGCGTCGCAGCGCGGTGACGTGGATGAATATGTCCTTGCCGCCGCCGTCCGGAGAGATAAAGCCGTAACCCTTGTCGGGCTCGAACCACTTTACGGCGCCTTCGAGCGACTGCGATGCACCGCCATATCCGGCGCGCTCGCGATCAGGATAGCGATCACCGCCATAGCGGTCGCCGCCGCGCGACGGCGGCGCGGCCTGGCTCTCGTCGACGTTGAGAACGCTGATGACCAGGGGGCCTTTCGCACCTGGTCCGATCTCGCAGAGCAACACTGCGCCTTCGCCGACATTGTCATAGCCGGCTCGCCGCAAAACCGCCATCGGGAGGAAAGCATCCGGACTGCCATCGGTCATCGTAACAAATCCGAAACCTTTGGCGCCATTGAACCACTTAACCCTGGCCTCGACACGGTGCCCACCCTGGGGCTCTTCGTTCCGGAAATATCCGGGACGACGTTCACGATCGTACATGGGACCTCAATAATTCGGCGTATTAAAAACGCAGAATAACGTGAATTTAAGGAAGCTGCTAGCGCTTGTCGTGGCTTGGAGATCAAAAAATTGCGATGGCAGGGATGTTATTTCGATAGGCTCGACTGCGACTCCTCCTCAAATTCTATTTGCACGACCGCGCGCCGCCACGCGCGTTCGCGCGGCGCGGCGCTACAGCGTGAAGCCGCCATCGATGACGTGAACCGTGCCCGTCGTAAAGGCGGACTCGTCGCTGGCGAGATAGACGGCGAGCGCGGCGATCTCCTCGGGCGTGCCGAGACGGGACATTGGCTGGCGATCGATAAAGGCGCGGCGCACCGCATCGCTGCCGCCTTGCGCAGCGATGCGATGCTCCAGGGACGGGCTCGCCACCGTGCCGGGGCAAATCGCATTGCAGCGAATGCCGCGGCGGATGAAGTCGATCGCGACTGATTTGGTCAGGCCGATGACGCCGGCTTTGCTGACGCCGTAGGCGAAACGGTTGGGCGCCGCTTTGATCGACGACACCGAAGACGACATGTTGATGATCGAGCCGCCACCCGCCGCCAGCATCGCCGGCAAGAAAGCCCGGATCATCCGGTACATCGCTGTCAGATTGAGCGCGATCGTGAAATCCCACGCGCCATCATCGCAATCGAGGACGGTGCCGTGGTGAACGAAGCCTGCACAATTGAACAATACGTCAAGGGCACCGAGCTCTTGTGCCAACGCCACGACAGCGTTCCGGTCGGTAACATCGAGCCGACGCAGCGCGATCGTGTCGGGCAGGCCGGTCAGCTTATCCTCGTCGATGTCGCTCGCGATGACCGATGCGCCCTCGGCGGCAAAGGCGAGCGCCGTTGCACGGCCAATCCCTTGTCCCGCGGCGGTCACCAGAATCGTCTTGCCTAGAAGCCGGTTGGCCATTCGATTGATTCTCCCATCAATTGCTCTCCCCATTATTGGTGCCTGGAACCTCCAGCCTCCACCAGGCGCGCCCGCAAGCCCGTCATCGGCACAACCCGTAAACCTGACCGGCACAACCATTCAGCGAAGGGTAATGCTCCCTCTGGCGGGCGCTCGAGCCGCCCCCCCTTGCCATCAAGCCTTTCGCTTTCCCCTGTCGGGCCGCCATCCCCCCGCAGGTTGCGCGGCGACAGGGAGACGCAAAGCGTGTCATTGACGTTCCAGCGACGAGGCACCAAGCTCGCTGCTCCGCATTGCCGTCCGCCGGGCTTCGCGCTACCAAGACCAAGACTAAAAAAAGATGATACCGACGCTCGTCGCCCTCTCCAATCCCCAGAACGACCGCGATCACGTGGTGGTGCCGTTGGCGCGCGCGCCGGTGCCGGAGGGGCGGCTTCCGATCGGCCACAGTGCCCTGACGGGCCGGGCGATGGAGCGGCATTGGGTCGCCGTTTCCATCCTGATCCATCTCCTGATGATCGCCGTGTTGGCACTGGGACTGCTGGAGGCGCGCCGGCCGGCACCCCCGGCCGTGCTGAAGATCACGCTGATCCCCCAGGATCCGGGCAGTGCCGGCGCCGCAGGGGGGAAGAAGGGTGGCGGTGACGCCAAAACGCAGCGGGCGGATCAACCGGAGAGTCCGGCGCCTCCGCCCGAGCCGGCAGCGCCCGCAGCGTCACCGCCGGACGTGCCGCCGCTCGTCCTCGCCACGCCGGACACGGCCCAGCCGATGCGGCCTCAGATCGCGCCGCCGGCGGCCGCGCCGGTGATCACGCCCCCGCCGATCAAGACGGTGGCACCGCAGCTGGCGATGGAAATACCGCCGCCCAAGCCGCGACCGGCGCCGCCGCGGCGACGGCCCCAGCCGCATCGCGAGGCGCCGTCACGAGCGGCTCACATGCCGATGCCGCAACGTGCATCACCTCAACAATCCGCACCGGCAAGGACCACGTCGTTGCCGGCGGCAGCGGCAGGCATCGGCGCGGGACCGGGCAAAGGGCTGGCGGGCGCGGGACAAGGCGCCGTCGGCAGCACAACGGGACCGGGCGATGACTATCTGCAAAGACTCTACCGACATCTGCTGCGCTACAAGAAATACCCGCCGGAAGCGATCAGCGCGAAGCAGCAAGGCTCGGCGGTCATCGGCTTCGTCATCGCCCGCGATGGCACAATCAGCGACCCGCGGATCGAAAAGAGCTCGGGCTCGCCGACCCTCGACCAGGCAACGCTGGAGATGGTGCAGCGTGCCTCGCCCGCGCCGGCGCTGCCCGACAGTTTCAAGGCCAGCGAAGCCCGCGTCCGATTTCCGATCGATTACAAGCTCAGCCTGATTGACCAGATGTTCTGAGCCCCGGTCGGCTCGAGCCTGCGCCCTGGCTTGGCGCCGGCGCCGGCGCCTTGGCGCGGATCTCGACACAAAAGAGCCGGGGTTCGCGCCGACGCGCATCGGCCGGGGCGCTGCGGGCGCAGCCCGCGATTTACCGACGCCCCGCAATCGTTTGCGCGCCGCCGAAGGCCGCCGAGACGCGGCGTCATTCAATCGCCCGCGACACCGACGGAATTCCGTCCGCATTGGCTATTTGCCAAGGGAAGGCGGTCGGGTAAATTGAACCGTCATTATCGATAGACCTATAGAAGCGTCCGGAGGAACCATGGCCGACACTGTCCGTTACGAGCGCCGCGGCGATATCGCCGTCATCACCGTCGACAATCCTCCGGTCAATGCGCTGAGCGCGTCGGTGCGCCAGGGGCTGGCCGACAGCTTGGCCAGGGCAACCGCCGATGCGGAAATCAAGGCGGTGGTGCTGATCGGCGCCGGGCGGACCTTCATCGCCGGCGCCGACATCCGGGAATTCGGCAAACCAATGACCGGACCGGGTCTGCAGACGATCATCAACGGCTTTGAAGATTCGGCAAAGCCGGTGGTCGTCGCGATGCACGGCACCGCGCTGGGCGGCGGGCTGGAGGTCGCCCTCGGCTGTCATTACCGGGTCGCGGTCCCGACCGCGCAGCTTGGTCTGCCGGAAGTGAAGCTCGGCATTCTGCCGGGCGCCGGCGGCACCCAGCGCCTGCCGCGGGTCATCGGCGTCAAGCCCGCCCTCGACATGATCACTTCGGGTGACCCGATCCCTGCCGCCAGGGCCAAAGAGATCGGATTGGTTGACCAGATCGTCGAGGGCGATCTGCTCGAGGGCGCGATCAAATTCGCGCAAACGGTCGCCATTCCCGGCGGCACCAAAGGCCGTCAGGTCAGCCAGCGCGCCGACAGGCTCGGGGGCGCCGATCCCGCCTTTTTCGCCGAAGCGCGCCGGGTGAGCGCCGCCAAGGCCCGGGGGCAGACCGCACCGGTGCGGATCGTCGACGCGCTCGAGGCGGCGGCGACATTGCCGTTCGCCGAGGGCATCAGGAAGGAACGCGAGATTGCCGGCGAGCTCATGGCCGGGACGCAATCGAAGGCGCTGCGTCATGTCTTCTTTGCCGAGCGCGAGGCCGCAAAGATTCCCGACATCGCCGCCGGCACGCCCGTGCGTCCGGTCAAGTCGGT
>Ga0123356_10005479_pt1 | contig 12922 bp, 12 predicted proteins | sample TergutEmb28metaG_2_FD_92546 | JGI IMG/M metagenome (GOLD analysis project Ga0123356, IMG submission 92546) | Embiratermes neotenicus P3 segment gut microbial communities from Petit-Saut dam, French Guiana - Emb289 P3 | ecosystem: Host-associated > Arthropoda: Insects > Digestive system > Gut ... | reverse complement strand
TTCCCGTGGCACTCACCGGTTCTTTGATTCCGATAACAGTTTCACCGATGATATCTTTCATGTCAGGCTCATATTTAAATGAGACCTTGCCGCCGGGTTGTTCTATTATCTCACGAAGATCGAGCAACATTTAAGAACACCCCCAAAGCTTTGATATTATACGTTATAGCAACAATGTTGTCAAATACTTTTTATTTTGATATTATGTATTTTATTATAATATGCTTTCTCGCACTGTAAATATGTTCCTCCCCATGTGGGCGCTTCATCCTGCGTCTGCAATCCCTCGCCAATGTCTCGTGTGCGAGACATTCACGAGGTATTTACGACGCTGCGCTTAACACATGGCCGCTCCACCATCCATGGTTACGCTATCGGAACAATATTCACAATGCTCGCAAGCATACAATGAGGTAATAGTGACCGGTAAAGAGCGAATAACAAATATTTTAAAACGTGAGCCTGTTGACAGAATAGGGTTATATGAGCATTTCTGGCAGGATACCCGCAATTTATATACCGAGCAGGGGCATACGCAGCAGGGTGAAAATCTCGATGAGCACTTTGGCTTTGATATGTCAATGTACTGGCCGCTAAATAAGGTTCTTAACGTTGATTTCGAGCCCTTTACTATCAGCGAGGACGAAAATACCATAACAACAAAAGACGGTAACGGTGCCACTTTGCGCCGTTTCAAAAACAAAGTCACTCCTCCCGAAAACGTTGATTACGATATAAAAGAGCGCAAGGACTGGGATAAAGTCAAGCATTTGTTGTTCGAAAATCTCGAAAAACGTATTTATTCTGGGGCATATCGCGACGCTAAAACCACGGCAGAAAAAGCAAGCCGCTTTTTTGCAAGTGCAGGCCCGCTTGTGTTTGAAGACATCCTTTTTATCTGCGGGCATGTAAATATGCTCCTCGGAATGGCTGATGACCCCGACTGGTTTTCCGATATGGCAAATACCTACGCAGAGCTTACGATAAAGCTCCAGGAGACACTTTTTGAGTGTGAGGGTTATCCCGATGGTCTGTTCTATTACGAGGATTTGGGTTTTAAAGGAAAGACTTTTATGTCGCCAAGGATGTACCGTGAGTTACTCTTCCCTGTTCATAAGTACACATTCGACTGGGCCCACTCAAAAGGACTTCCTGTTATACTTCACTCCTGTGGCTATTTCGAAACGCTTATTCCCGATTTGATAGAAACAGGTGTAGATTGTTTCCAAACACTTGAGGTCAAAGCCGGAATGGATGTTGTTAAAATACACCAAAAGTTCGGAGAGCGTGTTTCATTCATGGGCGGGATTGATATACGGGCACTATACACAAACGACTGCAAGGAAATTGACAAAGAACTCGAGCGTGTTATACCTGCCGTTAAAAATGGCTACGGTTTTATAGCGCACAGTGACCACTCTATACCCTATACCGTTAACTATGAATCGCTCAAATATTACTTTGACAGAGTTTTGGAGCTTGGTAGATATTAAACCCTTCGGAGGTCATTAAAATGGAAAAACGTTTGTTTTCCGCACCCGGACGTGTCGAAATCGGCGGCAACCATACAGACCATCAGCACGGGCCTGTGCTTGCGGCAGCCGTGGATTTGGAAGTCAAATGCACGGCATCGCCAAATGACACTAACACGATAAACATAGAAAACAAACAGTACGGCTCACTTTGTATCAGCCTTGATAACCTCGATATGCAACCGGACGAAAAAGAAACAACCTCAGCGGTAATCCGTGGAGTAGCAGCTTGGTTTTCCAAACATGGTCATAAAATCGGCGGGTTTGACGCAGAAATTTCATCAACCATTCCTGTCGGAGCAGGTCTTTCGAGCTCGGCGGCATTTGAAGTGCTTATAGGAAATGTGTTTAAGGGATTATACGGAGCAGATGTGACTGCGCTTGATATTGCTCTTGCGGGAAAATTTGCCGAAAACGTATACTTCGGTAAGCCCTGCGGCTTAATGGATCAGGCAGCTTCATCCTTTGGTGGGCTTAACCTGATTGATTTTGCAGACCCTGAAAGCACAATTGTTACCCCGATAAACGCAGAGTTGCCGGGTTATATGATGTGTGTTGTCGAAACAGGCGGGTCTCATGCAGATTTAACTGCCGAGTATGCAGCGATACCCGGTGAAATGAAACAGGTTGCAAATTACTTCGGGTTTGACTATTTAAACGATGTTCCGGTTGAAATGTTTAACACCGGACTCAGTGATCTGCGGAAAGCAAAAATAAGCGACAGAGCTATTCTCCGAAGCATTCACTTTTTTAATGAGTGTACCCGTGTCCGGGCACAAGCTGCAGCTCTGCGGGAGGGTAAGATATCCGAATTTCTAAACCTTGTAAACGAATCCGGACGCTCTTCTCTTGCTTACCTGCAAAATGTATTAATACCGTCAAGTCCCGAGGAGCAAGGACTTACTCTTGCTTTGGCATTGTCCGAAAAGCTTCTCTCGGGTAGAGGTGCATGGCGTGTCCACGGCGGAGGTTTTGCCGGAACAATTCTTGCTTTTTTACCCTGTGACTTAAAGGATGAATATAAAAAGCAAATGAGCATCGTGTTTGGTGAAAGCTCCTGCCACTTTGTTAATGTCCGGCAATTGGGCGGAACGGAATTATTGTGAAAGAATACATAATTGACAAAAACGACAGCGGGCAGCGGGTTGACAGATTTACGACAAAGGTAGTTCCCTCACTGCCTTCTTCTTTGCTTCAAAAATATATTCGTCTAAAACGAATTAAGATAAACGGCAAGGGTACTAAGAGGGATTACAGGTTAAACACCGGTGATGTTATTCAAATGTATATAAACGACGAGTTTTTTGAAGCCGCCGATAATAGCGATGCTTACCTGAAAATTACAGACCCCGGACTTGATATCATATATGAAGACGATAACATTTTACTTATAAACAAACCTGTCGGTGTGCTCTGTCACAGTGACGGTGCTTTTGACCATAGCACTGTCATAGCAAGAGTGCAGGCATATTTGTATTTAAGCGGAGCATGGCGTCCGCGTGACGAAAACTCATTTGCTCCGGCTCTTTGCAACCGCATCGACCGTAACACCTCCGGTATTGTAATTGCCGCAAAAAACGCCGAAGCCCTGCGTATATTAAACGAAAAGATAAAACTGCAGGAGATTGACAAGTACTATCTTGCTGTTGTTCACGGCGAGCCAAAACCGGAGCAGGCAAGACTCGAAGGATATATTTTTAAGGACTCGGTCAAAAACCGCGTATATGTGACTAAACATAATCAGCCCGGTGCAAAATCTGCTGTTTTGGAGTATAAAACTCTTGAAACAGCAAAAAACGAAGCAGGTAAACTATCGCTTCTCGAGTGCCGCCTTATCACAGGCCGCACACACCAAATCCGTGCACAGCTCGCAGACGCAGGCTTCCCTATTCTCGGCGACGGTAAATACGGACGCGGCGATTTAGATCGTCCTTTTAATGAAAAAAAACAAGCTCTTTGTTCATATAAGCTTGTTTTTTCATTTAAGTCAGACGCAGGATTGCTTAACTATTTACAAGACCGGGAGTTTAAGCTACACAAGAAGCTTCCAATAATTATGTCCTGAATTATAGTATTCGCTTTCCCACTCATTATCGGGATGCACCTTGTATTCGATAAAGCCACCGTTTAAAAATGCTTTTTGCATCGGGATATATTCATTCCATGTGTCACTTAAAAGCATCAGATGGCCGCGTTTCTTCGCTTGAGCTTCTACGACATCAAAAAGTTTGTAGCAAAGCTTGTGTCTCCTGTGCTCCGGTGCCACATATATATTTGTAATAATCCCGACTTCTTTACACTTAAAAACCAAAATTGCACATCCGACAGGTTTATCGTTTTGGTAAATAATAAATGAATCCGTCATGTCCTTCAGGTCATGGAAGCAATCCTCCCCGTACTTAACACGCGCGGGGGAATTTTCATTCATATCATCATTGAGAAGCTTAAATACATCTACCAGGTCTTCTGTTATTTTTTCAAAATGTTCTATCTTATAATTTTCCATTTTTACCTCACTTCTTTCTTCTGCGATTATTTTTCCTGAGGTTATATGCAATTTTAATCATAAAGCACAAACCTACAATAAAAAGACATCCGGCTGTCATAATTACTACGTCTGCTATAATCGACGAAACCTTGGACGCATCAGGATAAAGCAGATTGTTTAATATCGGTATTTCATTAGTTGCAAAAATCAATTGAAACAATGAAATTACAGATATAGCAAGCAACACAATGTTCATTATGTCACCTTGTTGTATAGACCGTGTTTCTCTAATAGTCCCAAGCTTAGAATCAACCTTCTCCAAAGTCTCGTCAAAAGCTTCTTTTTCTTCTTTAAGATTTAATCTTTCTGCGGTCTTGTCAAGCATTATCTGGTGTGACATAAACTTCAAATTATCCACAGCATCAAGCTTTGCTATCAAGTTAATTATATCAAGGTGCTGCTCGGCATTTTTACTGATTGCTTTTGTCAGATTATTATTTGTCTCATCTGACAAAGCTGTATTAATAAATGCATTACGGGCACACATCAATGTATGCTTCTTCAGCAAAAGCATTTCAAGGATCAACAGGTGTTCCGGCCATGAAACATGAAGTTGTTTTCTGACTTTTAAATGGTTTTTCCAATCTATGGATGACGGTTCGTCTCTTAATCCATATGTACCGATAACAACAGTAATTTTTTGATTTGACAATACCAAATCATCTGAATCAATTGCTATGTTCCCTCCGCAAACAACATCATATGCCGAAGCATCTCTATATGGCCATTCAAATGGATATAATGTCATGAGCCCTATCAGTTCTCTTTTGTGAAATTCCGCAATATGAGAGAGTATATCTCGTTCATCCATCTTATCAGATTTTTTGGCATCCTGTATAAAAAGGTCATCATAATGTTGTACTGATTCCCAAATGTCTACATAAACATGTTTGCTTGATAATACTTTGTCACTATCTTTTTTTACCTTGCTTTTGCATTCTGAAGCACTGCGAATTCCTAAAATATGCTTTTTATATCGTTTGATAACTTCTTTAAAGAGATTGTGATTTTGATTTTCCTTTAAACATTCCTCAGTATCAGCTTTAAGCGATTCAATGTTTTGAGACACTTTTTCTCTATCATTAAGACCTGTCCATGCTCCGTTACTGTCCAGATACAAATCGTCTATCTCTAAACTCTCTATTTCAAGTGATATGCTGCCATAATTAACACCATTAATTTTTTCGTAAATTTCGCGTTTCTTACATATCTTTTTTTCGTTTTCTTCACAGTCTTCGGTTTCCCATTTCTCACAGTTTTCGACTTCACATTTTCCGACAGCCCAATTCTCGGCATCCATATATACTGATATTAACGAAATAATATGATCGGTTGTCAGTTCCGGTGATTTCATAAAGTCTTCTTCATTATTAATAACCATTCTGTAGGTCATCGATACAGTTCTGTAGTAAAACAATGACATTTCTACATATACTTTACCTTCAATCAATACAGGTTCCGGTTCATTTAGTTTAAGTTTAAAAGTGAATCCTTCCAACTTATACTTGTGAAGAGGACTTTCATTATTACCGTACACGAACATCTGCTTATCGATAGTTGAACCGGGTTTGCCTTCTAATGATTTTACATAATCACCGAACTCGATAATTTCATTGTTTATCCCGCAAACTGTGCATCTTTCACAACTGTCCACAAATGTAAATATATCAAACATAACTACAGACAGTTCCGTGTACCTTAGTCCGTTACTGTTAGCCTCGCAGCATAAGTCTTTAATTTCAGTCTCTATTTTTTCACTCATTTTTAATTACCTATCGTGCCAGGACCATTGTCCAGGCTCTGTCAAACTCACTTGCAAAATCACCGAGATCCAAAAAGATTACACAACGGTCGAGAACCTCATCGGTGGGCCAGTATGCGGGGTCCTCCAGCCATTCGGGTGGCAACATTCTTAATGTTTCGGTATTTACGGTAGAAAACCCTATATACTCAGTGTTTCGCAGTGCAATGTCGGGTCTGCAAAGAAAGTTTATAAACGCTTCAGCGCTTTCCTTGTTTCTTGCATCCTTAGGGATTACAATGGCATCAAACCATACATTACTGCCTTCATTTGGTACCACATAATCGAGTGCGGGATTTTCATCCATACAGTATACAGCATCTCCCGAAAAAATCAAAGCAAGTGCCGCTTCATTGTTTATCATGCTGTCGCGGACAGTGTCTCCCATATATGCATGCACAAGTGGTTTTTGCTCGATTAAAAGGTCTCTTGCCATATGAAGCTCGTCTATGCTACGGGTATTTATGGAAAATCCGAGCTTAATCAGTGCCGGCACAAAGCTGTCTCTCATGCTGTTATACATTATAATCTGACCTTTGTATGCTTCATCCCAAAGAACATCCCAGCTGTCTATTTCACCGTGTACCATTTCTGTGTTGTATAGAATCCCGTTTGTCCCCCACATATACGGAACAGAATATTCATTGGTTGGATCATATGCAAGGTTTCTAAATTTTTCATCAATATATTGAAAGTTCGGAATGTTGGAAAAATCAATTTTTTCCAGCATGTCCTCTTTAATCATCCTCTCTATCATATAATCGGTGGGAATGATTAGGTCATAGCTCGAGCCTCCCCCTTTGACCCTTGCATACATTTCTTCATTGGAGGCATAATTTGAATACGAAACCCTGATGCCGGTCTCTCTCGTAAATTCCTTTAATATATCCTCATCCATATACTCGCCCCAGTTATAAATCCTGAGTGTGTCCTGATTATCACACGAAACGAGCGGGATGGCAGTGAGAATCAGGCATAGTACACAGAGTATTGCAGTTATTTTTTTCATGATATTTTCTCCTTTTTCTTGTCGACTGTGTTAATTAAATATAGCAGCATCATTACAAAGATAAACATTAGTGTGGATATTGCGTTTATTTTTGGATTGATACCTCTTTTTGTCATGGAGTATATAACCATAGAGAGGTTTTCGACACCTGAACCGGCGGTAAAAAAGCTGACAACAAAATCATCTATTGACATAGTAAATGCAAGCAATCCACCTGTCACAACACCGGGCATAATCTCCGGCATTATCACCTTTAAAAAGCCTTGCAGCGGTGTGGCTCCGAGATCCAGTGCCGCTTCGTAAATATCCTTATCCATTTGCCGCAGCTTAGGTAAAACAGATAAAATAACATATGATGTGTTAAACGACAAATGCGCAAGGAGTAAAGTAGCATATCCGAGTTCAAGTCCCGAAATAAAGAATCTGAACACAAATATGTAAAGAATCATCAGGGAGACACCCATTACAATATCCGGGTTTATAACGGGGATATTGTTTATTGTCATGACGGCTTTTTTATTGATGGGTTTCATTGCATGAATTCCAAGAGCGGCAGCAATACCCAGGACTATGGCAATAGCGGTAGAAATTAATGCTATGGTAAAGGTTGTACTGAGTGCGTTTAATATCCGCTGGTCTTTAAACAGTTCTATATACCAGTCAAATGTAAAACCTGTCCAGTTTGAGCGTGACCTGGATTGATTAAACGAAAATGCTATCAGTACGGCAATCGGAGCGTACATAAAAATAAGTATTAAGGATAGATAAACTTTCTTGACGATTTTCAAAACAGTACACCCTCCTCTTCGTTATTATCAACCATTGAGAAGATTGTAAAAGAAATAAGAAGCATTGCCATTAGAATAACTGAAACCGCAGAGCCGAAATGCCAGTTGTTTGCCCTGTAAAACTGCTGCTCTATCAGATTTCCTATCAGCATGTTTTGCGTACCGCCAAGCAGGTCGGCGATAATAAAGGTTGATGCAGCGGGCATAAAGACCATAGTAATACCCGATATCACACCGGGAAGGCTCAAGGGAAATGTCAGCTTCAGAAACACATTACGCGGGCTTGCGCCCAAATCCTGTGCTGCTTCAATCAAGTTTGGGTCCTGTTTTCTTAAAATCGAATAAATCGGCAAAATCATAAACGGCAGGAAATTATATACCATTCCTAAAAGTACTGCCGAGTTGTTATATAGAAAATCCATCTTTTGCAGTCCGATACCTTCCAGTATGGAGTTTAGAAAGCCATTGCGCTCCAGTATCGAGACCCATGAATAGGTTCGAAGCAGAAAGTTCATCCACATAGGCATCAAAAATAAGAAGAGCAGAAATCCTTTATTTATATAGTCCTTTGATGCCAGAATATATGCAACCGGATAACCCAATAAAACACAGATAATAGTACACAAAAATGCTATCAACAGTGAACGCTGCAGGACAATCAAATAAATCGGGTCGAGAAGCCTTCTGTAGTTATCAAGCGAAAAAATAAAGCGTCCGCCGACATCAATGGTGAAGCTGTAATAAACCACCATTACAATAGGCAGTATTATAAAGACACCTGCCCATATCAGGTAAGGTAGTGTTACCAGTCGTTTATGAGCCTTCGTCATTTTTTCTTACCTCATATGGATTGTAATGAGTGTGATCTCTTTTCATTACATGTATTAAGTCCGGCTTTATCACCATGCCAACCTCGGTTCCTTTTTTGGCAAGTTCTGTGCTATGCGCTTTCCACAAATGCGTCGGTGTGTCTATGAGCATCTCGTAATGCGCACCTTTAAAAACAGCTTCTTTGACGGTACCTGTTATCATTCCCTTTTCAACTTCGACAATATGCACATCTTCAGGTCTTATAATCACGTCTACGTTTTCATTATCGTTAAAACCCTTGTCTACACATACAAAATCTGTGTCTACAAATTTAACAAGAAAATCCTTAAGCATTATGCCGCTAAGGATGTTGCTTTCACCCACAAAGTTTGCCACAAACGCATTTTTCGGCTCGTTAAAAATATCAACGGGAGTTCCTATTTGCAATATCTCACCGTTGTTCATAACAACAATCGTATCGGACATTGTCATGGCTTCTTCCTGATCGTGTGTGACATAGAGGAAGGTAATCCCCAATTCGCGTTGCATATTTTTAAGCTCAAGCTGCATATCCTTACGTAGCTTGAGGTCAAGCGCTCCGAGCGGCTCATCGAGTAGTAATAGCTCCGGCTTGTTAATAAGAGCGCGGGCTATTGCGACCCTTTGTTGCTGCCCACCGCTTAGACCTTTGACAGAACGTTTTTCAAACCCTTGCAAATTAACAAGATTAAGCATTTCTCCTACTTTTCGGGAGATGCTTTTGGGGTCTTCTTTTTTTAATTTAAGTCCGAATGCGATATTTTCAGCGACATTCATATTCGGAAATAAAGCATATTTTTGAAATACAGTATTAATTCTTCTTTTATAGGGTGGTACGTTTAATATACTTTTATCTTGAAAAAGTACATCTCCTTCTGTTGGTTGTTCAAACCCTCCGATGATTCTAAGAATTGTACTTTTCCCGCAGCCGCTTGGGCCCAGGAGCGTTAAAAACTCATTTCGCCTGACATAAAGATTAATATTCTTTAAAACTTCTGCAGTGCCGAAGTTTTTCTTGATACTTACAAGATTTACCAATGATTCACTCATATAGCATCACTCCTTGTGGTAATAAACTAAAAGTTCGGGGGTGTTGTTACCCACAAAATTTCAGTTTCTTCTTTTGTTTTGTTTTCGAGCCAAAACTCGTGCCTTGCGGTATGGTAAAAGCTTTCGCCCTCATTAATCCTAAATAACTGCTTTCCAATGTTAAGGTTTACTGAACCTCGAATTACATAACCGAAAACCTCTCCGTCAAATGGAGCATACATCTGCGAGCGTCCTGCTGCCGTGAGTGTCAGCAATATCGGCTCCATCTTGTTTTTTAGTGCGCTGGGTATAAGCCAGTTTATCGTATAGCCCGAGTCGGCATCTTCTCTTATAAAAATTTCTTCTTTGCCAAAAACTACCCGGTCGTTTAAGTTGTCGTCAAAAAAGTCCTTTGCGTCTACACCGAGTGTTTCCAGCATGTCCATGAGTGTAACAATAGACGGTGATGCCATATTGTTTTCTACTTGCGAAATAAAACCTTTGGAAAGTTCACACCTGTCCGCAAGGTCCTGTTGCGTCAGTCCGTTTTTAACCCGCAGTTGCTTTATCTTCTCGCCGATGTCCATAAAATATCTCCCCCGGAGTTTTTTACATCCAAACTTTCTGTTTTGTTATACTGAACACGAACGCTACGTATAGTATCATAGCAAACTTTAAATGTCAAGATAAAATCGTTTTTTTGCAAGGTTTTTAGATAGTATTTTTTTGCTTTATCTGCTGCCGGTTTTATGGTAAAATAAATACCATGGATATACATGTAATATTAAATCAGATGGTTATACTTTTTTTGCTGCTGGCTGTAGGTTTTACGGTTGGCAAGCTGAAGGTTCTGACTCCCGAAGGTAATAAGGCCCTCACCAAGGTAGTGCTTTTTATTGCCCTGCCGTGCACAATTTTAAGCTCGGTGCTCGGTAGTGAAATTGACATCACTGCCATCGATACGGCGTTTTACCTATTAATGGCTCTGTTTTCATTTGTTATCGCCTTTGTTGTTGCAATCCCCATTGTGAAACTATCACGCGGCAACAAAGAAAACCACGGTCTGCTCACGTATATGTGTGTCTACAGTAACAGTGGTTTTATGGGTTTCCCGGTAGCGATTGCCATTTTTGGTGCAATCGGTGCTTTTTATACCGCTCTTTTTAACATTTGGTTTAATGTACTCTCATTTTCTGTCGGCATTATGTTAGTCGCAGGCAAAGGCAGAAGAATCGACCCGAAGCTTCTGCTAAACCCTCCGCTCATTGCAGCAATTCTTGCTATTCCCATCGCATTCACGGGTTTTGAAATACCGGGTATTTTGACCGAAACAATAAGGCTCACCGGGAACATCACTACTCCCGGTGCTATGATTGTAATCGGCTCGTCATTGTCTTTTATTCCCATAAAAAATATGTTTTCCGAGTGGCGGATTGCTCTTGTCAGCGTTGTTAAGCTTTTGCTCGTCCCGTTTGTCACATGGCTGATTCTAAGGCAGTTTATTTCAAACGAATATATGCTCGGCGTCCTTGTTGTTATCGCTGCAATGCCAACTGCTGCGCAATCTTCAATGTTTGCGATTGAGTACGACGGAAACGAACGTATCGCTTCTGCCGGTGTTTTTGTAACAACGCTGCTTTGCGGTATAACCGTGCCTTTGATAGTTTATTTCTTGTTAGGAGCAATGTAAATATGTTCCTCCCCGACTGGATGCGACATCCATGCGCATACACTCGGCCGTTCCGCATCCTTGCTCCCGTATGCCTCGCTTGCGAGGCATTGCCGGAACAATATTTACATCGCTCCTTGCAACTAATTACCCTTCAAAGTCAAATTCCATGTTATAGATACTTACAGTGTCGCCGTCTTTGATGCCAAGCTCTTCGAGGCGCTTAAAGACACCGTTGCTGCGCAGTATTCTGTCGAAAAACATCCGTGATTCATAGTCCGAGAAATTTACGTTTTGCATCAAACGCTCAATCCACTCACCTTCGATAGTCCAAACATCATCATAGTTTTCAATAACAAGATCATCGGGACTTCCTTTGAGCCGTTGCTTTGGTATATATTCGGACTCATAATGTACAACCGGCGGGAGCTTACTCAGCTCCTGAGCGGTTTTATTTATTAGTTCTTTAATCCCCGTGTTTGTTGCTGCCGATATAAGAAACACACTATGACCTTGCCCCTTAACGTAATCTGTAAATTTTGCTATAAGCTCCCCGTCTTGTGCAATATCGCTTTTATTTGCTGCTACAAGCTGAGGTCTTTCCAAAAGCTCCGGGTTATACTTTCGGAGCTCTTCATTTATTGTTTTAAAATCTTCAATCGGGTCGCGTCCTTCAAAGCCCGATATATCAACAACATGTACAAGAAGCCGGCAGCGGTCGATGTGACGCAAAAAGTCATGACCCAACCCGGCACCCTCCGACGCGCCTTCTATAATTCCCGGAATGTCAGCCATAATGAACGAGTTACCTTCGGATACATAGACAACTCCAAGATTTGGAAACAGTGTTGTAAAATGATAATCGGCAATTTTCGGGTGTGCTTTTGACACAACAGAAAGAAGTGTTGATTTACCGACATTCGGGTACCCTACAAGTCCGACATCTGCAAGCAGCTTAAGTTCGAGTATTACATCGAGTTCTTCACCGGGTAGGCCTGCCTTTGCAAAGCGCGGCGCTTGCCTTGTCGCTGTTGCAAAATGTGTGTTACCCCAGCCGCCCGAGCCGCCTTTTGCCAGGCGGTGTGTCATATCACCTGTCATATCAACTATGATTGCGTTTGTTTCTCTGTCGCGGACGATTGTCCCGTTGGGGACTCTTACAGTGATGTCTTTTGCATCTTTACCGGTTTTATTTTTTCCCATGCCATCGCAGCCGTTTTCGGCAACATACTTGCGTTTATATCTGAAGTCCATAAGTGTGGATATATTTGTGTCAACACTCAAAAAAATGCTGCCGCCCCGACCGCCGTCTCCGCCGTCAGGACCTCCTGCCGATATATACTTTTCACGGTGAAAGGATACAGAACCATTTCCACCTTTGCCTGCTTTTACCGATATCTCGGCTTTATCTACGAACATTTATAGTCTTACCCCTTTACTCCTTGTACACGACCGGAGGATTTCTTTTGTGCCTGGTGATTTTATGGTTTCTTGTAATAATTTCCATATCATCCGGATCACATACACCGCTTTGCAGATATTCATCTATTGCTTTGTATGTGACACCCATTTCAGCTTCATCTGTTTGCCCGTCGTATAGTCCTGCGGAAGGTGTTTTTTGAATTATCCTTTTCGGAGCGTCCAGGTATGTCAGAAATTCATATATTTCGCTTACCGTAAGGTCTGCTATCGGATTA
>Ga0123356_10005477_pt1 | contig 12922 bp, 6 predicted proteins | sample TergutEmb28metaG_2_FD_92546 | JGI IMG/M metagenome (GOLD analysis project Ga0123356, IMG submission 92546) | Embiratermes neotenicus P3 segment gut microbial communities from Petit-Saut dam, French Guiana - Emb289 P3 | ecosystem: Host-associated > Arthropoda: Insects > Digestive system > Gut ... | reverse complement strand
TCATTGCCGTGGAGAGTGTTTTCGCGGATGATGTCGCCAAATTGGTTGACGAACAGAGAAAATTTTTCGTACACGAGTATGATGGCATAGAAACAGGCATCATCCTTAAAACGGAGATCATCAAAGACACATCGATTACAACGGCTGTGTCTGGCGAATTGCTGGATGATTTTGTCTCTGTGCTGATTGCAATGCCCGACGGCGTTCAGGCGATGCACGGCAGGGTTGAGGGTTTGGTCGAAACGTCGTGCAATACCGGTATCGTTCGTCAGGAGCCGGATCACTTCTACATTTGCTCGCTGATAAGGAGCTGCGTAAGGACAAGGAAGCTCTACGTCCTCGAACAGATGCGTCAGCTTGCGCGGCTTGTTGGCGCTGAGTTTTCGGTTGACAGCGATTATCCCGACTGGGAACCAAACCCTAAATCCGATCTCCTTGCCCGTTTCAAGCGCGCGTACGAGAGCGCGTTTCCCGGGTCAAAGGATAAGGGCCTGCCGCACGTGGAGTCTGTCCATGCGGGCCTTGAGTGCGGGTATTTTTCGGAGAAGTTTCCGGGGATGGATATGATATCCTTCGGCCCAACGATAACAGGTGCCCACACACCGCAGGAGACGTTGGATATTCCCAGTAATGAAAGGGCCGTCAGGTTATTGTTGATGGTGTTGAATCAGATGGGGAATGATTTTTAAAACCTGTTTGGGAAAAAGTTTTGTCGTTTGCAACTCTGTCCGCGAGGGTCTGAGTGGTCGCTTGGACGTTGAGCCCCTGCGGGGCGCCGGGCTGTCCGCCCGGCACTCATAACGTCAACGGCAGGCGGCAGGTTGCCGCCCCTACATCGTTAATGTGGGGATTGCGGGCAATTGATATTGGTACTACGTTAATTTACATAGCATATCGTGCGCGCCCCTAGGGCGCGAAAGTCTTTTTGACCGACCGGAAGCGAGCAGGTGGGGTTTCCGATGCGGTGGCGATTTGCATGCCGGGGCGTTACGGGGCCGGAGGCCCTGTCCCCAAAAAAAGATTTTTAAGAATTTGACTTTGAATTTGATTCTTATCTTTGGACTTTACTCCCCGGATTTAAAATTATAAACCGGCTTAACCCGCATAATAATATCCGCGGTAGCACCGATATTTTTTACGATAGACTCCATGCTCTTATAAGCCATCGGCGCCTCGTCAAGCGTATCTTTGATAACGGATGTCGTGAATATTCCCGCCATCTCCGTCTTGTACTCCTCCATGGACAAATTTTTGAACGCCGCGGCGCGGCTCATTATTCGTCCGGCTCCGTGCGGGGCGGACCGGTTCCAGTCGTCGTTGCCCTTGCCCACGCATATCAGGCTGCCGTCGCGCATGTTAATCGGTATCAGCAGCTTCTCCCCGCGCTTCGCCGACACCGCGCCCTTTCGCAGTATCATCACGTCGGTGTCGATATAGTTGTGGATGGTCGTGAACTCGTCGCGCTTTGTCAAGCCCATCCTTGTAATGATAACGTCTACCATGGCTTTGCGGTTCAGCGAGGCGAAGCGCTGTATCAGTTTCATGTCGTGGATGTAGTCGTCGAACAGTTTGCCGGACGCGTATGCCAAATCCTTTGGGACGGTGATGGCCCGCGCGCCCTCGCCCGCGCTTTTCATGCGCGCTACCGTCGGCCCGATCTCCTTCTCGCGGCCCTCAGCTTTGAGCGACGCGATGACGTCGTCGACCTGCTTTTTGGAGTTGCCCTGCAACTGCCGCAGCGCCTCGTCCTGGTAGTACTCGGCGGTCTCCTTGCCGATGTGGCGGCTGCCGGAGTGGACGACTAAGAAGAGCGTGCCGTCGTCGGCGCGGTCGATCTCGATAAAGTGGTTGCCGCCACCGAGCGTGCCGATGCTGCGCCGCGCGCGGCTGATGCCTGTGTGCACCATGCAGCGCAGCCGCGTCAGGTCGATTTCGCCGTTAAGCGCGTGGTCGTCCTTGCGTATGCTGCGGCCGGCGGGGATGAACCGGCGGATATTGTCGTCCAGCTTCTTGAAGTCGATCTCCCGCTCCTCAAGCTCAACCGTCTCCATCCCGCACCCGATGTCAACGCCCACCATTCCCGGCACGATCTTGTCGGTGATGGTCATGGTCGTGCCGATGGTGCACCCCATCCCGGCGTGGACGTCCGGCATGATTCGTATCTTGCAATCCGCAAACTCCGCCTGGTCGCAGACTGACATGATCTGCTCCTTAGCCGACGCTTCCAGGTCGTCGCAGTAGCATTTGGCGGTGTTGTGCCTGCCTTTGACTTCTATCATTTTTGAATCCTCCCGTATTACCGTAAGTGTACCGGTATTGCCACCGCCCTGCCGTGCAGCCCCGGCAGTTTGCCGCTCTCTGTCGTCCAGCCGCCGGACTCTGTGAAGCGGCCGCCTAAGGTTTTGTCGGACTTTATTGCCGACGCGGGTATGTCTACCCCGTCTTCAGATACCGAGCCTTTACTGGTCCATTTGGTGTTGCCTACGCTGTTTTTCATTTTGGAGTTTGCCACATTGTTTGAGAGCATTGCGTTGGAGGTGTTGCCTGCCACGCGCCCCACCTGCTTGCCCACCCCTTTCACGTCGAGGTTCAGCGCGGCGCTTCCGATCAGGACGCACTCCTCATAGACAGCCCCCGCCAGGCCGCCAACGTTGTTGTTGCCGCCAACCACAGCGGTAGAGTAGCTGTTGACCACGCTGCTCTTCTGAAAGATAAGCCCCGCCACGCCGCCCACGGACCACTTGCCGCTGACTACGCCGGTGGAGTAGCTATTGACCACGCTGCTGTTGTCGAAGACTACGCCTGCAACGCCGCCGGTGTACGATTCGCCGCTTATCGTGCCGGCGAAGTAGCTGCCTATGACGCTCCCGCGTTCAAAGGCTGCCCCCACCACGCCGCCGGTGTACTCGCCCGCGCCGGTGACCGTACCGGTGCTGTAACAGCCGGCCACGCTGCCGCGGTGGACAACTCCGGCCACTCCGCCTACAAAGTCGCGTCCTTTGACATTGACGCGGTCAAGCCCCACGTTCTCGACACGCCCGTTGCTGACGCGGCCAAAAAGGCCTTGGTAGTCTCTGGTAGGGCGGTCTATGGTGAGATTGCTTATGGTGTGCCCGCCACCGTCAAATATGCCTGAAAACACGCTGTTGGTGTCCCCCGCGTAGTTTCCTATGGGCACCCAGTTACCCTGCGGGGAGAGGGTGATATTGGCGGCAAGAACCACGGTCTTGCCCGAAAAGTTGTCCCTTTCCGGCGTACCGCCCCAGTTCCCGTTCACAATCCGCGCAAATCCGGCCAGCTCGACCGCGGTAGAGATGGTAAAACGTGAAGCCTCGGGGTTGGCGGTATACCAGCGGGTATCAGGTGCTTGCGAGCCCGCAGCCACCGACCCAAAAAACAGCACAAGCGTCCAAAACTTTCCGGCAGCCACGTTTATCCGGCAAGCAAAGTTGTCGTTTCTCATCATGAGATTAATATATATTATGCCGTGGGAAGTGGGTAAGTTTTAAACCCCCGCGCCAAAATCCGGGCAGACAACATAATATTCTGCGGGTTACATCCACCTTGTAACCTGCGGCGAAGACAGTTGCGATGTGCAACCCGGCATGTGCGGTCGCGTGCTGTTGATGTGCGGGTTCTGCCCGTTTGCCGATACCCGCACGCTGTCATTTTACCCAACCCCCTATTTCCTTAGCGTATTAACACCTACCCCAACCGACAGCCTGAACCCCAAAGCCTCAGACGCCGGGTGAAACATCGCAGAGATCTGTCCCCCAAGCGAGATGTTATCGAACAGGTCGTACCCCGCAAGAAATGTTGGTGCGATAAATACTCCGCCGTGCCGGTAATTATTGCTGTCCCTGTAATCGTAGAGTATGTATGGCTTGGCTATTAAATTCAGAATTCCGCCCACGTAGTATGTTTTATGGTTGATGTACCCTATTCCGAGCAGCGGGTCGATATTTATCATGCCGTCGTCTGTATTAATGATGAAGTCGACTCCGGCAGACATTGCGAACCCTGATTTTCTTATAAGTATAAAATTTGTTCCCATCGCTATTCCGTCCGTAACGGTTCTGTCCGGGTCGTTGAGGCGTTCGTCCGATACACGCTCGTAATCGAGGAATTGGGTACCGATTCCGAAGATTGCCAGCACGGCCGAAGTTTTTTCGTCGCTGATTTTTTGGAAGTTGGCGGTTATTTTCGCGTCTGAGTCTAAAGATACCGTTGTATTTTTGTCTTGCGAGTTGACGAACCAGGCTTGGCCTCCGGTTACCGTCCAGTTAACAAACCGGTATCCGTTTGCGGGTTCGGCCTTTATTTCAACGGGTGTTTCCGCGGTGATATCTGAATTTTGTGTTGCCGTGACGAGGCCGCTTGCCGGCGGGTTGGGGCTGAGCGCCAATGAGTGTGTTTGTTTGAAGTTGGCGGTGATTGTTGCGTCTGAGTCTATGTAGGCCGTTGTTTTCTGTGCGTTTGTGTTGGCGAACCAGGCTTGTCCGCCCGTTACTGACCAGTTGACGAATCGGTAGCCGTTTGCCGTACTTGCGGATATTTCGACCGGTGTTTCTGAGGTGATCTCGGAATAGGTATTCGCGGTAACGGTGCCGCCCGAGGCCGGGTTACGGTTGGCGGCCAGTTTGAATATCGGCCGGAAGTTGGCGGTGATTGTCGCGTCAGATCCCAGGATGGCCGTTGTGGCTGTTTCGTTTGCGTTGTTCAGCGTCGCCTTGCCGTCTGTTAGTGTCCAGTTGATGAACTTATAGCCTTCCGCGGCGGTGGTTGTTATGCTGACTGGTGTTATTCCCGGGATGATACCCTGTTGCTGTTTTGCCGAGGCCGTGCCGCCGTCCGCCGGCTGTTGGTTGACTGCCAGCGTGTACAGGGGGCCGTTGTAGAAATTTGCTGCGATTACGGCGTTTGAGTTCACGGTTACCGTTGTGTTTGCGTCGAACTCGTTACCCAGCCTGGCTTGACCGCTAACTATTGTCCAGTTGGCGAATACGTAGCCATTGTCGGGGGTGGCGGATATTCTGATTGATGTTCCCGGTGTAATGTCACTTAGCTGTGTCGCCGGGGTAACGGTACCGCCAATTGTCGGGGCCGGGTTAACAGTTAGCCTGTACACGGTTCTGAAGTTGGCGGTAACGATAGTGTTTGCGTTCACGGTGACAATAGTGGCCGTGGAATTTGTGTCGGCGATATTGCTTTGTTCGGGCTTTGACGTCCATTTTACGAACTTGTAGCCTTCTGCTGAGATGGAGGTTATGTCGATCTGCGTTCCCGATGGAATGCTATCCTGAACAGACGCAGGGGTGACGGCGCCGGCGCCCGCGGGGTTCACGGTGGCCGCCAGTGAATAGAGCCGCCGCTGGAAGTTGGCCCTGATGGTTGCGTTTGTGCTCAGGGAGACCGTTGTAGACGCGCTGTTTGCGTCGGCGAAGCCGGCTTGTCCGCTCTCTGCTGTCCAGTTGACAAAGTCGTATCCGACTGTCGCGGTGGCCGCTATGTTGAGTGGTGTTTCAGCAGGGACGCTTGCGGGCGCTGAACTGACGGTACCGCCGATTTCCGGATAACGGTTGACTTTAAGTGTGCACAGGGGCCGGAAGTTGGCGGTAACGATCGTATTCGCGTTCATTGTAACGATAGAAGATGCCGCTTTCGCGTCTGTAATACCGCTGACACCTTCGGGCACCAGCGTCCAACCTACGAATGCGTATCCCTCTGCCGGCGCGGCTATTATGTTGATTTGCGTTCCGGCGGGAATCTCCGCCTGGGACGTCGGGGTAACAATACCGCCGGCTTCAGGGATTCGGTTAAGCGCCAGCATATATTTGGCGGGCGGCGAGGGAGGTGGGGGAGGCGCTGAAGACGCCGGAGAGTGCGCTGCCTGCGCCGGCGGTGGTGGCGGCGCGGCGGCTTGCTGCGGTGTGTCAGGCGCTGACTGCGCAACTTCCTCTGCCTTGGTTACAATAGCCTTAGACAAGTCCAGCACGGATTTTACCAGTTGGGCTACCGCGACGGGATTTTTCAAATCGGCGGGAGCGCCGCCGGTGTTCAGCTTTACCAATTCCGCGCCTGTTTTCACATCCAATAACCGCACCCCTATATTGGGGCCGTTAACCTCAACTACGCAAACAAGCGGCAGGCCCTGCTGACTTCCAGCCGATACGACCTGCGCATTACTCGCTGTCCCGCTTTTTACTTGCGCCTGAACCGCGTCAGTAATGTCTGCGGCCGAGAGCCTGGCGCTTCTGTCAATCAGTTTACCCAGTTCTCCGGCAAGCGACTTGCTGACTTTCTTCATAACCTCCCCAAGGGCCACAGCCGCCATTCTGGCGCCCATACCCCCGCCGGCGGGCGGCGGGGCGGTTACATTTACGTACGTCCCTACCTTGAGCTTGCCCTGCTGCATAGACGGTGCCGGTGCCGGCGGGGGAGGCGCAGATGCCACAGGCGCCGGTGGTGGTGGCGGCAGCGGCGGTTGATCTGCATATTGAATCGCTTCCGGTTCAAGTTCCGGCTGATGCTCGGCAAGCATAACCGGCGGTGGCGGTGGGGGTGTGGATGCCACAGGCGCCGACGCTTCACGGACGCAGCGGACGGAGTATCCGGCGGTCCTGTTGCCGTTGCCCGGTAATACTACCCCCAAGCTTCCCGGTAACGAGTTTCCCGGTATGGAGCGGTATTGTGAGTTCCTGTCTTTCTTGTCTTTCTTGGTATCGCTCTTCGTAGCGGTCCACCAAATGGCGGGTTCCGATGATGGTGCGTCTGTATTAGCGCCCGCGCCGCCCATGACGCGGTCAGCGGCACGGAGGAGGCCTGCGCCTTTACCGGAACCGCCAATGCGCCAACCGCCCGGTAAAGCCGAAAAACCGAATTCGTCGGTGCCGTTCCAGTCGGTTCTTGACTTTAGCCTCATGCCGGGATATTCTCCGCCGACAGTGGAAACCATATTATCCCAGTCTCTTGCTTCGGGCAAGCGCCATTCGGCGGGACAAGCGTGCTGCGCTGCCTCCCAGGAGTACAGCCTGCCGAATTTTTCACAGTTGGCGTTGCTGGCGGCAGTTGGATTCTTACCCTCGCGGAGGCACCAGCTTTCATCAGTATCGAAGTTAAGGTTTTGGGCCATCCACGTCAGGTTGCCTATTGTTACCGTGCTGTACTGTTTATTGTCACGCGAATCGGTAAAGCTGCCGTCGGGGGTGCGTACCTGTATGCGTCCGGTAGCGATTGCGTTCAGAGTTTGGAGTCTGGTAAAACCGTATTTGGCCTCTCTATTGTTCTGGTCTAGCCTCAACGCTGCCTCATAGTCAGCTATGGCGCTGGCGTTGTCATTCTTCCCGGCGTATGCGTCGCCGCGGTGGCCCAAAACAGTGGAAGTCCATCTATTGATAGTTGACTGTGGTAAAGTACTCGACCTGTTCATAGAGTCAAGTGTTGCCGAGAAAAAACGTATGGCCCCATCGTAATCTCCTCTACTTTTCATTAGAACGCCCGGGCTCAAAAGCGTGGCAAATTGCACCTCCCGCATTGCGGCATCGGCTACATCCTGCGCGGCGGATGCTGCAGCATTCCCAAGTTTTTTCCCAAAGTTGCCCTCGGCGCGCTCAGGCGCCAGCACAAGGAGCATAAGGGCCGCAAGCGCGAGCACCGGCAGGCCGGAGTACGCGCGCGCCTTGGACACCGCCTGTTTATTGTCGACTAATGTACTGCTCATGCTGTATCTTCCTCCGCATCTGTTGCGATAAGTTATCAATCCGGTTCAACGACATCATCGTCATCGGGATCGGTGTCTGTATCCGTGTCGGTATCGACATCGGTATCAGCAGGTACTATGTGAACCGTCGGGGCGCTGGTATACGCGCCGAGTTCGTGTTCCACCCTTACAAATATGACTTGGCCTATGTAGTCGGTTGGTACGGTATAGGTGCTGCCGCTGGCGTCCGGGATTATCTGCCTGTATTCACTGTGTTCAGGCCCATAGGCGTGCATCCATGTATAGGAAACATTTATATCACTGCTGATGTTGTCGATGTTTGCCGTCAGGGCCTCGTCTACCCGCGCTATACCGGTTATGGTTACCGGTACCGGTACGGCGGCGGTAGTGCCTGTAATCTCGCCGGAAGCGTCGGAGACGGTCAGGGTAATATTGTGCCCCACATCATCGAACCGCACGGTATAGGTGCTGTTGGTGGTGCCGGGAATGGGAGTTCCGCCCACTCTCCACTCATAGGAAAGCGCCTCGGTATTCGCAGGGAAGTTGCTGGTGGTTGCAGGCAGGGTCTGGCCCACTAATGGAGCGGTTCCGGTCATCGTCAGCCATACCGCGGGCCGCGGTACGGTGACGGTTGAGGCGCTCATGCTGCCGGAAGTAATAAAGCGGGATACGGTTACAGTGAGGGCCAGGCCCGCGTCGGCAAATTGCACGGTATAGGTTTCGCCCGTGCCTATGACGGTATCGGATCCGCCTCGCGTCCACTCGTAGATGATCGTTCCGCTGCCGCAAAGGTTGGCGATGTTTGCTGTCAGGGTTTCTCCTACTCTGACGGTTCCCGTTATGGTTAGCGATCCTCCCAGAGGTATGGTGCTTGTCGCGTTGCTTGTAACGCTAATGCCGGAGCGGGCCACGGTTACGAAGATGGCCTTGCCGACATCATCGCACGACACGGTATAACTGCTGCCCGTGCCGATGATTTCAGCAGGGTATCGTTTCCATTCATAGCTAAATGACCCGCTGCCGCCAAAGTTGGTGGTGTTTACCGATATCGTCTGGCCTATCTCGGCGCTTCCCGGTATGGTTACCGGCGTGGGAACCGTGGTGGTTGAAGCGCCGACGCTGCCGTCAACGCCGTCGCGGGACACGTGCAGTATGATGCTTGACCCCACATCGGTAGGCCGTATGGTATATGTGCTTACGCTGTCGAGAATATCATTAGACCCGCTTCGCATCCACGCATAGGAAAGCTGCCCGCCGCTGCCGAGGGTACCGGTGTTTGCGGTCAGAGTATTTCCGACAAGAGGAGTTCCGCTTATGGATACAATCCCTCCAAAAGGCACAGGGCCTGTAGTGTCGCTCGTAACGCTGCCGGAATTACGGTCGCGGGTCACGGTCACGGTGATGGAGTTGCCCATATCGTTCGTCCGCACGGTATGGGTACTGCCGGTAGCGTTTAGGATGTTGGATACGTCTCCGTTGTTCGAGATTAGTTTCCACTGATAGTAAATTGTCCCGCTGCCGCCGAGGCCCTCAATATTTGCGGTCAAGGTCGAATCTAAGGCGGGGGCTCCGTTTATGCTGACCAATCCCGTGAGGGGGGTAAAGATAACCGCGTCGGTTGGCTCGCTGACAATATTGCCGGATTTGCCCGAACGGGTAACGGTTACGGTGATGGAACTGCCCCTGTCGGAGTCCCGCACGGTATATGTATTGTTTGTACCGATTACTTCGGAAGACCCGCTCCGTCTCCACTGATATGAGATCCCCTCGTTCCCGCCGAGGATGTCGGTATTTGCGGCCAGAGTCGAATCCACCCAGGGGAGTCCGTCTATGACGACCGATCCCCCGATGGGGGTAAGGGTAACGGGGCCTGCCTCAGCGCCGGCGCTGCCGTGGTTATCAAACCGCATTACGGTTACGGTTAAGTGGCGGTTCATGTCGACATTACGCACGAGGTAGACGCTGTCAGTGCTTATGATATCGGAACTTCCGCGGTATCTCCAATGGTAGTAAACAGTCCCGCTTCCGCCGAGAGTGCTCGTATTTACCGTCAGAGTCGAATCCACCCAGGGGCTTCCGTCTATGCTTATCGTTCCGAGGGCGTTTTTGTCCACAGGGTTATTACAGCTTGTCGAAACCCCGGCCAGCGCCGCGAGGGCGATAATGATTCCGAGCATTTTGTACGTTTTTTCCATCTGCAAATTCCTTTTTACAATATTGTCCGTACTGTTTTTCAGGATATCCTGCCTGTTATTACTACTTTGCCAAATTAACGCCTATTCCCGCAGAGAGCTTGAAACCGGATACGGAAGACATTATGCCGTACATGTATGACGCCTGTCCACCCAAAGAGACGCCCCCGAAGTCATATCCCGTGATAAATGTCGGGGAGATAAACAGGTCTCCGCGCTGGTTGTTATACGGGTTTACGTAAGAGTCATCGGGTATTATATATGAATTGGCAATTAAATTCAAGAGCGCTCCGACATGGTACTGCCTGTAGTAAACATACCCTATTCCGAGCGAGGGGTCTATGCTTACCCCTTCATCGGAGCTTATAACCGCGTTAACCCCGGTTGATATTGCGACACCCGTTCTACCTATGGTCAAAACATCTATTCCCAATGTGGTTCCTGACGTTACTGTTCTGTCCTGATCTCTGAGGGATATTCCGCTGTCGTCGATTTTTCTCTCGTAGTTCAGGCTTTGTACTCCTATTCCGAAAGTTACCAGTACAGTCGGCGTTTTCGCGGTGTGGTTTTCCCGGAAGTTGGCGGTGATGATCGCGTCTGTATTCATGGAGACCGTTGTTTGTGCGGCGTTTGCGTCTGCAAACCATGCCTGTCCGCCCGTTACCGTCCAGTTAACGAATCTGTGGCCTTCCGATGCTGTGGCGGTTATGCTGACCGGTGTATCCTCGGTCATAACCTCTTCGGCCGACGTGTTGGTGGTGCCGCCGCCGTTGGTGTTGACCGTAAGCTTCAGCGTTGGCCGGAAGCCGGCGGTGATGATGGCGTCTGTATTCATGGAAACCGTTGTTTTTGGGGCGTTTGAGTTGGCGAACCATGCCTGTCCGCCTGTTACCGTCCACTTAACAAATCTGTAACCGCCAGCCGGGGTCGCCGCAATTTCGACCGGCGCTCCCGAGGTAACTCCCGACTGTAACTCCCGGCCGGTGGTACCGCCCTCGGCCGGGTCGCGGTTGACCGTCAGCGAGAACGTCTGTTTGAAGTTGGCGGTTATCACCGCGTCGGACCTCAGGGTGACCGTAGTGGTATGGGCGTTTGCATCGGCAAACCGGGCCCGGCCGCCTGTTACCGTCCAGTTGACAAAAAAGTAATCGCTTGACGGCAAGGCGGTTATGTTAACCGGTGTATCGGGGGTAATGCTCAGCAGCTGTGTTGCTGTGGCGGTGCCGCCTGCTGTCGGGAGGTGGTTGATCGTCAACGAGTATGTGACAGACGGAGTGAACGCGTCCGCGGCAGGCGTATCGGCAGCCGCGGGCGGTGGGGCCGGAGTTCCCGTAACCGGCGCGTTTAATAGAAGGGCGGCGAATATCGTCGCGATTACCCCTGAAACCGCCCGCCCGCACACCCTGCCTGCCCGCTTGTTGCCAACCGATGTACCCATAGTGTCTCCTCTTTCTCCTGTCTGCAATGCACCCGAGAATTAAATTTCAAACGAAAACGCCCTTACGGACAGGAGGTGTCGAGTAACACCTCCTGCTTCCGGCCGGATGTTTTTTGCCGATTAGTTTACATAGTGATAAAATATAAATTACCGGGAATCTAATGCGCAAGGAAATTTTACTAAAAAAGTATGAACTCTGGGACGCGGTACTAACTTCTTGACAGGAGGCATTTTGTTATAATATACCTGCAAAGTCAAAACCTGCAAAATCGGGCAAGGCTGTTATCATTACTGCCGTCATAATGTAATGTGCCATACACCCTAATCTTTCTCTTTGAGCAGAGCATCGTTATTAAGCGCCTTGAACGATATCGCCTTGGGCCGGTTGGCATCCCGCACGACTATCCCCTCCTTGTCAAGCCCGCCGGGGTATTTGCCCTTCGCCTTTTCCAGCAAATCTTCCAGCGAGTACGCGAAGCTCTCCCCGCGCTCTTCTAACGGGACGGTTTTTACCCCTAAGCCGGCGCATGCCTCGCACGCCTTGTCGTACGGGAGCTGTTCCCGCGAGTCCCAGTCGATTACGTCGAATACGTACCACTCCATCTCAGGCAGCCTCAGTTTATTCTTTTGCACCCCGGGCCCGCATATCTCGCCTATCAGCAGGATGTTTCTCCCCAGCGCCGCCAGCTTTTCCTTCAACCCGTACTTGTAGACCGGCATCCAGTACAGCGCGTCCGCCTCGTCCATGATCTCCTTGTTGCGGCTGCAACATCCGACCTTGCCGTCGATACAGTAGACGGTTCCGGAGGTGCCGTCCATCTTCGTGGTGATGTAGTAGGGTTTGCCGGCCAGGCGGTCGAGCAGGTCTGTCGCCGACTGGATTCTTATTTCGTCTGACGTGGGCATTCCGTATGGGCGTTCGCCTATGATTGTTCCGCCGGCTGTTGCGGTTTCGGGGATGTACCATTTTTTGACGCCGAGTTTTTCGGTGACGTCGTCGCCCTCGTTTGCGCCGTCGAGCTCGGGGAAGAGCGCACGCGGCAGCATCAGCCCCTGCGACAGCTGCCCGCGCAGCTTGACCGTGCGTATGCGGAACCCCTCGCCGTTGTCGTCGTTTGCCCTGAACGACGATGCCCGCAGGAACTCGTAGCGCGGCTCTACGGGCAGGAAGCTGTCTACCTCGAAGTAGACGCCGAACTCCCCTTCCCGGAATTCGCCTTTTTTTACGACGCACTGCCAGCCCATAATGTGCGCGATTTCGAGAAAGTCGGATTCCGGGATGCCGGAGATTTTTTTGACTTTCCGGATGGTAGCCAAAGTCCGTGTTATGCCCTCCACCCTGCCCTCCCTGTTGATGGATTTATGTGCCGGTTTGATAATCGCTTAACAGATGCGGCGCGCCCCCGCGGGTTGGTGGTGCGGCAGGGGCGCGGCCTTATTATTTTCCGCTGCCCGCTGCCGGGCCCGTCTCCATCAGAAACTCTATGGCGTCGACGATCCAGCGCGGGAAGAGGCTGCTGTTGTACCTGCGCCCCCCCATGAAGTATGTCGGGATGTGGGTTACGCCGTTCC
>Ga0123356_10005476_pt1 | contig 12923 bp, 18 predicted proteins | sample TergutEmb28metaG_2_FD_92546 | JGI IMG/M metagenome (GOLD analysis project Ga0123356, IMG submission 92546) | Embiratermes neotenicus P3 segment gut microbial communities from Petit-Saut dam, French Guiana - Emb289 P3 | ecosystem: Host-associated > Arthropoda: Insects > Digestive system > Gut ... | reverse complement strand
TCCTGCAATGGGCGAATATGTGCCAGCTCCGGGACAGGATCCTAGTAAATTAGGCGGTATGGGCGGCGTTTATAATATAATTAATTTGCATACATACCATTATGCCGGAAATAACCCGATTAAATATGTTGATCCGGATGGGCGGGATATAAGAGAGTTAAGTGATAGAGAATGGGAAATAGTTAGACAAGTTAAAGATGAGTGTGCTTACTTCATCGATCAAATGAGAAATGAATTAAGGGATTATATTTTTGGTAGAAGTGAAAATATTTCTTCTGAGCTTCAAGAAAGTGCAAAATTCTGGTTTAATATTGATATAACCGATAAAACTAATGCTAGAAGAATTCTTGACGATCTTTTAAAAATAAGAAATGGATTATCTGCATTTGGAAAAAACAATTTTAGAGTAGAAGAATCTATCAAATTTTTTGCTGCGGTACCAAATCCATATGTTAATATAATGCACCTCAGTCATACTTTCTTTGATTTGCCTAATGTATCTAATAGTATGTTATTTGATAATACAAAACATGGTGTTTTATTTCATGATATTACTCATTTTTCGTCAGTATTAAACACTCGTGATTTTACTGACCCTTTACCTAGCAGCTCAATAATATTAGCTATTAATAACCCAGCAGAAGCGCGTCGTAATTCCTATAATTGGGAATTTTTTCTCCAAGAATATGCTCAAAGGAGATAAAATGAAAATAAGAATCATAATAATATTTTTGTTATTCTTAATATATGCTAGTTGTAATAATACAAAAATAATTATTAATCGAGCAATTGAAGAGTTAGTGTCAGAATTTACATCTGATCATGAAGAAGCCAGTAATTTTTATAAAGGGAAATTTATCCAAATTTCCGGTGTAGTTATATACGCTAGACAAGAAAGTGTTGGACTAGGTTTTAATTCTATTACTCATGACAATTATTTTAGTTATTTAAAAGATAATATAACAATAAATTGTGAGTTTGACCATATGGTTTTTACCCATAGATTTAAGACAGGTGAAAACATAATAATACTTGGTGAATATCAAGATTATACTAATAGAGAAATATTCAATGTAATAAGATTAAAAAACTGTATTCTTATTTCTAGAGAAACTGGAGAAAACAATCAATAACAATGAGAGTCTTTAATAAATTACTATTTACTACCTCCCCCTTATCCCAACCAGCCAGAAAACTCCGCAGATTAGAAAACCCAACACTACGATCTATGCGTCTTAGAGGTGTATATAATAGAAGAAACTTAATCAAAAAATACTCAGGAAAATCCGAAGTAAAAGAATTAGACGCAGAAACAGGCCTCTATTACTACGGCGCCCGATATCTTGACCCTAGAACTAGCAGGTGGTTATCGGGAGACCCCGCGATTTATCAGGGGGATTACCTACCAAGCGCCCCGATAAATGATGAAGCAAGAAGACGCAACGCTAACCTGCCGGGAATGGGTGGAATCTTCAATTATGTTAACATGCACGTTTATCATTATGGTGGGAATAATCCGGTTAAATATGTGGATCCAGATGGGAAAGCAATAGTATTACCAGCAATTATAAAAAAATTAATAATAGATGCAGGCAGAGGTGCACTTGTTGGTTCTGCTACTGCTTTTGCAACAAGATATGTTATTTTATCATTTGCTCGTCTTTTAGAAGGTGAATCACTTGAAAGTGCATTTACTATAAGAGGTAGTGACTGGGCTGGATATAGAAGAACAATGCTAAGAGGAGCTGGAAATGGCGCACTTTCTGGGTTACTATCCAATGTACCAGGTCTTGGTAGATTAGCAAGAACTGGAAGTACCGGCAGTGGTTTGTCAACTGCTTTTATTAATATGTTTTCAACTGCTACAACGACTATTGCACAAAACATTATTGAAGGAAGAGATATAACAGAAAACCTTCTATTTAATCTTATTGTTTCTGGTTCTACTGGTTTTTTAACTGGTATTATTACCCCGCAAGGAACAGATATTGCAAGTATAGAAGCATTTCATCCAATCACCTCTAACCCGTATATTACTAATCAGTATATACATGTATCAGTAGAAGGAGCATTGAGAGCAAAAATAGCTGAGATGTTTGGTGGTGCAACGCTAGAAGCAATAACTTTATTATATCAATACTTAAATGATTAAGGAAAATGTTTATGCGTTTGTTTATTTTCACAATCTATATAATAATATGCACTTTTTTTATTTGTTTTATTTTTTTTATATTTAAAGAGCAGCTCTATTTTTTTATTGATAGAACAAGTCAATTTTTTAATCTTGAAGTAAAAATTATTATACTTATTTTAGGACTAGCGATTACATTCATAGTTATTTTCACATGGGAAGCATTAATAAAAATCGTTCGCAGTATAAAAAAATATTTTAAACAAACTTGTAAAATGAATAATACTATTAAAAATAAAGAATTACTAGATTTACACGGAGGTAAACAATGAGAGCACAGCAAACAAAGGTAAAGAAGAGAAAACTCACAAATTATGCTGCAATTGAGGAGGTCCTCTTGAATTTAGAGCAGATTCACAAAAAATATCACCCGCAAGAAAACGAAATGTTTGATAAAGTAGATGACGACTACAAGAGACGGCTAGAGAAAGTCCTTGGAATTACAGGGATTGAGTGATATAATAGTAGAGATTTGAAAAAAGGGAAGAAATAGTAAATGAACACATTAAACTCATATAATTTTACTACCTCCCCCCTATCACAGCCTACTAGAAAACTCCGCAGATTAGAAAACTCCACTCTGCGATCTTTGCGATTTCAGCGCCTTAGCGAGATATATAATAGAAGAAACTTAAATAAGAAAATAAAAGGAAAATCCGAAGTAAAAGAATTAGACGCAGAAACAGGCCTCTACTACTACGGCGCCCGATACCTAGACCCAAGAACCAGTAGATGGTTGTCGGGAGATCCTGCGATGGGCGAATATGTGCCGAGTCCTGGACAGGATCCGGGTAAACTTAGAGGGATTGGAGGTGTATATAATTTTATCAACTTACATGTCTATCATTATGCTGGGAATAACCCAATTGTTATTATCGACATAGATGGTGAAGCAAATTGGGGTCAAGTTTTAGATGGTTTTCTAACGGCACTTTCAGGTGCGGGAATGATCTATAGTGGTACTGTGGTAATTGGATGTGCGGCTGCAAAAACAATTGGAACTGTTGGACTTTCAACTCCTGTTTCAATAATTGTTGGTGGAATAGGTCTTTATTTGTTCTTGGAAGGTATGACGCAATTTAGTTTCGGCATGGGTGAGATGGTAGCTGGATTCACCAATACGCAATTACCAAGTATGCCAACTAGTATAGGAGGTACTGTCGGTGCTGTAATAGATGTAAGTAGTGGGCATAATAGATCTTCACAAGGTGTAGGTGCGGCTGAAGCAATAGGAGATAATATAAGCAGAGGAGCTGGAATAATTGCAGGAGGTGCAAACGTTGCCTTGAATATTTATAGGTGCGCACCAATTGGCAATCATTTAAGAGATACATTAACTCTTTCTAATGATATTAGAAATGCTGTTGAAGCAAATCGATCAACAAATTCACAGCCAGCACAAAGGGGTTTGAGTACCAATAATACAAGTGTGGAGAGAAATTTGAATCGCAGTACATCACAGAGTAGAAATACAACACCTGCTCTCAACATGAATCACTCCATACTACGTAGAAATACGACACCTGCTTTTCTCAACGCAAATTTTTCAATACAACCATTTTTAAATAAAGAATAATAAAGGGGGTTAAACATGAAAATTGTAAAAAACATTGTATTTATTCTATTATTTTTAATAGTAAATATTATAATACTAAAAATAGTGGATATAAAATATTTTGCACCTGTTTTGTGTATAGAATTATTATTTTTTTTGGGTATTGGAGGCATTTTTTTTTCAAAAACTATGGTTGAACTTGGTCTTAATATAAACAGGAAACATTGCGTGCGTTATCTTCTTGTCGGTGGTTTATTATTTTTAATAACATCTATTAGATACATTAGAGACATTTTAAGTAATAATAGTGCATTTTATTAACTATAAAAGAGAAAACTCACAAATAATGCTGCAATTGAGGAGGTTCTCTTGAATTTGGACAGATTCACAGAAAATATCACCCGCAAGAGAACGAAATGTTTGACAAGGTAGACGATAACTACAAAAGACGACTAGAAAAAGTCCTTGGAATTACAGGGATTGTATAGTACAATAGTAGAGATTTGAAAAAGGGGGAAGAAATGAACACGCTAAATGCATATAATTTTACTGCCTCACCCCTATTCCAACCCACCCGAAAACTCCGCAGATTAGAAAACCCCACTTTGCGTTCTTTGCGTACTCAGCGTCTTAGCGAGATATATAATAGAAGAAACCTAAACAAGAGAACAACAGGAAAATCCGAGGTAAAAGAATTAGACGCAGAAACAGGTCTGTATTACTATGGCGCTAGGTATTTAGACCCAAGAACCAGTAGATGGCTATCGGGAGACCCTGCGATCTATGAAGGCGACTACCTTCCAAGCGCTCCTATCAATGATGAAGCTAGAAAAAGGAATCAAAATCTGCCTGGAATGGGTGGAATTTTCAATTATGTTAACATGCACGTATACCATTACGCTGGGAATAATCCGGTTAAGTATGTGGATCCTGATGGGAGAGCAACATGGATAAGAATACTTGGAACAGATTGGTGGTTTAGATATGATCAGGCAAGAGTCGGAGATAGACCGCATTTTCATTTTTTACATGGAAATAACCCTCGCAGTTCTCGTGCAGAATTTTACAATAGAAGAGTATATCCTCATGAAATAAATCCAGATGGTTTTTTTAGGCAGAACTCAGATCGAAGTGGACGCCAAGGCAGAGGCGGTTTGGATCAAGATGTACCACAAGATATTATACAAAGAGCAATTGAGCAAAAAGGTTCTGGTGTGATTTCACAAAGTGTAATAATATCCGAGCCTTTATTTGGATTGCTTGGTGTTGAAAGACTGGATCCAATAAGTGTAATTGTTCACTTTGGTTATGAATCTTATCCAATGGAGTGGGGTATTCGAAATTCATTGCAAATGAATTATTCTATGACTCGTAATAAGGAAACAGGAGAATTGAAAGCTACATTTTTATATGCCGTTGATCAGGTAACAGGTGATATAATTTTTGGAAGGCCATTAATGCCTGCTACTCCTGGATTAAGACCTACTCCTGGATTAAGGCCTGCTCCTGGTTTAAGACCTGCTATACCAAGGTTCATTCCTATTCCAGTATTTCCATAGCTTATGAATGATAACGATATGTTAAATTCTGATATTTATCCTTTTCTGTTGGATAACAATTATTTCCATGATTTTACTGTAAAAAAAATAAAATTTTCTTTACTTAAAAATGAATTTAAGTTAATCTTATCTGAAGAAAAAAAGATATTTTCTGTTATAATGAAAAAAATTTTTTCTTTTGTATGTAATATTGATTTTTTAGTTGAAGAAAAGGAATACGATACTCTTTCTTGGAATAAGCTTTTCAAACCTTTACAATATCGAAATTTAATATCAATTGACATAAAAAAATCTAGATATAATGATTTATCCATCAAATATTTAAAAAGAAAACCTCTTAAAATAATAATGAATTTTAATTTTGGTTTTAATGTTGAAATAGATTGTATTGATATACTAATTAATGAAAATTCTATAAATAAAAGAAGCAAGATTAAAAGTATACATGGAGGTAAAAAATGAATAGGCAAAAAATAGAGATAAGAAGGATTAAAATCCTAAACAATGCGGACATAATTATTTTTGATGATTTTGACTACAAAAGATGACTAGAAAAAGTCCTTGGAATTACAGGGATTGTATAGTACAATGGTAGAGATTTGTTAAAGGGGGAAGAAATAGTTAATGAACACTTTAAACTCATACAATTTTACTACCTCCCCCTTATCCCAACCTACCAGAAAACTCCGCAGGCTAGAGAACCAAACACTACGATCCATTCGCCTTAGCGAGATATATAATAGAAGAAACCTAAATAAGAAAATAAAAGGAAAATCCGAAGTAAAAGAATTAGACGCAGAAACAGGTCTCTACTACTACGGCGCCCGATACCTAGACCCTAGAACCAGTAGATGGTTGTCAGGGGATCCGGCGATGGGTGAATATGTGCCTTCACCGAGACAGGATCCTAGTAAATTAGGCGGCATGGGCGGAGTTTATAACATAATTAACTTGCATGCATACCATTACGCAGGGAATAACCCGATTAAGTATATTGATCCGGATGGGCGACAATCAGTACCTCCATATGTAGCAATAATAATGGAAGAACGGAACAAAAATACAGAACCACTTTTAGAAAATATTAATAATAATAGGCAACAACGATTGCGTGAATATACTACCATAAGTATGACTGATAATGAAAGAAATATGTTATACGCCGCTGTTCTTTCAGAATCAACTCCTCATCCAAATTATACAGAAGGAGAAATAGTAGGTATTACTTCTGTTATTTTAAATAGGGTATTGGAAAATCATCGCGGAAAAAATACTATAGAAGGTGTAATAACTGATCCAGGGCAAATAAATGGAATCACAAATGAATTTTATCGTTATGCTATGTCTAGTTTAACAAATGATAATTCGCATCTACGAACTAGTGATAGCTTTAACAATACAGAAAGATCGTGGCTTGATAGTAAATTAAATATGGTAAGGGCAACAGTTGATAATGTTTTAAGTGGCAATAGCGGATATTTTCATTTCCAAACATTAGGTAAAGGCAGAGGTCCATTATATTTTGGAAGTTTGGAAGATTATTATAGTAATTCTCCAATATTTGCACAAGTTAGAACAGGACAAAGGTGGCCAGTATACAGAGAAGCTGACACTATGATTTTCAGATAACATCATGGAGGAGTGTAATGAAAATAAAATACAGTATACTATTATTAATTATTTTTACCGCAATATCTTGTACATATAGAAATACAAACATTGTTGATGATAATGATAGTTATATTAAAATAATAGAAATAGAATCAAATTATTTAAATAAACTTGCAAATGAGGTAAAGTTAAAAAGTGTTTTTAATTATTTAATAAATACTAAATACCATGAAAGATATAAATATATTTTTGATCTCTATTTAGAAGACGCTGATAATATTTTTCCTTTTTACAAAGCGTTTGAAATAAAGCAGCAGCCAGAAAATATTTTTATTTATAAAAACATTAAACTAATTGAATCTTATACCTATTATGGAATACCTGTTGAAATACATGAAATACCAAATGGAAACCAAGGGATATATTATTTTGCGATAATGAATATACTAAATGGAAACGGATACGAAATATTACTATTTAATGAATATGGCGTGTATTTGGATACATACACATTTAATACGAGGTATTCACCTGAAAGAAATTTATATGCTTATCTGCAAATTCAGGATAATATTTATTGTTTACTGACTATTTTAGATGGAAATCATGGTACATATTTAACATTAATAACAATAAATAAAAATAAATTTGAGAGAATTCTCCATATTAATTTAGTAGAAGAAACTGTAGACTATCTATACAAAGATTTAGTGAGAGAAATGCTATTAAGTCCTAAATATTATGGAGATTAGTTAGAATTAGAATTTTAACGTTTACATGGAGGTAGAAACAATGATAACACAGCAAACAAAAGCAAAGAAGAGAAAACTCACAAATAATGCTGCAATTGAGGAGGTTCTTTTGAATTTAGGACAGATTCACAGAAAATATCATCCGCAAGAGAACGAGATGTTTGACAAAGTAGACGACGACTACAAAAGACGACTAGAAAAAGTCCTTGGAATTACAGGGATTGAGTGATATAATATAATAGAGATTTGTTAAAAAGGGGGAAGAGATTGTTAATGAACACTTTAAACTCATATAATTTTACTACCTCACCCTTACCCCAGCCTACCCAAAAACTCCGTAGGCTAGAAAACCCAACACTACGATCCATTCGCCTTAGCGAAGTATATAATAGAAGAAACCTAAACAAGAAAAGAACAGGAATATCCGAAGTAAAAGAATTAGACGCAGAAACAGGTCTCTATTACTACGGAGCGAGATATTTAGACCCGAGAACCAGTAGATGGTTGTCGGGAGACCCCGCGATCTACGAAGGCGACTACCTCCCAAGCGCCCCGATCAACGATGAGGCGAGAAAAAGGAATCAAAACCTGCCGGGAATTGGAGGAATTTATAATATTATAAATTTACATGCGTATCATTATTCATTTAATAATCCAATTTTATATTTTGATCCTGATGGAAGAAATGGCAATCAATATCTCAATAGACTCAGAAATGTTGGTAATTCAATTTCTGATTTTGTAAGAAATACTTATGTTGGAAGCGCAATAACAGTTACAGCTGAATATTTAGATAACATAAACTTTACAAGAGCTAGTCAAGTTGCGAATAAAATTGGTAATACCGCTTCCATTTTTTCAATTACTACTAGTTTTCTTTCATTAAGGGCAGCTATAAATAATCCTAATTCAACTGATACTGAACTTTTTACAGCATATTATGATTTTATTACTTCAGCTGTTGGAGCGCTAGGAGTAAAAGGTGCAATAGGAGCAGTTTGTCTAGAAGCAATTAAAGAAGCGTCAATGTTTTTATCTGAGTTATCAGTAACTTTTAATGAATCACTTCGAATATTATACGACGAAATGGCAGAGGATTATTTTTTAAACGATGGCTTTGTGATATTATCTGATTATGACTGGCCGTTTTAACATGATAAATATTCATCCTAGATTAGCATCAGGCATTATGGGAATAATTGTGATAATAATTTCATTATTAATTGAAATTATTATAAAGATACAACTGTTTAGTGATTATACTATTTATGTATTCATATTTTCTGTGTTACCTGGAATAGTATTTTATAATGCAATTCATTTAAAATATAATCGTGATAGAAATAACGATACAATAATGTATATTATTGGTCTTTTGTTAGTAGGTCTATTAGTATATCTTGTTTATATTTCATCAAAAGCTAATTAAATTATTCATATGGAGGTAGAGGCAATGAGAACACAGCAAACAAAGGCAAAAAAGAGAAAACTCACAAATAATGCTGCAATCGAGGAGGTTCTCTTGAATTTAGGACAGATTCACAGAAAATATCATCCGCAAGAGAACGAGATGTTTGACAAAGTAGACGATGACTACAAAAGACGACTAGAAAAAGTCCTTGGAATTACAGGGATTGTATAGTATAATAGTAGAGATTTGTTAAAAGGGGGAAGAAATAGTTAATGAACAAGTTAAACTCATATAATTTTACCACCTCACCCCTATCCCAACCTACCCGAAAACTCCACAGACTAGATAACCTCGCTTTGCGATCTCGTGAACCGAAAATTCGACGCCTTGGCGAGATATATAATAGAAGAAACTTAATCAAAAAATACTCAGAAATATCCGAAGTAAAAGAATTAGACGCAGAAACAGGTCTCTACTACTACGGCGCCCGATACCTTGACCCTAGAACCAGTAGATGGTTGTCGGGGGATCCTGCGATGGGTGAATATGTGCCCTCTCCTGGACAGGATCCTAGTAAATTAGGCGGTATGGGTGGAGTATATAACACTGTCAACTTGCATACATACCATTATGGTGCTAATAACCCGATAAAGTATATTGACCCAGATGGGAGAGATGTAGTTGTTTTTTCTGAAAGACTAAGAAGAGCCATTAATTATTTGTATAACAATAGTAATGTTTTCAGATCTAGTTATGACAACATTTTGAGACAGACTAATAGTCTTGGTGAAAGACTTATTGTTTTTATAGCTGAAGGTACTGCTGATTATCCTGGATCAATGAAAACTGACAGTGATTTTACAACAACTTCTGTTCCTTCTACATTTGCATTAGACAATCGTGGTTATTATGTAACTGGAAGTGTAGAAGAAGGAGAATGGATACAATTTATTTCTATAACTATTGATACAGGAAAAATTGATTCTCGTAATATAAATTTGTTAGAACCATTGATAGAAGAAATAATGCATGCTGAAGATGCTGCAAGGATGGGCTCTACAGCGTTTAATGAAGCGGCTGAAAGAGAAAGGAGAGATTATAGATACGGAGAAGGTCCAATTGAAGGGAGAGCAAAAGACAGGATACAAGTTGTTCTTTGGGAGGTACAACAATGAATTATAACACGGTTCGTATTTTAATTATTATTTTATTATTATTATCAAATATTAAAATTCATGCACAAAATAATTTTTGTATGAATGAGCTTTCAGTTAATGACCTGTTGCAATTCGAAACCCTTGTAGCAAGCATCAGTTACGAACTCCATAGACATATACAAGAAGAGGATGTATATTTTAGATATATAGATATAAATGGCTTTGTTCAAATATTTGAACTGAAAAAAGATAATTATGATAAAATATTTTTTATTATTTACAGAGACGGCATTATTTATCATTATTATTATTTAATACAAGTTATTGTTGAGAATAGAACTAATGAAATAAAAAATATTAATATTTCTAATATAGAAATGCAACAAAATGAAATGTTACCTCCGTTTAATTTATAAAAAATTGGAGTTAAAGACTAAACGGGATGTTTGACAAGGTAGACGACGACTACAAAAGACGACTAGAAAAAGTCCTTGGAATTAGAGGGATTGTATAGTACAATAGTAGAGATTTGATAAAAAGGGGGGAAGAAATTGTAAATGAACACGTTAAACTCATTCAATTTTACTACCTCACCCCTGTCCCAACCCACCCGAAAACTCCGCAGATTAGAAAACCCCACTTTGCGATCTTTGCGTACTCAGTGCTTTAGCGAGGCATACAATAGAAAAAACCTAAACAAGAGAATAACAGGAAAATCCGAAGTAAAAGAATTAGACGCAGAAACAGGTCTTTACTACTACGGTGCACGCTACCTAGACCCAAGAACCAGTAGATGGCTATCGGGAGACCCTGCGATCTATGAAGGTGACTACCTTCCAAGCGCCCCGATTAACGATGAAGCGAGAAAACGCAACCAAAACCTGCCGGGAATGGGTGGTATCTTCAATCATGTTAACATGCACGTTTATCACTACGGGGGGAATAAACCTGTTAAGTTTATAGATCCGGATGGGAGACATGTACGTATAAGAATAACAGCAGAAGTAGCGGGTACGGGTCTCTTGAGAGACGGGGTTGTTGACTCATATGGAACAAGAACGGTTCCCACTTTTAGAATGATAGTGACTGATGATGTTACTGGAACTACATCTACATATGAAGTTACTAGACATGCTGTATATGATGGCAGAAGATATGGACGTTTTTTTTATTTTCAACCTAGAGGTGAATCAAAGACATTTAGAGGAATGCTTGCTGAAACCGAAACAGGAACAGGAAAGGCACTCTATTTATATGAAGACAATGACGGTGGTATACGAGGCGATTTATTTAGAAGTGATACTGGAGGAAGAAATAATATGTTTTTACAAATACATGTCGGAGGCGTATATTTCAACACAGAATTACAACGTGATATACTGGCTACATCTTCAGGTTGTTTTTCTTTAAATGGTGCTGATACAGGTGATGCAGGACGTAATAGATTTGTGAATGATATTGAGTATCGTCTTAACAGACAACCCCCTGAACCAAAAGCAAGGATTTTTGTTACAATTGACAGATTGGAGTGATTATTAATGAAATTAATGGTTTTTATTATTTTCTTTTCAATTAGTGCTTTATTCTCTGATGATAATATAAAATTGATTAATGCTATAAATATACAGATTAATAATCTTAGTGATAATGAAAAAAGATTATTGGAATTTTCTGGAATAATAATAATAAATACAAATCGATTTCCTTTTCTTATACATGAATATAATGGTATTAAATTATCTGATATAGTTATTTCAGAAAATCTTGTTCCTTGTCCTTTTGATAGGTTTTATATTGCTCATTATTTAAGAAATCAAATGCATTCAGGATTTCGATTTTACGACACTGAACAAAATATATTTCTACCCATTGCTGAACCTTTTTATTTTTCAGATTATGAATCCTATATTCATAGAAATGCAGAATTAATTTGTGTTGTTATATATCATTTTATAAGTGATAAATATTATAAAGTATATACTAATTTTCCTGCTCAAAGTTATTTATTATTAACTGATAATCGTTTGCATGAATATCTTGATTTGCTTATAGATAAGTTAAAAGATGAAGGATTATATTTTCCTTTACATTATTGAAAAGTAATTACTCAATGAAACGCGAAGTGTCAACTGATTAAAAGAGGCATTAAAAACTACATGGAGGTAAGCAATGAAAGCACACCAAACAAAGGTAAAGAAGAAAAAACTAAAATATAATGCTGCAATTGAGGAGGTTCTCTTGAATTTAGGACAGATTCATAGAAAATATCATCCGCAAGAAAACGAGATGTTTGACAAGGTAGATGATGACTACAAAAGACGGCTAGAAAAAGTCCTTGGAATTACAGGGATTGTATAGTACAATAATAGAGATTTGTTAAAAAGGGGGAAGAAATAGTTAATGAACTCATTAAACTCATATAATATTTCTACCTCCCCCCTATCACAGTCTACTAGAAAACTCCGCAGATTAGAAAACTCCACTCTGCGATCTTTGCGATTTCAGCGCCTTAGCGAAGTATATAATAGAAGAAACCTAAACAAGAAAATAACAGGAAAATCCGTAGTAAAAGAATTAGACGCAGAAACAGGCCTCTATTACTACGGAGCGAGATATTTAGATCCTAGGACTAGTAGATGGTTATCGGGAGACCCTGCGATCTACGAAGGCGACTACCTCCCGAGCGC
>Ga0123356_10005475_pt1 | contig 12923 bp, 8 predicted proteins | sample TergutEmb28metaG_2_FD_92546 | JGI IMG/M metagenome (GOLD analysis project Ga0123356, IMG submission 92546) | Embiratermes neotenicus P3 segment gut microbial communities from Petit-Saut dam, French Guiana - Emb289 P3 | ecosystem: Host-associated > Arthropoda: Insects > Digestive system > Gut ... | reverse complement strand
CTGACACCAAAACGCCAACCGGCTGCCGGGTCGACTACCACCGCTGGGAAGCAGAGATACTTGGCGGAGGTGGCGTCATCCCTGCCTTCGAACACACGGTTCAGTTGAACTAATCCAGGCGGACCGAAGTGGTCGCCTGAAGGGAGCAGCGGGGTCGTTGATCAGCTTTGACGCGGGTTCTTCGAGATATTCTTGAGTACGACAATGCTGCTAACGACGAATATTATTCCGGGAATTGGTTATCCTATTGCCAAATAGACAATACCCAGAACAATTGGGAGCACCTCTCCAATAATTGGCATCACCAAAGTGAATTTTTGCATGTCTCACCTTCAAGGATCATAGTAATAGTGGACTGAAGCGGCCTCGTTACAGGCCGGATCACAGCCGGTTGGCTGCGGCGGCGGACCAAGTGAACAATCATTGAACTATCACATCCCAGTAGAGCAGATGGTCTAGCAATTGGCAGTTACATTAGCACTACTCAAGTCCCTGTCAGGCAGACACCACCTTTGATCTACGTAGGTGGCTCTGCTCGCATCACCTAAGCTCCGGCATCGTGACCAGCCCTAAACCTGTGGCGTTTTTGCAGGTGAGAGCCGTGTCTGAGGGGGGCACTAACATGGTGCGGGTGAGCGACCGTCTGGTGGTCCAAGGGGCCAGGGAACACAACCTGAAGAATGCCTCGGTTGACCTGCCACGGGATTCGTTGATTGTGTTTACCGGTTTGTCAGGTTCTGGCAAATCCTCGCTAGCCTTTGACACCATTTTCGCGGAGGGGCAGCGGCGCTACGTTGAGTCGTTGTCTTCCTACGCGCGGCAATTCCTGGGGCAAATGGACAAGCCGGACGTGGACTTCATTGAGGGCCTTAGCCCGGCGGTGTCAATTGATCAGAAGGCCACCAATCGCAACCCGCGTTCCACGGTTGGGACCATCACCGAGGTCTATGACTATTTGAGATTGTTGTTTGCCCGAGCCGGTGAGGCTCACTGTCCGCAGTGCGACCAGCGGATTGTGGCGCAAAGCGCCCAGCAGATCGTTGACCAACTGCTGGCTTTGCCCACTGGTACCCGGTTGCAGTTGCTAGCCCCCATGGTGCGCGGCCGCAAGGGTGAATACTCTGAGGTCTTCAAGGAACTGATGGCTAAGGGCTTTGTGCGGGTGCGGGTGGACGGGCAGATTCATGAAGTAGAGGCCGCCCCTGCCTTGGACAAGAAGCTCAGTCACACCATCGAAGCCGTGGTGGACCGGCTGGTAGTGGGGGAGGGGCAACGCTCCCGCTTCACCGATTCAGTGGAAACCGCCCTAGCCCTGTCCGGCGGGTTAGTCTTGGCTGACTTTGTTGACCTAGATCAAGACGACCCAGCGCGGGAACGGCGCTTCTCTGAGAAACGGGCCTGTCCCAACGAGCACCAGCTGGCGTTGGAGTCAATTGAACCGCGCACCTTCTCTTTCAACGCACCCTACGGGGCTTGTCCCGAATGCACCGGCCTGGGCTTCCGCCTGGAAGTGGACCCTGAATTAGTGGTACCAAACCCAGAGCTGTCCATCATGCAAGGCGCCATTCAGCCGTGGGGTGGTGCCAGTTGGGAGTACTACGCCCATCTGCTGGCCTCACTGGGCGAGGAACTTGGCTTTGCCCTGGACCAGCCGTGGCAGGCCCTGCCCAAACGTGCCAAGGACGCCATTTTGTATGGCTATGGGCACAAGCTTCACGTCAGCTACCGGAACCGTTGGGGGCGGCGGCGGTCCTACTCTTCTGGCTTTGAAGGGGTCATTTCGCAATTGGAGCGGCGGCATTCGGAAACCGAATCTGACTACGCCCGTGACAAGTACCGCGCCTACATGCGTGAGGTGCCCTGCCCCGAGTGCCAAGGCACTCGGCTCCGGCCAGAGGTGCTGGCCGTACGCTTGGGTGGGTTGTCCATTGCGCAGGTGTGTGGCCTACCGATTAACCAGTGCCGTGGTTTCCTAGCTGAATTGGACTTGTCTCAGAGGCAGCGCACCATTGCCAGTCAGGTACTCAAGGAAATCGATGCCCGTCTGGGGTTTTTGCTGGATGTGGGTCTGAGCTATCTGACATTGGAACGTCCCGCAGCCACTTTGTCGGGCGGTGAAGCCCAGCGCATTCGCCTGGCCACACAGATCGGTTCCGGGTTGGTGGGCGTGCTCTACGTGTTAGATGAGCCATCCATCGGGCTACATCAGCGGGACAACCGCAGACTAATCAGCACCTTGACCCGACTGCGGGACCTGGGGAACACCCTAATAGTGGTGGAACACGATGAAGAAACCGTGCGCACCGCCAACTGGGTGGTGGACATTGGCCCTGGTGCCGGTGAACACGGCGGAGAGATTGTCTACTCCGGTCCGGTTGAAGGCTTGGCTTTGGAGCCAGCTTCGATCACCGGGGATTACCTGGCGGGCCGGCGCACCATTGCTGTGCCAACCAAACGACGGTCGGTGGCCAAATCACGGGTGGTCACAGTCAAGGGAGCTAGAGAAAACAATCTGCAATCGATCGATGTCTCTTTCCCGCTGGGTGTGTTGACTGCTGTCACTGGGGTATCTGGCTCTGGCAAGTCCACCCTGGTCAACGCGGTGTTGTATCAAACCCTGGCCAACCGGTTGAACGGCGCCAGGCTGGTGCCAGGGCGCCACAGCGCCTTGACCGGTCTGGAGCACCTAGACAAGGTGGTGCATGTCGACCAGGCACCGATCGGCCGGACCCCAAGGTCCAACCCAGCCACCTACACCGGGGTGTGGGACCACATGCGCAAGCTATTTGCCCAAACCTCTGAAGCCAAACTGCGGGGCTACGGGCCTGGGCGGTTCAGTTTTAACGTCAAAGGTGGGCGGTGCGAATCTTGCCGGGGAGATGGCACCTTGCGGATTGAGATGAACTTCCTGCCAGACGTCTACGTCCCCTGCGAGGTCTGCCACGGGGATCGCTACAACCGCCAGACCCTGGAGGTGCACTACGCCGGCAAGACAGTGGCCGACGTGTTGGCCATGCCGATTGAACAGGCGGCGGAGTTCTTTGGGGCAATTCCCGCCATTGCCCGGCATCTCAACACGCTGGTCAATGTGGGGCTGGGTTATGTGCGGCTGGGCCAGCCAGCGCCAACCTTGTCAGGTGGTGAGGCCCAGCGCGTCAAATTGGCCAGTGAATTGCAGCGCCGCTCATCCGGGCGGACCATCTACGTACTGGATGAGCCAACCACCGGGCTGCATTTCGAAGACATCCGCAAACTGCTGGGTGTGCTACAGGATCTGGTGGACAAGGGCAACACCGTAATAGTGATTGAGCACAATCTTGACGTGATCAAGTCGGCTGACTGGGTGATTGACCTGGGCCCCGAGGGTGGAGGCGGTGGCGGCCTAGTGGTGGCTGAGGGCAGTCCGGAACAGGTGGCTAAGGTGAAAGGCAGCTTCACCGGCAAGTATTTGGCCATGATGCTGAAGTAGGGGGTGGTATATCCGGCGCGCTGACAGCGAAGTGTGGTGCTAGGTGGTGGCTCTTGGGGCGTTGTGCTGTCCTGCCGCGCTACGGGGGGAGGTGGCTGCTCGGTAGGGGGTGGCTGTGAACTTGGCGCGTCTTGCCGCGCTGCGCGGGTAGGCGGCTGCTCGGTAGGGGGTGGCTGTGAACACGGCGCGTCTTGCCGCGCTGCGCGGGGAGGCGGCTACCAGACTGGTTGAACGCCGTGTTCCTTTAAGAAGGCCACTGGGTCTGTCGCTACGTCATTGATCCGCACTTCAAAGTGCAGGTGTGCGCCGGTCGAATAACCCGAATTACCCACGTTGGCAACGTGCTGGCCAGCCACCACGGCCTGGCCTTCCTCGACCAGCACATTACTCATGCCATCCCAGTGCAAGTAGCGGGTGGTAATGCCGTCACCGTGGTCAATAATCAAGGTCCAATTGCCGCCGGAGTCGCATCGAATGGTCTCCACCACACCGTCCGCCGCGGCGTAGAACGGCTTGCCGCGACCGCCACCCATTAGGTCAATGCCCTCGTGCTGGCGGTAGACCCCGGCAATGGGGTGGATGCGTCCACCGAAAGGTGAACGGAAGGGGCCAGGGGCGGGCTGGGTCCAGCCGTCTGCCGAAACTACGTAGGGTGAGTCCCCGCCACGTAGTTGGTTGCCGTTGGCCGCCGAGGACCACAGCACCGCGCCGTCCAACTCAATTTGTAGCACGCCCTGGTCGGTCAGATTCAGACTGGCCCCACTGGCTGTGGTGTTGGAGGTCCACAACGTGTTACCCAGGCTGGTCACCACCAATTCGCCGTTGCTCTGCATCACCACAGCAGCCTCTGGGGCGGCTTCAACGTCAAAGGTCCAGATTTTTTGGCCCATGGTGTTGAACAGCGCGGCTTTGCCGTCCTGGCTCAACGCAAAGTAGTAACTGCTATCTGGACTAGCTAGACGTTCGCCGGCTATTAGGGAATCTCCCGGCGCCAGGGTGGTGGGATACAGCTTGGTGGAGGCCACCGCCGTCGCCACGACCTCCGGCTTGACTCCGGGTCGCTGCAAAAACGCGGTGTAGGCGTAATTGGTGTCTGGGCTAAGTCCCTGGTCAATAATCTCGCCGCCGGCACTGGAAGCCGGTACTTCAACACCTTCGGCCGGGGTGGCGGGTGGCTGAACACCCGCTGCCCGCCGAATGGCGATTGTCTCGCCAGGTGCCAGTGCCGGTAGATCCAGTTCCAGGACCAGTGTGGCATTGGTCGCTTCAGCTTGACTCAGCTGGGCGTTCACCGCTTGGGTTTGCATGCGGGCAGTCATTGAGCGCGATGGCGCTTGCGCCACGTTGCGCCTAGAGACTAACTCCACGGTGGTGCGCAGGGGACTTAGTGCGTCCTGGCTTGGTCCGGGTTCTGGGGTGCCAAATGAGGCACTGACTAATCCTCCGCCTGCCACCAGAACAGTGGCGGCAGTGGCGGCCAGTGGTTTGGTGTATTGGCGGGTGAAAAGGGCCAAGCTTGGGATTGGCGCCGGGGTTCGACTGCGGGACCGTTGCGACCGCCTAGTTGTCGCTGGTTGGGCGTCTTGGCGGGAGCGCCGTAGGTCACTGCGTGTCAGTGTGGCCGGCAATGCCTGATGATGAGAGCTAGCCGACATAGCCGGCTTTCTGGATTTAGGCTTGGTCCAAGCGACGTGCAAAGCACCTTGATGAGCGGTGCCAAGCGGCACCGCTTGCCGAACCCCGCGGCCAAAGGCGCCAGGGCGGGCAGCCGTCACTGGGCTCACGGTGACAGGTTGAAAGGCTGGCCGGTCAAGTTTTTCCAAAACCACTGACTCAGGCTTGGCAGCAGGCTCCGCGACCGGCTTGGCCGCCACGGCAGCCTCGACCTGCGCCATTTCGCGCAGAGCCCGGCGTGACAAGGGCGCCGGCTCAGCAACTGGCTTGATCTGTTGAGCCACGCGCTCACAACGTAGTTGGCGGCGCGTGATAGGCAGGACAGCGTCAACCATTGGCTCGAGAGTTCCTAGCCTTTCCGTCTTCTTCATTGGCAGCAGGTGATAATTCCACAGTGCTGACACGAGGCGATCTTGACGATTCTGGCAGATCGTTGGCGGCATGGCAACGCGAAGACGCTTTCATGGACAGTTGAATTGGCCCAAGCAGCATGATTGACCTCTACCAACGGTCCGATCCGGCGTCTTACCAGCGAACAGAATCAACATTCAGCTTCGAGCCGACCGGGGCCCGCAACCGCTGACTGGACGTCCAACTAGCCGATTGGTTGCCGTAGACCACGGATGACTGATGGTAGAGCACAGGCCGAATACACCAAGGCCCCAAACGCCGTCACACCCAACGGGATTAACCACACTGGCAGACCCCAGCCGATTGAACCCGGCCAACCTTGACTGCCCGGGACACCAGACATGCCAATTCCCACCGAGACTGCCACCCACACCACTGCGGCGGCTCCCACGGCCAGAGCTGTGACCGCCAGAATTAGAGTCTCTACAAAGCCAGCCACCATCACTTGGCGAGGGGTGACCCCAGCCAATCGCAGGGTTTGGACTTCACGGTAGCGGCTGCGAGTTGTCACCACAGCGGTTACCACCGCACCGACCAGCACCAAGCTAAGGGGCACTCCGGTGAGAAACGCGGCCGTCACATCACGGGCTGCCACCCAGCCGTGACCGGCCGGGTCAAGGTCGGACCGGGCGTAGTAGATCGAACTAGCCCCTCCAGTCAACAACACCCCCACCAGCACCATGCTGAACGCTTCTAGCGAACGTCCAGCTTGGTAGGCGGCGCCACGTCGGCCCAGAAAGGTGGTCGGTAGGTGCCGCTCAGGTAGAAGGGCGGTCAATGCCCGAATCAGCCGCGGGCAGTACATCCGCGCCGTTAGTGCCAGCGCACCCGCCAGTGCCAAAGTGTGGATGCCGCCAAAGGTGGCAACCTCGTTGGCGCTTTCCACCGGATGAACAGTGGCGCCGAACCGGGGTGTTAGAACGGTTGCCAGACTGGCTATGACAGCCAACGCCCAAGTGGCTCCGGCGGCCACCGCCAGACCACGAGAGCGGGTCGGCCCTGCTATTGGCGGCAGTTTGATGGCCTCAACGGGCTGGATGGACTGAGCCAGCCTGCCAGCCGGCGCAGTGGCAATCAAAGCCAAGCCCAGTGCTACCACCGCCGCTCCAACCAGCGAATAGGCGTTGAAAGAACCCACAATCGGCCGGTGAACAGCGCCAATCCGCGACATTAGTCGATACATGGGCTGGTCGAGCGCCATTCCAAGGATCAGGCCAACTAATACCGCTCCGCCTGTCATGACGGTGATCTGTTGCTGCAGCAACACCCGTGCCCCACTTGGGGTCATGCCGGTTACCTGATAGTGCGCGAAGCGCCGCCGGGTGTGAGCCACTGCCCGGTCAATGGTGACAGCCAAGGTAGCCAAGGTAGCCAATAGGGTCAGGGCCAACATGGTGGCTTCAGTGGGGTCGATCGGCGGGGTGTGGGGCATCTCACCGGAGTTTGGTTCGGGGGATTCGACCGAAAAGATGATCACCATCAAGGTGGTGGATAACACTAACAAGGGCCAGGCAGCTAGCCACAAGCGCTTGTTGGTTAGGGCTTCACGCACCGCGATGAGAATCATGGGCTGGTCTGACCATCGCTCACCTGGGCAGTCACTTCGGGCTGGCTCTCAGAGTCCGCCAAAGAACCCTGGCGGGCCTGCGCCGTACCGGATCGGGCGAGCGGTTGGCTTGGTGGTGCGGCTGTGCCGTCCGACTGAACAGCAAGATAATCCAACCCAGCTGGTTCGGCTGGTGGTGCTGAATCGTGGTCCGCCTCTACTGGGCTGGCACACTCTCCAGTAGCCCGGCCCAAAGCATCTAGGACAGCGCTGGCCGAAGGCTGGTCAAGGAGCTCTTGGACTTGACCGTCCACCAGAATCATCACTCGGCTAGCCCGGGCGGCCAGGTGCAGGTCATGGGTAGCCAACACCACCGATGTCCCTTCGGCCCTGAACTGGTCCAACCGGTCTATGACCACCTTGGATTCCGACACAGTGAGCCGACCGGTCGGCTCGTCGGCAAAAATGATGCGTGGGTTTTGGGCCACCACTCTGGCAAGAGACACCAAGGTAGCTTGGGCTGGTGTCAACTGGTCGGGCAGGCGATGAGCCAGGTGGTCAACTCCCATTTCTGACAACGTTGCCATGGCCAACTCACGGGTGGACCAACTCGAACGGGTTGCTAATAGACCAGGTAGTTCGACGTTTTGGCGCACTGTCAGGCTTGGCACCAGTAGCGGAGTGGCTAGGAGTACACCCACGGGATCGCGCAGCAGCTCAGCTATGTCGCTGCGGGTGGCTCGTCCAAGGTTGGCATCTAGCAATGTGACATGGCCGTCGGTTAGGGGTTCAAGTCCCGCCAAGCAGCGCAACAGGGTTGATTTGCCCGAACCGGATGGACCAACCACCGCCAGCATCTCCCCGGCTTTGACCGACAGCGACACCCCCCTTAGGACATGAAACGGGTGCTTTGCGCCCCTCATCCAGAACACCTTGCTGGCCCCGTGGGCACTGAGAACGGTGTTACCTAGGCGGGCTGGTGGGGCGTCCACAAATTAGCTCCTCACGCTGTGTTTCGTTACACCAAGACTAGCGGCCCAACCTAGCTGGCGCTGGCCAAGCGGACACCCGACAGTAAGGAGGTTGTGAGGTGGTGGTGCCTTCGACGCAACTGCCGGCGGCAAGGAACTGAGGTGAGTCACCTTGAAGACTGTTACCAGGAGCACTAGGCGGTTAGGTTGGACCAGTGAGCCAATACGGCATGGAGGACTTAGCCCGTTGGGCACCCGAGGCACCGAAAAGCTCTGCCCGCACTGACTTTGCCCGTGACCGTGCGCGGTTGTTGCATAGTGCAGCGCTACGCCGCTTGGGAGCCAAAACCCAAGTCCGCACCCCGTGGCGGCGCCAGGACCACCCGGTAGGGGATGACTTCATCCGCACCCGGCTGACCCATTCCCTCGAAGTGGCCCAGGTGGGCCGCGAACTAGGCCAGGCCTTGGGCTGCGATCCTGACGTGGTAGAGACCGCTTGTCTAGCCCATGATCTAGGCCACCCGCCGTATGGACACAATGGTGAGCGGGCCTTGGCAACGGCGGCAGCCGGCATCGGCGGTTTTGAAGGTAACGCCCAAACCCTGCGGTTACTTACCAGGCTCGAAGCCAAGGTCTACTGGCAAGGTCGTTCGGTGGGGCTGAACCTGACCCGGGCCTCGCTTGACGCCACGGTGAAGTATCCCTGGGCCGCCGGGCAGGCCGCACCGGGTGGGTCAGCCGGTAAGTATGGCTACTATACCGATGAGGCGGCGGTGTTCGCCTGGCTGCGGCAGGGCGCGCCAGAGACCGTCAAATGTGTCGAAGCCCAGGTGATGGACCTGTCGGACGACATTGCCTATTGCGTACATGATGTTGAAGACGGTGTGGTGGGCGGATCCATTGCGCCTTTGGGCTTAGCCGACCGACCCCTCCGCCAAGCGGTGGTTGGTTTGGCTTTGGAGCGCTATGCACCGGATGGGGTGGGCGCCGACCAGCTCGATCAGGCGGCGCTGCGGTTGATCGGATTGCCGTGCTGGGTGGGGCTGTGGGATGGTACGCGGCGCAGTTTGGCGGCGCTAAAAGATATGACCTCTGAACTGATTGGCCGGTTCTGCCAAGCCACCGTTGAGACCACGCGGCACCACTTTGGTGCAGGCCAACTCACCCGTTACCGGGCTCAGGTCCAAATCCCACCCACCACTCAGGCCGAAATTGCGGTACTCAAGGCACTGGCAGCCCATCAAGTCATGCAACCAAGACTGACCGATCCGGTCTATGTCGAGCAGCGGGCCATCATTGAACATCTCTTCACCGGGCTGAGCCAACAGCCAGAACAGCTTGAACCAGAATTCTGGGCTGACTACCAGGTGGCTAGTAGCGATGCTGCCCGCGGCCGGGTGGTGGTGGATCAGATCGCCTCTCTGACTGACGCCTCAGCTGGTCTGCTCCTGCGGCGTCTCACCGACGGCAGACCGCTGCCTTGAACCGGTGATCTATTTGGGGACCAAAGCTGCCTAGTCCAGTGTGGCCGGCGCCCAGCGAGTGGTTCATGGCCGCGACAGCACCTTCCCCTGCCGGCGGCCGGGCTGGCTTTCGCGTTGCTCGATGAGCCAGGCTACCGGCCGCTTTACCGGCTTGGGCTGGATGTTGGTGGGGCGCCTTAGACTGGTGGGGTGGCGGGGCGCATTAGGCAACAGGACATCGAGGCGGTGCGCCAGGCGGCGCGCATTGAAGTGGTGGTGGGGGAGCGGGTGGCGCTGAAACCAGCCGGGGTTGGCTCGTTGAAGGGCCTTTGCCCTTTTCATGACGAGCGCACGCCATCATTCCATGTTCGCCCGGCCTTGGGCCTATGGCACTGCTTTGGCTGCTCCGAGGGTGGCGACACCATCAAGTTTGTGATGCAAGCTGATGCGTTGGGCTTCTTGGAAGCAGTGGAGTATTTGGCGGGGCGTTTCAACATTACCCTGCAATACGAAGCGGTTAAGTCCGGTGCTGGTGGTTTCGAGCCAGGGGGTGAAGCAGCTGCCCCCACCCGGGCCCGGCTCTTGGAGGCCAACCGTTTGGCGGCAGAGTTCTACACCGCTCAACTGGCTTTGCCTGAGGCCATAACCGGGCGAGATTTCCTGCGTGAGCGGACCTTGGACCGGTTGGCGGCGGATCGCTTTGGCCTGGGCTATTCACCCAACGACTGGGATGGCCTGCTGCGCTTTTTGGCTGGAAAGGGGTTCACTCAGGCAGAGATGCTGGCCGCCGGCCTAGTTAGCCAGGGTCAACGCGGCTTATATGACAGGTTCAGGGGCCGGCTGATGTGGCCAATTAGGGATCTGACCGGGGCAGTGGTCGGTTTCGGAGCCCGCCGCCTGGGGGAGGAGGACCAAGGTCCTAAGTATCTCAACACCCCGGAAACCGCTCTATACAAGAAGTCCCAGGTGCTCTATGGGGTGGACCTGGCCAAGACTGAGATAGCCAAGCGCCGGCGGGTAGTGGTGGTGGAGGGCTACACCGACGTCATGGCCTGCCATGAAGCGGGGGTGAAGGAAGCCATTGCGACTTGTGGTACCGCTTTCGGAGCCGATCACATCCGGGTGGTGCGACGGCTGCTGGGAGATGTGGGGGATATTGCCACTGGGGTGCTCACGGCCGATGGCGCCGCCCGCGGTGGCAAGGTGGTGTTCACCTTTGACGGTGACGCCGCTGGGCAAAAGGCGGCACTGCGAGCCTTTCAAGGAGACCAGAGCTTTTACGCCCAGACCTTTGTGGTGGTCCTGCCAGGCGGTCTGGACCCGTGCGAGCTACGACACGTCCAAGGCAACACGGCTTTGTCAAACCTGATAGACCGTGCCCAACCTATGTTCAAGTTCGCCATTCGCACGGCGCTGGATTCGCTGGATTTGGAGACCGCTGAGGGCCGGGCCGGCGGTTTGCGGGCCAGCGCCCCGATTGTGGCCGGTATTAGGGATGATGTGATTCGCCGCGACTACGCCCGGCAGCTAGCCGGTTGGGTTAGAGCGGATGAGGATTTGGTGCTGAGAGCCGTCCAGTCCGCCCGCGGGCAGGCACGGGCCCGCCCGGGCGAGGCTGGGCCGGATCTGGTGGGGTCCGCCAAGCTGCCAGGCGCGCAGATTGGCGACCCCATTATGCGGGCGGAGTATTTGTCTATAGCGGCGGTACTGCAGCACCCTGAGCTGGTGCCAGCTAGTTTCGATCAACTCACCAGTTCCGACTTACAGACTCCGGCGTTGCAGGCGATTCACGATGCCGTGGTGGCGGCTGGGGGAGTAGAGGCTGGGGCCCGCGATCCCTCTAGTTGGGTGCCCCGGGTCAGCCATCAGGCCACCAGTCTGGTCAGGGGGGCCATCACCCAGATGGCTGTCGAACCGTTACCAACTATTGAAGCTGGCCTGCCGGCTTACGTTCGTGGTCTGGTGGACAGCCTGGTTGAGAAAGTCATTACCCACCAAATTGCTCAGGTCGAAGGGCAACTGCGCCAGATCGAGGCCACTGACAGAGCCTCTGAATACGACACACTGCTGGCCCGGTCTACCGCCTTGCGCCAGCAACAAGACGCCCTGAGAGCTGACCAGGGGGAGTACTAGCGCGCCTTGTGGCCGCTTTCTTTCTCCCAGGCAGACAACTGCTGCTCCAACGCCTTCATTAACTCAAAGACCTGGGGCGGTGGAATCCGCACCCGGGAGACCACGGTGGCGTCCAACACCACCTGGCCGTCTTCCTTGCGCGGTGGTTCGGAGAAGGAAGAAAAATCCAGGACAAAGGCATCGGCGGTGTGCCAGGCGCGGATAAAGTCAGCGAACACACCACCGGCTAACTCTGGCGGCCGGTTGATCTGAATTCGTTGCTCAGGCATGACACTCCTTGTTGCCGGTCCCCACAACCTCTGCTCCCGCGACTGGACTCGAACCAGTAACCCTCTGATTAACAGTCAGATGCTCTGCCGATTGAGCTACGCGGGACCGTTGAGGCTGCCAAATGATGTAGCCTACCAGGTCCGCAACCCCGCGGCTTCACCGAGCCGTTGGGCTAGATACTGGACCGCGGCTTTCACCTCGGGAGCCTGGGCATCTAGTTCATCAGGTACCGTAACTTGAACCTCAAGGTCCTGGTTATGGTCTCGGCGTAGTGCACCTCTTAGAGTGCCACCGGCCACAGGTAGGTATTCCACTGTCACAATCGAGGCCTCAAATCGCTCGTGGATCACTGAAGCCACACGTTTGCCAGCATTGGGCAGCACAATCTGCCGGGTTGGGCTCTGGTCAACTAAGTGGATCTTCAGCCAAGCGGCACTGCCGCGTTTGGGGCAATCTGGTAGGCGTTTCAAGGTGATCCATTCAATGCCGTTCCAGTCGGTGTGCGACAAGCGGATCTTGTCAGGGGCCTGTCCAATGCCGAGGCCTCGGGTAGTCACGACCAGCCAGCCGGTTGCTGGACCGGCCGGATCGAAGCTGACCGGTGTGCTAGCAAGGGTCCTTGCACCTGTTGGCAGGCCCAACGCCTGCAAGATTCGTCCGGGAGGTGGGGATGGACGAACGTAAACCATGTGGGCCAGGTGGGGCTTGAACCCACGACCGGCGGATTATGAGTCCGCTGCTCTGACCGGCTGAGCTACTGGCCCTTCATCAGGAAGGTTACCCTACGCCATCGACAACGACGCCGGCAGGTTGCGGGTATGGCCTAGGTAACTGGTGTTCAACACCAGATACCTAGGCCACCCACTATGCTTGCCACCGCGTTTGCTCCTCGCCTTCGGCTCGTCAACAGCTGCTCCCTCGGCACCATCGAGCCTGACACCTGCGGTGTCGCTCGTGGGCCTCAGTCGGGCGCTGTGTCGCAGGTG
>Ga0123356_10005474_pt1 | contig 12924 bp, 10 predicted proteins | sample TergutEmb28metaG_2_FD_92546 | JGI IMG/M metagenome (GOLD analysis project Ga0123356, IMG submission 92546) | Embiratermes neotenicus P3 segment gut microbial communities from Petit-Saut dam, French Guiana - Emb289 P3 | ecosystem: Host-associated > Arthropoda: Insects > Digestive system > Gut ... | reverse complement strand
TAAGGAGCCTTGCGCCCAGCCAAACGGTCTTCCATGAAGGGGGCCATCAGCCCGCCAAGATTGGAGCCGCCGCCTGCGCACCCAATGACGATGTCAGGGTACTCATCAAGTTTCTCAAGTGCGATCTTTGCCTCAAGCCCGATGATGGACTGGTGTATCAGGACCTGGTTGAGCACACTGCCGAGAACATAACGCCTGCCTTCGGTACTCACAGCCACTTCGACCGCCTCGCTGATCGCCGTGCCCAAGGAGCCTCCCCTGTTCGCAGGATCTGCGTACATCATCCGTCCAATCTTGGTCGTCTCGCTCGGCGAAGGGATGACGTTGGCGCCGTAGGTCTCCATGATGATCTTGCGATACGGCTTCTGCTCGGATGAGACCCTCACCATGAACACGTCAAGGTCCAGGTCAAAATACACGCATGCCATCGACATGGCAGTACCCCACTGCCCTGCGCCGGTCTCGGTGGTCAGCCCGACGAGCCCCTGCTCCTTGGCGTAATACGCCTGGGCGATCGCCGAGTTGAGCTTGTGGCTGCCGCTGGTGTTGCCGCCTTCGTACTTGTAGTAGATGCGTGCTGGCGTGCCAAGCGCCTTCTCAAGATAGTACGCGCGTATGACCGGTGAAGGCCGGTACATGCAATAGAAATCACGCACTTCCTTGGGAATCTCGATGTAGCGGTCCTTGTCATTGAGTTCCTGCTTGGCAAGCTCGGTGCAGAAGATCGGTTCCATGTCAGCCACCGTGACGGGCTGCAAGGTGCCCGGATGCAGGATCGGGGCATGGTCGGTCTTCATGTCTGCCCGCACATTGTAGTAATGCGTGGGCATCTCGTCTTCGGATAGATAGGTCTTGTACGGTACGGTTTTCGTGCTCATGGTGCTCTCCTTTCTATGGCCTTGGAGAGTTTGGGATATAAAAAAGCCCTCGTCTCCCACGAATTTGCAGGGACAAGAGCCTCAACTCCTGCGGTGCCACCGCTGCTTGGCAGCTTGCGCTGCCCTCTCGTCGAGATGCCTTCACATCTCTGCTCTGTTACGTGAGCGCACGTCCAAGACTACTGAGCTTTCGCTGTTTGCCTCAGCCCTCAAGGGCCCATTTGCCGATTCGCTTTCTGCCAGGATTCCAGCATCCCTGGCTCTCTGTGAGCGCGCCACCGACGTTACTTCCCTCTCAACGGTTTAGGGTATAGTACCATAGGCAGTGCAAGAACTTCAAGGCTCGTTGTTCGGCTTTTTGTTGGTTGCTGGTTGATTTACGGGTTCAAGTGGTTTAAGAAGCTCGTTTATTTGGTTCGTTGCCTGTTGTGCGGCAGCAAGGATGGAGGAATACCCATGGCACAGCGTGATGTTCATGGCGCCCAGGGTGGGGATACTACGATTCAGCTGGGGGCGTCTGACCCTGTGGCTCTTATCCCGACGACTGTTTGCCAGACAGCTGCCAACCCCGTAGCTGATCTCGTCAAAGCTGTCGGGGCTTCCCCGCTTATGCTCATCACGAGTATTGTCGCCTTTCTCGGCGTGCTCTTACAGCTTTACAAGGTGATCCAGAGTTTCCAGATCCAGTTCTCCGTGCTCAGTGTCTTTGGGGTTGACCTCGTGTATATCGCGTTGGCTTGTATCGCTCTGGGGCTTTCATTGCTGCCATGCACCGGCTTGTGGTTTATCTTTATCAACAGTAAAAGAGCTCTCGGGCGACCTGTGCCCTATCGCATTGGCGGCGCAATCTTCATCAAAGTGTACTGTATCATCGTTATCGTGCTTGCCTCCCTTGCTTTGCTCCTTGCAGCCATCATCTTTACGATAGTCTTTATTGCATCCGCCGCCCTCAGCGCAGGCGGAGACGTTTTGCTGGGAATCATCGTTGCATTGCATGTCACGCTTCTCCTTGGAGTTTCAATCATCATCTATTTCGCGAAGATCGTGCGCTTTCTTGGCAACGCACAAAGAACGGTCAAACGAGGCGCGGTGGTCAAAGGCTCTATGTATGTGGTTGTCATGAATGCCGTCATGTCGCTTGTCCTCGTCCTTGGTGTGGTCGTTCGGATTGTGGTTGACCGGTTTATCAAGCAGGTGCTGGGCGAGCTCATGGATTATCTGCAAAGCTTTGTTGATATCAGTCTGGATCTTTACGTGCGGAGCGCCATCGATTTTGGCCTTACGCGGCTCCTGCCATCAAGCGGCAACGCGATGGCGATCATCGAGACTGTTGTGTGTGTCGTGTTCCTTATCTGCGTCAGCCTCCTGATCCTCAAATACAAACGGACGGTGACGCGGTCAGCCTCCTGATCCTCAAATACAAACGGACAGTGACGCGGTCAAGCTCCTGATCCTCAAGTACCAACGACAGACCGTGGTAAAACCCGGCTCCTGATGAACTGTGACAAAACCCAGCTCTTGACGTATTGTGCTAGAGCCTGGACTATTCCACCGCTTTGAGCGATGAGACCATATCGATGCGGGTAAGTGGACGATAGATGAGAAGGTTGACGATAACGGCAAAGAGAGCTGTGAACAGAGCGCTCCACAGGAAACTGGTGAAGAGTATGTCGCGGCTGAACATGAACACGTCGATTTCGATGGTGTTGATGATGTAGCGCTCAAGGCCGATGCCAAAAAAGAGACCGAGCACGATGCCGACCGCAGTGAGGACAAGGCCCTCGCGATAGATATACGTAGCGAGCTCACGATTGAAGAAACCGAGAACCTTGATAGAGGCAAGCTCGCGGGCGCGTTCTTCACGGTTGATGGTGTTGAGGGAGAAGAGCACCACAAAGGCCTGCGCCGCAGCGCTCAGGATAAGGATGGCCATTACAAAGCCGAGAATGTCGGTAATGTTGGCGAAGGAGTCGGCGGAACGTTGCGTGTACGCGACGCCGTTGACCGCCTCAAAACCAGTTACCGTCGAGGGCAGACCGGTGCTTCCTGGGGCAAACAGGCCAAGGATCTGATTGAACTCAGGCGCCTGCCCAAACGCCTGCTCGTAGACAGCAGGGGTCATGATGGCATAGTGGTACACATAGTTCTCGATGATACCGCTTACCTTGAATTGGGCTTCTTCGTTATCAAACGTACGCAGCGTGACGATATCGCCAAGCACCACGCCTGCCTGACGGGCGAGCTGCTCCGTGATGAAGATGCCGTCGTCGGTAAGTAAATACGGTTGCCCAGGCCTGGAGAGCAGGCTTGCGGCGCGAGGTCGCATCGCATAATAGTCCTGGAAACTGCCAGGATCTTCGGGCACGAGGATGGCAAGGTCTTTGGTCATGAGCGGGCCGACGATCTCTACGGTCTCACGGCGCGCCATCATATGAGAGCTGAAATCGGCTGACCGGTTGACATAGTCATAAAGAGCGCGAAGGTCTTCAGGGTCTGCCTTTACGTTGAACGAGATGGCAACATCAAAACGTTGGATCTGCCCAAACTGCTTGGGGCCCAACGTAGCAAGGGAATCATTCAATGCAAACCCAGTGAACATGAGCGCTGTGCAGCCAGCAATGCCGAGTACGGTCATCAATGCGCGCTTCTTATAGCGAAAAAGGTTGCGCGCAGTGATCTTATGGAGGAAGGAAAGACGGCGCCATAATGGTTTGATGCGCTCAAGTATGATGCGTTTGCCAGGGCGAGGCGCCAACGGACGCATGGCGGAGGCCGGGGTTTCACGCAGGGTTCGCAGGGTTACAAAAACGGCAGGGCTTACGGTGCTGAGCAGTGCGACAGCAATCGAGAGGATGGCATAGGGCCATGAGAAAAACGGAGGTGCTGGCGGCACGCTGTATATCGCGTGAAACGCATTGAAGATCAATGGCGGGAACAGGTTGTATCCGACGATAACACCCAGGATACCGCCGATAAGCGAAGCGCAGAAGGCATAAGCGAGGTAACGCATGGTGATGACCATGTTGGAATACCCAAGTGCTTTGTAGGTACCGATGATCGTACGATCCTTATCGACAAGTCGTGTCATGGAGGTCATGGAGACGAGAGCCGCGATAAGGAAGAACAGCAGAGGGATTACTATTGCGATGGACTTGAGCTGCTCGCTTTCCTGCTTATAGCTGCGGAAACCAGCGTTTGAGTCAAGATCGAGGATGTACCATTTAGGAAGCTTCAATGCTTCCAGATCCTTCTCGGCCTGGGCGATGTCAGCTTCTGCCTGAACAAGTTCAGCCAGAGCATCCGGATACTCCTGCTCAAAGGTGGCAAGGCCTGCTTCGTAGTCGTCTTTGCCCTTGTTGAACTCCTCGAGAGCGGAAGCGAAGGATGCCTCTCCTTGCTCAAGTCCTGCCAGACCCTCCTGATAGGCAGCTTCGCCTGCCAGAAGCTCGGCTACACCGTCCTGATAGGCTGCTTCACCTGCCCTGAGCTCGGCTAAGCCGCTTTGATAGGCAATCTCGGCAAGCTCAAGGCGCATGCGGCCGCCCTCGTATACTGCCTCCCCATATTCAAGTTCCTCATAGGCTTGTTGCAACATAAGCTTTGCATAGGCAAGCTGGATTTCATCGAGCAGGCCGTTTGCCTCTGCAAACTCCAGGCCCAAACGCTGCTCCTCATAGTCCGCCCAGCCTTCGTCCAGAGTTGTGCGCGATAGGGCAAGCTGCGCCCAGTTCTCATCAAGTGTTGTGCGCGAGGTCCTCATCTCTGCCCAGGCGACATCGAGTGTGGGGCGGGAGGCATTGCTTTTGGCCCAGCCGTCGTCGAGTTTTTTACGTGATTGAGCGAGTTGAGCCCAGCCGTCGTCCAGATCTGCACGGCCTTCATCAAGCTCAATCTGCCCCTTCTCAAGATCGATACGGGCTTGCGCCAGTTCGTCTTTGGCATCCTGCAGTTCCTGATAACCGTCCTTGACCTTCGCGCGCGCGTCATCAAGCTCCTTGCGCGCTTCATCCATGATCTTCTTATAGCGCTCTGCACCTCGTGCTTCAGCCGTCTGCTCAAGGGCTTTGACTATAGGAGCAACCGCTTTGAGGTATGCGTCATCAAACCGCGAGAACGGAAGATACCTCTGCTGGTTTAAGGCATCGTTAATCGAGGGCGGAACAGCACTCGACAACGCGGCAGAATCCCTGGCAAAACCGATCTGAAGATAGACGGTCGTGTACAGCTCAAACGTGAAAGCCGATGGCAGGACAAGGAAAAAGTAGGAGTTATGGCCTGCGCCGATATCGCTGTTTCCCCTGTCCTCAGCCATGAACAGGGGGCTGTCGACAACACCGACAATGGTATAAGTGCTGATAGCAAGCCTGTTGTTGAGCGGATCTGAGGTCCCAGAGAAGACCTGCACGGTATCACCGAGGCGTGCATCGGTATCACCAAACCATTCCGACTCCGCCAGACATTCGTTGGGTTTTGCAGGCAATCTGCCGTTGAGGAGCTCGGGGGTATTAATCCCGAGATCCAGCGAGAGGAACAATACACTGGTCTCAGAATTGTTACGTTTAACAAGGACATTGGTGTGATAGCCAGGGCTCACGTTGAGTATGCCAGGAGTGGAGCGCAGGGCGTGGATGTCGTCATCGTCAAAGCCCATGGTGGAATAGATCTGGATATCCATAAAATTACGCTCGTCGAGCCACTTTTCAGCCGAGGCCTCCATGTACGGCCCCGTAAGACGCAACCCCGAAAAAAACGCCACACCGAGCACGGTGATGAGCAGTATCGAAAGAAAGCGTGGCAAGGTGTCGCGCACCTGCCGTAGCGCGCTTCGGAGAAAGGGGCTGAAAAGGGAATCGAGAAAAGGTCTGCGAGCCATGGACGAGCGTTACCAGTCTATAGCTTCGATAGATAACGGCTCGAGGTTTTGGTATGTACGCTCGACACGGCCATTATTGATATGGATGATGCGGTCGCCCATAGGGACAAGGGCCTGGTTATGCGTGACGATGACAACCGTGATGCCATGGATCCTGCTTGCATCCTGAAGCAGGCCGAGAATGACTTTTCCTGTGGTGGAGTCGAGCGCGCCGGTAGGTTCGTCGCATAAAAGCATCTTGGGATTCTTGGCAAGAGCTCGTGCGATGGCGACCCGCTGTTGCTCTCCCCCGCTGAGCTGTGAGGGGAAATTATCGAGCCTGTCTGCCAGCCCCACCCGTTCCAACACCTCGGCTGCATCAAGATGGTTTGGACATATCTGCGCCGCAAGTTCGACATTCTCGAATGCCGTAAGATTGGGTATGAGGTTATAGAATTGGAAGACAAAACCAACGCTGGTGCGACGGTATTGTGTAAGGGACTTTGCATTGAAGGTCGCGATATCCGTGCCATCGACGAGGATACGCCCGCCGTCTGCCGTGTCCATACCCCCGAGGATGTTGAGTACGGTGGACTTCCCTGCCCCACTGGGGCCCATGACAATCGCCAGTTCCCCTTTTCCAACCGAAAAACTCACGCCATCAACAGCTTTTACCAGCACCTCGCCTGTGTGGTAGTGCTTGATTACGCCATCAAGTTCAAGAAAATTCGTACCAGCCAGTTCAGTTGCGTTTGTGTTGTTCATCTCGTCTAAATCTGTGCTGCCAATTTCAATAATGCCAACGCTCTTCACGTTGCGCCCCCATCAGTATCATGCATGTATGCCCGCAAAACAGCCGCCAATTATACTGCAAATAAGCGCTCATGAACGCACATTTCAAACTTGTCTCTCGATTGTTAAAGGCCTGATAAATGCCCGTTGCAGGCGTGTCCCGATTGTGTCTCTATTATATCTTCTGAGGAATACCAGTATTTCAGAAGGCTTGTATTGTGGTATGCTTTTTGGGTTGCAGCGCGTTCTAGATGGTCGCATGCTTACAACGACTGGCTTTCGGAGCCGTTTTGAGGAGGAGAAATGCAGAAACGTAGAATACCGCTTGTATTCCTGTTAACGCTCGTTTTGTTGTTCGCGGCTGGATGCGATTTACTCACCACGATACGTGGTGGTTCTGACGGAGGCGACCCGGTTGTGGTTTCTGTTGACTTTGCTACCGATACAACCTTGCAAGGCTACACCTCGTATACGACCGCCAATGTCCCTACGGCTGCAGGTGCGGTCAATATCCTTTTTACCACAACTGCGCACGCAAAGGGCTTTCAGTTCTTCAAGGTCACGTATGAGGAACAAGGTGGGGATTTCGTGTTCGTGAAAGGCGCCGTGTTATATTCGACCGAAGAGCTGAAGCCAGAAAAGCCCTTGGTTATCGGGATGGAGTTTGCGGGCGCCATCCCATCAAGAGGCATATCGTATACAGACGAGAACGGTGAGACAAAGAGCTTTGTGGTATCCATAAGTGGAAACGACGGCTCAGTTATTCTTGCCAAGTTCTGATAGACGACTAAATCAGTACGTCATTGCCACGAGTGTACCCGACAACACACGCACTCAACTTACTATTCGCCTGATAGGCCCCGGGTCGAGCCCGGGGTGACAAAATACCCTTGTAGGAGGGCCGGCCGTTGATTCAACGGCCGGCCCTTTCAATTCCTGTACCAATTCCTGTACCCCGTTAAAGATGCGGGGGATTACTCCGGCATTACCTTGCTGAAACCCGGTAGTGGGATGATCCCAAGGCTGATAAGCGGTACGCCAGCAAAGTTGCCGTGATATGACTCGCCTTCGGTCAACACCGTTGCGATGACAGATATGGTTGAGCCAATCTCGTCTGCCACATTAAAGATAGCCCGCATGGTGCCGCCGGTAGAGACGACGTCATCCAACACACAAACCCGTTTGCCTTTAAGCAGATCAGCCTTGTCTCTTCCGAGATAGAAATGCTGCAAGGCTTTCGTGGTGATGGATTGAACCTCTACCACCACAATCGGCTTTTGCATGTAGAGCTTGGGGCTCTTACGCAGCACCACATACTCGCTGTGACCAAAACAAGCGGCAAGCTCCTCGGCAAGCGCGATGGCTTTTGCCTCGGCTGTCAGGATGATGTCGAACTCATGCCCTTCCTCCTGCAGCCGCGCGTACAGGCTTGCTGCAACGCATTTATTCCATTCAACCTGTCCCATCAGATCAAGGACGTAGATGGAAAAGCCTTTGTCGTCGGTTATGAGCGGCAGACGTAGCGAAAAACTCTCGTCAATCTCTACTGTGTAACACTCGGGCCATGCTTCAGCCATTATTGTCACCTTATAGAATCGCAGTTATAACAAAGTTCGCGATGAACAGCAGCGTTATGACAATCAAGACTGGATGAATCTCCTTGTACCTACCAGTTGCAAGCTTCGTGATGCAATAGAAGATAAAGCCGATGGCGATACCTGTCGTGATGCTGTAGAAGAATGCCATGGTGATCGCGGCAAAGAACGCAGGTATGGCGTCGGTCAAATCATGCCAGTTGATATCTTTCAGCGGGACTGCCATCAATACACCGACGATGATAAGCGCTGGCGCGGTTGCCCAGCCAGGCACGGCTTGCACCACCGGCGCAAAGAACATCGCAGCAATGAAGCAGACCGCAGTCGTCAATGCGGTAAAGCCCGTCCGACCGCCTGCAGCGATACCAGCAGCTGACTCGACATAGGTCGTCGTATTCGAGGTGCCAAACAACGCGCCAAAGAAGGTTGCCAGTGAGTCGGCGAGAAGGGCTTTTTCCAGCCTGGTCTTGAAACCATGGGTCTTGGTGATATTGTCGATCTCCTCTTCGGAGAAGATGCCGGTTGAACGGCCGGTACCGATGAAGGTGCCGATGGTGTCAAAAGTGTCGGTCAGCGAGAAGGCGAAGATGGTGGCAATCACAATGATGATCTTGCCGGTATCTGCAAACAGCGAGGGGATTGCGATTACCGATTGGCCGAATACCGCGCCAAGTTCTCCGAAATTGCTGCCTAGTTCTTTGAAATACGTCGCGAACTCAAAGTTTACCAAACCAAAAGGTATGCCAAGAAGGGTTGAGGCAACTATTGCGATAAGGATGGCTCCCGGTACCTTAAGTACCATCAGGACGCCCATGATTATAAGCGCTACGACGCCCATGATGAGAGGAATGGTGTTGATGCTGACAATGCCAGGTATCGTGCCTGATCCGGCGATAATCGTCGTGGTCAGTGGGTCGCCGTCTCCGAGCGCTACATACGTCCCCGGATCGCTCGTGAAGCTGAGCAAGCCCGCATTTTTAATTCCGATATATGCGATAAAGATACCGATACCGGCGCCGATGGCGCACTGTAGCACTTTAGGTATCGATGCGATGATGAATTTCCGGACCCTCGTTACGGTGATAACGAAGTTGATGACGCCGCAGATAAGCACCATTGCCAAAGCCTGCTGCCAACTGAACCCTAAACCGAAGCACACGGTAAAGGTAAAGAAGGCATTTAAGCCCATGCCCGGCGCCTGTGCATACGGCACATTTGCAAGTACCATCATCAAAGTACCGATGGCAGCTGCGATACAGGTCGCTAGAGTTACGGCTCCAGCCGGAATACCTGTCATGCTTAGGATTTGTTGATTGACGATGATGATGTACGCCATGGTCACGAAGGTGACCAAACCCGCGACTATCTCTCTGCGATAATTTGTCCCATATTCCTTGAATTTGAAGAAGGCCTCCACCTTTACTCCCTTCGCTGGTTGTTAGACTAACTGTTTACAACGAACTTTCTTGCCTGGGAATTGTTTTTTGAGCACCTCCTTGCACCATAAAATCGTCCATTTCCTTGCGTCCCTGATGATATCACTATTCTATTCTCGAATGATGGAAATAGTGCCGTTGCTGCCGAATGGGGGGACAAAAACTTCGGAATAAAATGCAAACCCTTGATTAAAGAAATGATCAAATACCATGCAACCAAAGGCGTAATATGATGTATGTGCATGCAATGTGTGCCATAGGAGGAGAAATTGATGGCGCTATACAATAGTATCCTTTAATGGACATTTACTACACAGTATTGTATTATAATTGTCTACTGATTGAATCCAGGCAGGTTAATGGATAACAACTCCAACCGCTTAATGAACAGCAACTGCAATAGGTTTCTAGTGAGAAGGTAAACGTGCGTACAAATGATGTCATCAAAGTGCTCCTTAATTGGGACAGGCGTGGACGCTACGTGTACTGTAAACAGGACCTGGCAAAAATCCTTGGCTTGACTGGCGATGCAATGCTTAACACCTCTTTACAGCGCCTGGTAGCAAGCGGCGTTCTCGTTCGAGCAGCCCAAGGGGTGTATGTATTCGCGCACAGTAGGAATATAGGCGCAACCACCATTGAAGATGTTGCTCTTGCCCTGCGTCGTGGTGAATATGTTTTTGAAAGCCTGGAATCCGCTCTCTCTCAATGGGGGCGTATCTCGCAAATCCCCATTGACAGGGTTACGCTCATGACCACAGGACGAAAAGGGGAATTCAAGACTCCCTATGGTGTTATTGAGTTCGTCCATACTTCTAGCACCCCCCTCCAAATCATCTCAAGAACCATTAAGCGCCCCGGGCACACAATTCCTCTCGCAACAGAGGAATATGCACTGGAAAGCCTCAAACGTGTCGGAAGGAACCTGAACATGGTTATGGAAAAGGAGAATACACATGCCTGAATCATCTCCATCAAGCCAGGATTTCCTGGCTTTCGCCCGCTTAATCGCCCAAGATGCTGGCAGAGGGGTCATGCTCCCTGTTATCGAAAAGGAGCTTCTCCACTTTGAGATCATCAATGCACTCGATGAAGCAGGCTTACTGAAACATCTCACCTTTCAAGGCGGAACTTGTCTGCGTCTCTGTTATGGTGCCGAGCGTGCCAGTGAGGATCTTGATTTCTGCGGTGGATTCGACTTCGATCCCAGCTTGCTCCAAGGATTAGGGGAGCGTTTGAAGCGTGCCATTACCTGTGCCTACCGAGTTGATGTTGAGATTGGCGAACCGAAACCGGTACACCTTGATTCTTCTGGTGAATATGATGCTGATGCCATCCTTGTCCATACATGGCAGATAAAAGTTGTTACCGCACAGGAGCGTCCCGACATCCCCAAGCAACGTATCAATATTGAGATTGCAGCTGTGCCAGCCCACACAAAACAAATCAGGGCTCTTGAGCTCAGGTATCCAAACCTCCCGCCTTCCTTTGGCGACATACTGGTCTATTGCGAATCGCTTGAAGAGATTGCGGCAGACAAGCTCAAGGCTTTTATCACAGCTTCAAATATCAGGTACAGGGATATTTGGGATCTTCGTTGGATTGCCCGACAACCGGGTTTTGATAAAAGCCAATTAGACAGCCTGCTCGCAAAGAAGCTGGCTGACTATCATGCACATGATGTTTTCCATGCAAAGTTGCCTGAGCTTCTTGCTGCTCTGCCCGATATCACCAAAAGCGCAGAGTTCTTGCTTCAGATGCGCAGATTCCTCCCTGCGCCAGTATTGGAGCGTACCATTCAACAGCCCGAGTTCCAGCAGCATATCGTCGATGAAATCATCGGATTGTATCGAAGCGCTCAAGTGTTGGAATGTTGATGTATGCTATGAAAAGGAGAAAACCATGAGCGAAAAGACCGATTCCATAATGACCAACACCGGTGTTGAACTCACTGACGAGATGCTGGAGCAACTTGCCAAAGAATGGGAGAATGACATCTGGCAAGGCTGTTTGAGCGATATCACGGAAAGTTTATGAAGCGTTGATAGCCGATGCTAGATATCAAAGGACACAGTATAAAAGGAGATATACGTGAAAGATGTTTTCATAGAGGCGCAGACCTTGCCCGAGGCGTACCACAAAGGGATACTGGCCTTGTTTACGGATGGTCAGCTGGCAGATTGCTCGGACTGGAACCTGAAGAACCTCGAATCATACAGTCAGCTTGAATGTCGGATGACGCTCCACATCGAGCATCCTTTGCAGGAGCCGCGCATCAGCAAACTCGTCATCTGTGGCCCGCGGGAACTGGAACAATACCGTCTGGAGATTCTTGAGGGCATACTCGACTTTGCCGTCGACGTTGAAGTTGAGCGGAATGGGAAGATCGAAGCGCTTGAAGACTACACCTACCATCATCGCATGGTAAAACCGATTGACCAGATCGAGTTTGCCATCAACGAGCTGAAGCGCAACAAAGAGATGTCATCCCGCCGTGCGGTTATCGGTATCCGCGACAATCTCTGCGATACCCAACTGGCGAATCCTGCCTGCCTGCAGAGCATGCAATTCTTTGTCCGTGATGGCAAACTTGACCTGTGTGTGCTGTTCAGGTCGAACGATTTTGCCCAGGCATTCTTCATGAATGCCTTTGGCTTCATCTGCCTGCAGGAACACATCGCCAACCAGCTCGGCATCCCGGTTGGCACGTATGCGCAGACATCGAATTCGATGCACGTTTACCAGCAGAATTTCGAGATGTTCAACGCATTTGCTAAAAAGGTCGCGACTGAGCCTATCGAGGATCTGACCTATGAATATGAGGGATTCTTCAAGCAGATCATGGATGCGGAGCGGGACAGCATCCTTGAGAGCTTTCGCAAATTGAGAGAAAAGCACGGTTTAGACTAGAATATCCTTGCCTATCGCATTGAATAAACCAGCTTGAATAAACCATTGAAAATAGACTATTGTATTGTAGGTTACATTAGTCTATAATTCCTGTAGATACCGACACAGCGAGAGGTGGTGTTCTACATGGAAGGATTCTTGATATTCCTTGCCCTGGTACAAGTGGTGTTTTTGATTATCTTGTTTGTGCGCGTTAACAGCCTTGCCAAAAAGACTGACGAATTGCATAAGAAGAGCATGTGGGGAGGTTTTGCTCATACTCCCCCGTTTTATCAGGAGCCTGGTTTCAGCGCGCCGCAGCCACAGAAAGCGCCTGTTGCTCCTGAATCATTTGAACCATCCCCGTACGCTTCGCCGCCTGCATCATCTATCTATCCTCCGCCACTTGGAGTACCTCTACAACCTGCCCGACCTGAATCACCTGCCTATCCTGCGCCTCTTGGGTCACCTCTGCACCCTGC
>Ga0123356_10005473_pt1 | contig 12924 bp, 12 predicted proteins | sample TergutEmb28metaG_2_FD_92546 | JGI IMG/M metagenome (GOLD analysis project Ga0123356, IMG submission 92546) | Embiratermes neotenicus P3 segment gut microbial communities from Petit-Saut dam, French Guiana - Emb289 P3 | ecosystem: Host-associated > Arthropoda: Insects > Digestive system > Gut ... | reverse complement strand
GTAGGAGGCTTCCGTTGCGGACCTTTGCTCTCAACGCCTTATAGCCTTCGTTCTCAAGGAAGAACGCGTCTGGAATGAGGCTCACAGCCGGCGCCTCTCCCCGGCGCCGGCCGAAGCCGATAGAGCAGAGGTCATTGTGGATGAAGTCTTCGTATTGAACGAAGAGCAGGCCGCGCCCAGCTTCGCGCCCGACCTCCGGCAGGAGGGAGCGCAAGAGGGTAACGATTGGGGCCGTGCGTGCGGTCGGTGCCGTAGGCCCCTCGGTGACTAGCGTTAGTGCAGGCGGGTCCCAGAGCGCGACTAAGGTTCCGTAGGTGCGCATCTCTGCGGTGATCATGTGCTTCGCCCTAGTGAGAACATTATCCAGGCGCCGCCAATCGTCACGTTGGCCTTGAAGACGATTTGTTCGAAGGGTGAGCGATGGGAGTGCCACGTGGCGTTGAAGAGCTTGGGATCATGGGTGTAGACGGCAAGATCGGGCACTGGGCCCGATGAGCAGCGCGCTAACTCCTGCAGGAGCGACCCGAGGCGCTCCGCAGTCCATAGCAAGATCAGATCGGGGCGGGGGACAAGGGTCAGATCGTTCCCCGGGGCGCCTTGGTGAGTGGGGGACTCCGAGGACCCGCTTGCGCTGTTCCCGCGCTTACTGCTTGGGTCGCCAGAGCCCAAGTCGCTGGATGCAGCACTCGGTTCATCGCTGTGACGAACCAGGACGTGGGAAGTCCCGAGATCCTCGAGCATGAACGTCAGATCGCGCATGAGGTCTTCCGGAATCGGCCCGAGGCTGAGCACGCACCGAGCCTTACGCTGGCCGATCGAGGCTCGCAGTTCAGCGATCGCGGGACCGTAAGTGTGGTGGTGGACAAGGATCGACGTCAGTGCCAACCCCAGCCAACGAGAGTCACCGCCTGGATTCACGTCCGCCAGACGATAGGTGGTGTCGAAGAAAAGCTCCAGGACGAGTAGCCCGCCGCTCCCACAGAGTAGAGCGCCGGGTAAGGGCGCATCGATTGACAAGTGCACACCAGGCGTATCGGCCGAGCGCACTTCGCCTAGGCGCTGAGAGCCCACAAAGAGCTGGGCGCGGAATGGTTGGCACGCCACATGGCCTATGAGCTGAAGGCGCAGGCAGGCCTTGGCCGGATCGGCAGCGTCAGCGCTAAGCGGCAGGGCGAGGATGGCGCTGGCACCATCAGTCCAGGTGAACTTTGATTCCGGTGTGCTCCACCCCCTTCCGAGGCACACAGACCCGATCTGATCACTGGTGGTCCGGTAGACACGATCTAGTGCGAGGTCAGCCGGGCCGAGTAGATCGTCGACCGCGCCGGCGTACACCCGACGGAGCACTGCGCCCATTGCTTGGTGGTAGGCGGCCAATCCGCCGAAGTCGGGGGTTCCGGTCATTGCCAGAGCATCACGGAGTTCCGCGGCGGCCTTCGTGGGCGAAAAGTAGAGGGTCTCTAGCGTGATCACCCGACGTGTGGCTAGGCGCTTGTCGAGCCAGAGAATCCGCCGAGTGTCAAAGGAGGTGCGCGGACCCCCTACGCCCGGCAGGTCACGCCAAACATCTCCTAGCCGGAGTCCGCCGGGGCGCAGATAGACGATCTCGACGGCGTCGGGTCGCGCTTCGGCCCACTCGATCCATTCGAGCAACCGCCGACGGACCAGGACTACCTGCCGTGCATTGGACCGATCATCGGCTAGAACCACCTCGGGACGATCGTCCGCATCGATCCAGCGTGCGAGGCGGGCCTCTCCGGGCTGCGCTTCATGCCAGACGCGCAAGCGCGCTGCGGTGTGGGGTTCCAGGGTGATGACGACACTGGTGCGTACCGCGCGCTGAGGTGAAGGCGGCCGGTGACCCAGGCCGCGGAGATACTTCAGAATCACGAAGGGCACCTAGCAAAGAAGTCGTGGCCAGGGTCTCCTTGCAGCGCGTAAGCGTAAGCCAATCCGGCAACGCTGGCACGAGGGACCGGCGCAAGGGAGAGGCCGTGGGCAGCACACACGTCGAATACGGATCGCCTTTCCCTATACGATTTACGGGTGTGGACAGACATCAATGGCGGGTCGGAGAGCGAACGAGCGCCTCGGTGGTTACAATAAAACAGATCGAACTGATGGATCCCATGCCGTCCGAGCTTGGTCACGATCTCGCGGTGTGTGGCAGATGCAATGCCACCGTCCGAATTCATACCTCATTGCGAGGCCTGTGTAGGTCCAAATCCGCCGCCATGCCCCCTCGTCGCCTACCCCATGCGTGGATCGGGGTCTTCCCCTGACCGCACGGCTACCGGAAAACTCGTGCGGGTAGACTACTGTCATGCACACTGCCACAGGCGGCCAAAGGAGTTCAGAGAATGGTCGCACACTATCGCGCTCTGGCGCCGCTAGTGCCTTCTAGTAGTCCCCATGGGTACCACGTCGTGCGAGGCCATGCCTCAATTGCCACCCCAAGGTCCGCGAACTCGGGTGTAGTCTCTATAGGTGGTGACGGTAAGCGATTGATCTCGGGTGGTGATATCATGACCAGGTGGATCAGAGCAGGGATCTGCACGCCTGCATGGCCCGGTGCGAATTCCTGTCATCCCGCCCAGCGCCCAGCTAATGCTAATAGGGTGCGCGGAGCTACCCGAATTGGTGGACAAGACTGTTAAGTCAGCACAGACTAGTGACGCGGGACGTAGAGATCTCACGAACAGGCATCGAGCCGCGGGCGCTCACGGAGATACCTGCCTATGCAACTGACGAAGGAGCAGGCTGGCAGTCATCAAGTGGGGCGACAAGGTACGTTGCGTGCTGTCTGTTAGGCAGACCAATCGAAACGACTAGCCAGTGTCAACGCCTCTGTACATATATTCGTACGCCATGACAGCCTCCATGAACCGTACACTCCAGAAACACCTCGTGTCCGGTCTGTAAGTCAAGAACAGAGAGCACCCGGCTCAAGTCGTAGTCGTACATTGACATCTCACCAGGCTGGCCAGACGACTCGAGATACTTGAGAATTCTTTCTCCGTCGTAGCTGAACGACGAGAGATCGCGGAGTACCTCGCCTACGTGGCTACCGTTGCGGAAAATCGTGATTTGTACTGTCAGGAAGCCGTTCGGGTTCAATTGACTCCATAGTTTCTTCAAAATGAAGTATCCGCGGGACGGAGGAATGTGCTGGAAGACAATCGAAGAGTGAACCCAGTCAAAGGTCTTATCCTCTGGAATGCTTTCCAGCACGACGGCGTTTACCCTCGCCTCGGCTAGATGCTTCTTGGCCAGTGTCCTCATCCCTTCCGCAACATCTACGCCAAGCGCCTGACTCACGCGTCTTGCAATGGGAATCAATGTCCGGCCGACTCCGCATCCGAAGTCCAGGGCAGAATGCGGTCTGAAAGTCCCAAATTGCCTTTGCACCGTGCTCAGCACATGCTCGACATCAGCCTCTCCCGAGCGGAAAAAATCAGACAAATCCTCCGCCGTTGGATTCAGGAATCGCTTGTCGGCAAGTACGCCGAAGTAGGGCGTGCGTACCGCGATTCTCTGCCAGTCATCGTCAGTGTCTCTCATGTCAGCCTTCGTACTACGCGACTATTCTATGAGTCGAATGATTTACGACAGTTCTGTTGTCGTCAATCTATCTCGTTTGAACCGTTGCCAAATTCCCTTACGGCGCTAAGTCTTAGTCGTCAAATTGACAGAATGTACTGGAAGCATTCGGCACTTTCCGGTGAAATTTCACGGATGGAACGGGAACCATTTGTGTCATGCCTTTCCAGGTGCGGTTTACGCTTGTGGACAGGCATACGGGCGGGTCGCAAAGCGAATTGTCGCCTCGTTGGTTACAATAGAACACGAACTGATGGACCCCATGCCGCCCGAGCTTGCTCACGATCTCGCGGTGTGCAGCAGACGCCCGTGTAGGTCTCAAAATCCCTGCCACTTACCCTAGCTTGGCCTTTCTGTGAGCTTTCAAAGCGGCCCATTGGAAGGCACAGCGATCCTACCCTGCTGTGCCCACCCATGCGCGGACCGGCGCTTCCCCCGGACCGCATAGCCACTTGAGCACTCGGGTGGGGTAGGCTACCGTAAAGAATGTTGCCCAGGCGGCCGAAGGAGCTCATAGAATGGCCGGCAACGTCGCGCTCCGGCGCCGCTCCAGTCTGCAGTCTCCAATGGGCGCTCTGCGTACCACCCGCGAATTCGGGTGAAATCCCTACAGGTGGAGACGGTCAGGGATTCATCTCGGGTCGTGACATGGTGACCAGGCAGGTCAGAGAAGGGATCTGCAGATACTGTCACCGACCCGACGGCCCGGCGCGAATTTCTGTGACGCCGCGCAGCACCCAGCTAATTGGGCGAGCGGCGCTTCCTGAATCGGGGGACAAGATTGCTGAGTTGGCAGCGACTATTGACGCCGCGAGCGCAAGGGGACGCTTACGGATACACCTGCCGGTACAACTGACGATGCAAGCCGGCAGTCATCAGGGGGTGGCACGATACGTTACATGCACGCGCGCGCTGTCTGCTGCGCGATCCAGGCATTGGAAGGGGGAAACTCTCTGGGGTATTGAAACCGCTTCATGGCTGTGCATCGGTACGCGACGGCCGGTTTGCACGCCTGTCTGCCGGCTCACGTCGCCAATCGGTGCTCCTTGCCTGGTTCCACGGCTAGGGCCCAATCCCCTAGCGTCACGGCAGATGCCTGTGTTGTGGCACAGGATGTCGCTGCGGTGCTGAACAGTCACTGCCAGCTTCCCGTGCTCAGCGCTCGGATGGGCGCCGGCGCCCTGGGGTCCTCCCCTCTGTGAGCCCCTGAAGGATGGTGGAGAGGCCAAATTCGAACGCCTCATCGAGGCTTCCTCCGAGCCGGAAGGCGGCAGCGAGCTCCATCGAGACAAATCCATGCAGGAAGGGGGCGAGCACGCGGGCCGCTAACAGAGCGTTATCCTTTCCAACGAGCTCTGCCAGCGGTCCGAGAGAGTGCGCAACCGCCTCTGCGCGCGCCTGCGTACCTGCCTCGCTCGCTCGCGATCGCGCATCAAATAGCAGCGCATAACCGTTGGGGTAGACCTTGGCGAATGCACGGTAGGCACGCGCCTGCGCCTTCAGGGCCTCGATAGCGGAGGCACGAGGCCTTGCCGCGTTGGCGAGCGTGTGCGCGAGGTCCCGCAACAGCTGCAGCTCGACTGCCTCGAGCAGTGCAGCGCGGTTCTCGAAGCGCCGGTAGAGCGAGGGTGCGCGGATACCCACTGCCGCTGCCACATCGTTCAGCGAGAGCTGCTCCCTGCCCTTGGATTCCAGCAGCGTCCGTGCGGCCTCGATGATGGCGGCGTCCGTGGTCTTCGGCTGCGCTGGCATGCCCTCAAGGGTACGCGAGGTAGGCTTCAAATGACTACAAACTTGAACATGAAAGCTAATGATGATAGCTTTCGTCACGCTGGCTTCGACAAGGCAGCAAGATCCTTCTCCTTCAAGCAGGAAATCAGGTCATGCAATTCATCCTTGGCACGCTCTTTTTCGTCGTCGTCCTGGGGAGAGTCGATTCGAGGCTTCCGTGGCCTCGGGTTCAGGGGGAGCAGCGATGATCGCGGGACATTTCGGGCTCGCCGCGGCAGTGAAGTCCGGCGCGCGGCAGGTCCCCCTCTGGGCGTTGATGCTGGCCACGGTATGGCTGGATATCATTTTCGTGCCACTCTTCCTCGCCGGGATCGAGACCCTGGAGCGAGTGCCTGGCGTGGACCGCTCGTACGGCGGGAGCATCATCCACGCCGACTACACCCACTCGCTCGTGGGCGCGCTGATCCTCTCCGCGCTCTTTGGTCTCGCCTTCGGCTGGCGCTGGGGTCGAGTGGTGGGATCGATCCTTGGCCTGGTCGTCTTCTCACACTGGCTCCTGGATCTCATTGTTCATCGCGGTGACATGCCGTTGCTGCCGGGACAGAGCGCCCAGTGGCCGAAGCTGGGGTGGGGTCTGTGGCAGTTTCCGGCCGCGTCCATCGCGGCGGAGCTCTTCCTGGTCCTGGCCGGCTCCTGGCTCTACTGGCGCGCCGCGGTGACGACGGCGGGTCCGGATCTGCGACCAAGAGCCCACTGGGCGGGTGCCCTGATGCTAGTCGGGGGCATTGCCGTACTGGTGGCGGATGCCGGAATTCTCCCCTGACGAAGCCTGGACGAAAGGGCAAGCCGGCTGCCTTTCAGTCCCTCCGTGAGCGCAGGTCGCAGCCGTCCCAATCCTGCAAGTGGCTCGTGTCCGACACCTGCAAGTGACAGCCGCCAGTGCTCTGATCTCGCAGGTCTGCGGGCGACCGGCCTGCTCGCTCGAACCGTGAGGTAGGGGAACAACAGCACTCCGGGACGCTGTCGCCAGCGCCCGGTAAGCCATCGTCCAGCCCCGACCCGCGTTCCCATGGCCGGTTTGGGCCACAAATGCTGAGTTTCTGGGTATTCAGGCCACAAATGCACGCTTGCCGTGGGCGCCGCCGTCTGCGATGGTCTGCCCACCAGCACTCACTCCCGCGAAGCCACCATGAAAGCACGATGTGCGACAGAGCCGCGGCAGACATCCTGGGACCTCAACCGTAGCGGGACCAGCTTGTGCATCAGCTACAGGCGCCGTGCGATGCGCCCTGCCAGGCGTGAGCGCTTGATGCCGTCGCGGCGCCCGCCGTCACGTTCACACCGAACAACGACTGATGAGGTTGCTTCCTGAGCGCCAGGTACGTAAGCAGCGAGCTCCCCACGCTTGCTGCGGGCTGCAGCCGGTCTACTCTTCGAACCACGCCACAGCGTCAGTGCCGAAGCGCTGGTCATTGGACCTCGCCGCCACAGCAGCGCTGACAGAAGGATGGTCGAGCGTGGGCGGGCCGGTAAAGTGTGCGAGCCCAGGTGCACTGTCCTGGTGCACACATGATGGTGCAGCGCCTCGATAACACGCACGCGCCAGCGTAAGCGTCTGGCGCTTCTCGGCATTCCGGCTGCCTGCACCGGTTACCGTGACCCGCTGTCTGAGGCGGCCTTCGGGAAGTCAGGTGGCGTCTGTCGCGCCGCAGACCTGGTCTGAGTGATCGACCGTGACTTGACCTTCGTCGGTCCCGATGCTGGTCCCGGAACGATAGCTCCAGACGGCCCAAGCGGCTGTTGCTCTGCCTCCTCGAGGAGCTTTGTGCGGCTTCCACGCCAAGAACCCTGACCACACCTGCCCAACCTCTCTATAGGTGGCGGTGACCCGTTACCTGATGGGGACTGGCCGCCTTCACAGCTGTCAGTGGGGCTAAAGTCCCGTAGCCACCCCGCTTTCTACCCGCTTCCCTCCGTCCAGGCGGCGTTCCCGGGCGCTGTCGAAAAAATATCAGTCATCGACAGGGAAATCGCGCCTCTCGTTACGACTATACAAGTACACATGAACGGAAGCAGTCGTGACAAGTTGATCAGAGAGCAAGTCACGCCCTTGAGGAGCCTTGTGCGCTATTACCTGCGACAACGCGCGCGAAATCTCTCGAAGCATGACATCAATGACGTCATCCAGGATACGCATCTTCGAATGCTGACTGCGAGGCTCCCTGACAGAGCGAACATACGGTGCTTCGAAGCGCTTGTTTGCAGGTTCGCGCACTGTGCCCTGATTGACTGGCTGCGGAACAATCGCGTCGTGCTCAATGATGTTGTGGACGGTGGGGCACCCGAGACTGACCTGGGGCCCGAGCAGGAGCTCAGTAATGAGCAAGAATACCAGCAGATCATGAAGATCGTGGACGAGCTGCCGCCGCAGCTCCAGCAGGTGCTGAAGGCGAAGCTCCAGGGTGTTTCCACCAAGGAGATCGCGGCGCGCATGGGGCTCACAACGAAGACGGTTGCAAACTATCTGGGCCTCGCACGCAACGAGGTTCGCAATCGTCTTCGAGCACTAGAGCATGACACAAGCCGAGGAGACCGGTGTGCCCGGACGCGCAAGCAAGATTGATCGTGAAGCCTTTGTCTGGGTTGCGCGGCAAGAGCTCGGGCTGACACCGAAAGAGCAGCGCAAGCTGGATGCGTGGCTCGCCAGGAGCCCCGAGCACCCGCGCGCATTCCTTCACGCCCGCGCCTGGACTGAGCACCTCGAGCGCATCGCAGCGCTGCATCGAGCTAGCCCGGAGCAGATCGTCGTGTCACCGCCGACTCTGAATCGCCGCGCGTTGCTGGTCACCGGGGTATCGGCAGTGGCGACCGCGGGACTCGCAGTCCTGCTGGCCAAGGAATGGCTCGCGCCGCAGGTGCGCATGGAGCGCCACGAGACTCGCATGGGGCAGGTCAGCAAGGTCGCGCTGCTGGATACCTCGGAGCTGCTGCTGAACACCGCGACACGGGTACTGGTCGGTTATGGACCCGCGCGTCGCGAGGCTCGATTCGTGCGCGGCGAGGCATTGTTCACCGTGCGCAGCGATCCGCGCCCGTTCATCGTCCACGTCGGTGACTGGGTCCTGCGCACCGCCGGCGCTGCCTTCGATGTGCGGCAGAACGTTCAGAGCTTCGCTGTCGCGGTCTCGGAAGGCTCGCTCGAGGTTCTGCATGCCGTCGCTCGCCGTGCCGGGCAGCTACAGCTCGCCGCCAACCAGGAGGCAACCCTGGGCAGCGGGGAGGCGGCACAAGTTCATCCCGTCTCAGGCACAGAGATCGAGCGCCGTCTGGCATGGCGTACCGGGATGATCATCTTCAACGGCCAGTCAGCACGCGATGCCGTCGCGGAAATGAACCGCTACAGCACGCGCAAGATCGTGCTCCCCGATCTGCCCATCTCCCGGCAACCCCTGCTGGGAAGCTTCCGCATCTCGGACAGCGACGCGTTTGTCTCGATGCTTCAGGTCACGCTCGGCTTGCAGGCTGTTGCGAGCGAAAGCGAGATCGTGCTGCAGCCAGGAAGAGATACCAGCTGACGTGCGCGATTGCGGGGCTGCTTCTTTCGCAAATCTCAATGCTCAGGAGCCTTCATGATGAACCGCAACACGCTACAAAGGACCCTCCACGGACTGCTCGCAGCAGCGAGCTGCGCGGTGGCGCAGGCGGCACCGGCTGTCTGGAATGAAGTGCACTCGTTCCACATTCCTCCGGAGGATGCCTCCTCGGCGGTGCTGGATTTCGCCAAGCAGTCCGGAATGGACATCATGGCTCTGGGCACGGACCTCAATGGCATCAAGACCAACGCGATCTCGGGCAACTTGTCGATCGATGCAGCGCTCAAGCTGCTGGTCGCAGGCACGGGTCTGACCTACTCCTATTCGCCGGTTGGGCGCGCCATATCCTTGAGGGCCGCTGCAGGCGGCAAGCGACCGGTGAAACCCGCGCCCAAACAGGACCCGCCGCCATCGCCTCCCGTCTCGGCTCCCGAAGCTGTCAGCCAGGTGGTGGTGCTGGAGGAGATCGTGGTCACGGCGCAGCGGCGGCCGGAGGACCTGCAGGATGTGCCGATCTCCGCGCAGGTCATCGAACAGCAGACGCTCATCTGGGAGAACCTCAATTCCCTCGATGATCTGTCGCAGACCATGCCCTCCGTGCATGTGGGCTCGAACAGCCGCTCGGCCAACCTCTATATCCGCGGTACCGGTTCCGGAGAGAGCCAGACCTTCGATCAGTCCGTGGGGGTGTTCTCCGATGACATCTACCACGGCCGGGCACGGATGAGCGATGTGATGCTCTTTGACCTGGATCGCATCGAGGTCTTGAAGGGACCGCAGACGACCTTCTTCGGCAACAACGCGATCGCCGGCGCCTTCAGCATCATCACTCGCAAGCCGGACCGCACCTTCGAGGCCTTCACCCGCGAGCTATATGGCGAGCACGGGCAGTACGCGGCCGAGGCAGCCCTCGGCGGACCCGTGACCGGAGCACTTGCCGTGCGCTTTGCCGTGATGGCGGACGGGACGGACGGATGGCTGCACAACGTGACGCTCGGACGTGATGTGCCGGCTGAGAACAACGTGGGCGGGCGGCTCACGTTCCTGCTGCAGCCGGGGCCGGATCTGGATGCGACACTCAAGATCGAGGCCAGCCGCAACCGCAACATCGGGTCCCTGGCGCTGAAGGACGGCCAGTGCCCGCCGCCCGCGCCCTTCGTGGCGGCCGGCTTCTGTCACACGGCGCTCGCGCTGGGCGCACCGATGGGGCTTGGCAACCCCTTCATCGCGCAGAACGACGGACAGCAGATCAAGCTCGACACCGGCGAGTATGTGCTGACGGTGCGCTACCGCCACTGGGGTCAGACCTTCACCTCGGTGTCCGGGTTCTATGACTACCACTTCAACGAGGATGAGGATGCAGACGGCACCCCGCTCAATCTGCTGAACATCCAGGCGCCGGAGTACTACAAGCAGTTGAGCCAGGAGCTACGCGTCGCATCGCCCCCCGGCGGGCGGCTTGAGTATCTCGCCGGGGTCTACTTTCACACCGACCAGCTCTCCTTCACGCACGACAACAGCTACTTCTTCCTGACACCGACCGTGCAGGCTGCTGGGTCACTTGCGCCCCTGGTTCCTTACCTGCCGCTGGGGCAGGACATGAGCTTCGTGCAGCCGGAGAGGAGCTACTCCGCCTTCGAGGCGCTCACCTGGCACCTGACCGATGCGCTGCGATGGACGCAAGGCTTGCGTGCGAGCTGGGTGAGCAAGCGCTATGACTGGAACCTGTACTACGGGACAGCGGCGGCTGCCTACGGGGACATTGTTCCGCTGCCCGCACCACAGGCTGCGCTCGCTCAGGGAGTAGCCAACTCCGCAGGTCTCGGCACGGCCAACACGCTGTCAGGACACCGGTCGGATGCCGCGCTGATGCCTTCCTCGCAGATCCAGGCAGATTTTGCGACTGCCGCCATGGCCTATGTGTCCTTTTCCCGGGGCTGGAAGGCGGGCGGGTTCAATGGCAGCGACACCACGGGGCTCGCCTCGAATCTGCCCTTCGCACCCGAGCACGTGAACGCCTACGAGGTGGGGTTCAAGAGCGAGTGGGTGGATCACCGCCTGCGCGTGAACGTGGATGCCTTCCGGAGCGACTACAGCAACCTGCAGGTGGCCACGAATGTAGCGAGCGGCTCCGGGGCGATCCTGTCCCTGGTGAGGAATGCGGCCTCCTCGCGCAGCCAGGGTGGGGAGCTGGAGATGGACTTCATCCCCTCGCGAGCCTGGCAGCTCTCGGCCTACATGACCTACGACCCGTCCCGCTATCTGCACTACCCGGACGTCGCTCCGACGCAGCTGCAGCAGGCATTCGGCGCGCAGAGCCAGGATCTGTCCGGCCGTCCGACAGAGTTCGCGCCCGCGTGGAGCGGGACGCTGGGTGCCAGCTACCGCGTGCAGTTGGGCCACTGCCGCCTCACCACCAACGTCGCCGGGATCGCCTCCTCCAGCTACTTCCTGACCGGGAACGATGACCCAACGGTGGAGCAGGGAGCCTATGTACGGCTGGACGGGCGGATATCACTGGGGAGCCTGGATGAGCAGTGGGCCGTGGATGTGATCGGCAAGAACCTCACCAACCGGGAGATCCTGACCTTCGGGGTCAACTGGCCGACGGCTCCCGGCAGCACGTGGCTGCAGACCGAGGAGACGCGCGGCGTGGCCGTCCAGGCAAGGGCCAGGTGGTGACTCATGAAGCTCACTCGACGAGAGCTGCTGCTCGGGGTCCTGGGAGGCTCGATGGAGACTGCGGCGGTGTCAGCTTCCGCGCTCCGGCAGGTGCAAGCAGGCGGGCTGACCTTCCCGGTGCTCAGCTGGGGACGCGCGGGCGCGCGGCCGGTGCTGCTGCTGCATGGGTTTCCGCAGGAGCCCTCCACCTGGGCGCCGGTGGCGCAAGCCCTGGCGCGGGACGGATTCCAGGTGTTCGCTCCATGGCAGCGCGGCTACGTGGCGAGCGCCCGTCCGTCGTGGCGGCGTGCCTACAGCTGCACCCAGCTGGTCGGGGATGTGGTGGGTATCGCCGACGGGCTGGGTCTTGCGCGCTTCGATGTGGTCGGGTTCGGGGTGGCCGGTGCCCAGGCATGGATGGTGGCCGCGTTCCACAAGGACCGCGTGCGCTCCGTGACCTCGCTCCGCTTTCCACACCCGGCCGCCCTGGCAAGCACGGTGCGCTCGGACCCGGAACAGAGAGAGAAGTGGCAGCAGCTGCAGCGCGAGGTAGGTGTTGCGGACCCGGCCGCGAAGGCCGCTGCACTGCTTGCAGGGGATGCCGCCGGGCTGCGGCGCTTCCTGGCCTCGGGCGACCTGCCTCAGCCCTTTCTCGATCGCTATGTCACGCGGCTCAAGGAGCCAGGGGCGCTGGCGGCGGCTCTCTCCTGGAATCAGGCGATCTCGCTCGATGAGCTCGCAAGGGTCCCTGCAGTCGGGGTGGCCGCGCTGCTGGTGTGGACGGACGGACCGGCGTTCGCGTGGGCGGCGGTCTGTGCCACGAGAGCGTACGTGCACGCGCGTCTCACCGAGATCGCCCTGCCGGGGAGCGAGCACTTCATCCTGGAGCGCTCGCCGGGCGCACTGATCGGGCCGCTGCGCGAGCACCTGGGTGCGGACGTGAGGTCGAGGTTGTCAGGTGTCAGGCGGAGGTGACCGATGGCCGGTTTGTCCAGGGAAGATAGCGGGTGTTGCCGCGGGGTCCGGGCGCTCAGGCGCAAAGCCCCATCCCAACGTCGCTCGCGCAGCCAGCGCCCCGTGCAAGCGGCTGTGAAGGCAGCGCCGGCCGTGCTCGGCGAGGCCAGCCCGACGGGACCTGCGCCCATGTGGGTCCCCGAGCGCGCGCGTGCCCTGACCGAGAGTAGCGGGCGCGAAGCGACCTCCTGTGCCGGGATGAAACGCGCCGACCCGCTTGCCACAGGTAGCGGCGCGCCGGGCAGCGAGTTGCGATCTTGTGTGGAGGACACGCCATGATTCATGGGACTGCCGGTTTTCAGCTTGCCTACACCTTGGTCCTGGC
>Ga0123356_10005472_pt1 | contig 12924 bp, 3 predicted proteins | sample TergutEmb28metaG_2_FD_92546 | JGI IMG/M metagenome (GOLD analysis project Ga0123356, IMG submission 92546) | Embiratermes neotenicus P3 segment gut microbial communities from Petit-Saut dam, French Guiana - Emb289 P3 | ecosystem: Host-associated > Arthropoda: Insects > Digestive system > Gut ... | reverse complement strand
GAGTCGCCTGTGGCGCAATAGAACTTAACGTGATAAAGCAGCAGGAGCCAGGGTGAATATCCCGGCTCCTGCTGCTTTATCACGTTAAGTTCTATTGCGCCACAGGCGCACTCATTTGGCGTTGGGCCATCACCAGCTTGTAGTAGATGCCGCGCCGTGCCAGCAGTTCCCTGTGGGAACCGAGCTCCGCAAGCATTCCTTTGTCGATCACCGCCAGGCGGTTGGCGTGCCGCAGGGTGGAAAGCCGGTGCGCAATGGCAATGGTAGTGCGGCCCTGCACCAGCCGCTCCAGGGCTTGCTGGATTTTTTGCTCCGTTTCCGGGTCAAGGGCGCTGGTCGCTTCGTCCAACAGCAGAATCCTTGGATTTTTTAGGATTGCCCGGGCAATGGCCACCCGCTGGCGCTCGCCGCCGGAAAGGTTGTGGCCGTCTTCCCCAACAAGGGTGTTATAGCCGTCCGGCAAGCGGATGATGAACTCGTGGGCATTGGCCAGCCGCGCCGCCTGGAATACCTCCCTAGGTGCGGCGGCAGGATTGGCATAGGCGATATTTTCGTATACTGTTCCGGCGAAGAGAAAGGTCTCTTGAAATACCGCGCCGATGTTTTCCCGCAGATACGCGTAGTCATAGTCCCGTACATCATGGCCGCCAATCCGTAGCGTGCCGATGTCCGTATCGTACATGCGCATGATGAGGTTGATTATCGTGGATTTCCCCGCGCCCGAGTGCCCCACCAGGCCCATCATCTCACCCGGCGCGATGTCCAGCGTGATGTCCTTGAGCACCGGCTCGTAGGATTTATAGCCGAATTGCACCCCGTCAAACTGCACGGCGCCGTCAATCTCCTCCTTGACGGGCTTGCTGCAGTTGGGCACCGTTGGCACCTCGTCCAAAATCTCATGTATTTTGATGAGGCTCGTGTTCGCTTCCGCAAGGGCCCGCGGGAACCACGACATCCAGCGCAGCGGCTCAAACAAATATTTCGCAAACAATGTGAATTGCACCAGCGTGCCCAGGCTGATTTGGCCCCGCAGCACCAAAATGCCGCCAAAGAGCATCGTCAGGAGCTCCCCTGCTGTCATGGCAAGGCGCGGAATGGGCGCGACGACCGCCCACAAGCGCTCGTTGCGCGTGGACACCTGCGCCAGGCGCTCGCTCGCTTTTGAGAACTTCGCGACCTCCCGCTCCTCCGCGCCATAGCTTTTCACGACGCGAATGCCCTTGATGATATCCCGGAGGATCGCCTTTTCCCGGGATGCGCAGACCCACTGCTTTTCAAACCGGATAGCGAGCCCGCCCCAAAAACGCCGGAACAAAAACAGCGTCAGCGGCACAGGGATAACCAGGCACAGAGCCAGCCGCCAATCCGTCGCCAGCAAGATGCCGGAAACCACCAGGATCATCACAGCCTTTTCCACGCACGCACGGCCCATATCGCTGATGAAATTTTTCACCTGGTTGGTGTCCTCCGTGACACGCTTCATCAAATCGCCCGATGTGCGCTTTTGCATGGAGGAAAGCGAGAGGTTTTGCACTTTGTCGTATACCAGGCAGCGCATCCGGTCAGCGTAGGCGGAACTGCTGCGTCTGGTGGCAATATTGCTGCGCGCCAGCAGGAATTGGCTCACCGCATAGCACATGGCGATGGCCCCGCACACCAGCAGCAGTGTGCCCCGCTGCGTCAAACCAAACGGCAGCGCGGCGCTTTGATCCGCAGGCGACAGCACGCGGTCCATCATCCAGCGGTTGAGCAGCGGCACCAGCACGTTGATCACATTGAACAGGACCATTAAAACGCTCGCTTTGATCAAAACCGGCCGCAACTCGCCCATCATCTTCCATGCGCGCCGCCACAGCGTGCGTTGGTCCGTACAAAAAAAACAGGTTGTCATTCCGGGCAGAAGATTGCGCCCGCAGCGATCACAGCGGCGTTGCTCGCGTTCCATTTGCAGGTCTGCACCATCGCCATGCTTGAGATAAAAGTTGACCATTTTGCAGAACTCTCCGATTTCCTCCACATACGTCATGGAAAAACGGCAAATATACAAATAATCCGCCGGATCGTCCCCCATACCATCTCCCACGCTAAGTTCCAGCCTGCCGCAGCCAATGTCCGTTCGCTGCTTGAGTTCCATCCCCTCACCAAGCCGATGCGTAAATATGACCCGCTCCCCTATCGCCGCCGTAATTGCATCGTTTTCCCATGTGAGCATACCCGTGCAATACTGCCCTGTGGCATCCAGATCGAAAGCAACTTTTGTCATCTCTCTTCCTTTCTAATATAAATACGGTTCCAGCATTCGCAGGCTCTTTTTGTGGATTGCATACACATCCGGGATAGAAAAGCGGTTGCCGTCCACATCCGTGACAATCAGGCGGCCGCCTTCCAACTGCTTGAGATTTTTGCTGATATCCTTCACAGCGATGGTTTTTTCGTGGGAACCGATGCAAAGCTCAATGTAGTAGGAGCCCATTTTTTCCTTCACGGACTTCACCTGCGTCACCTCCGGATAAAAATAACGCATGTCAAGTTCCTCAAACAGCAACGCCCGGGCGATATCGTCCAACGCCTCCAGGGACTCCAATACCGCGATTTCCTCGTTGTCCATGTCCATCACGCAGATGTAGCGCTCGGGCGCTGTAAAGGGAAGCGCCCGGCTCAACTGCACCCTTCGGTGATCCTTGCCGTCCAGCTCCAGTCCCAAAAAACCTCGTTCGTTGCGATAAAACCGGCATTTCTCCGGCGGCGTGAACTCCATTAATAACTCTTCTTTCAGCATTGCTTCTTTCCCCTCTCAATTCAAATACTGCTTTATTCAGCCGCGGCACAGACGACTTCTATGGATCCCATGGTCGCCAATGCCTGCTGCTGCACCTGGTACAATTCGTAGAACTTACCCTTTTTCCGGATCAGCTCGCCAAAGCTTCCAAATTCCGCGAGCTCGCCTTCCTCAATCACAGCAAGCACATCCGCGTCTCTTAGCGTCGAAAGACGGTGCGCAATGGCAATGGTCGTGCGGCCCGTCTTGAGCTTTGTCAGCGATTCCTGAATACTGCGCTCGGTCGCCGTATCCATGGCGGCGGTGGCCTCATCCAGAATCAGGATCTTCGGGTTTTGCAGGATAGCACGAGCGATGGATACGCGCTGGCGCTCGCCGCCGGAAAGATCCTGCCCGCCATTGCCCACGCGGGTCTCGTAGGCGTCGGGCAGTTTCATGATGAAGTCGTGCGCCGCCGCGGTCTTCGCCGCCCGCATGATCTCCGGCAGTTCGGCGTCCGGCTTGGCGTACCGGATATTTTCAGCGATTGACCCGGTGAAGAGATAAATATCCTGGCTCACAAGGCCGATATTACGGCGCAGCAGCGCCGCGGGCAGATCCTTCACGTCAATATCGTCCAGGAAGACGGCACCCGCTTTCGCGTCGTAAAGCCGCGAAATCAGGTTGGCGATGGTGCTTTTGCCGGCGCCCGTTTTGCCGACGATGCCCAGCATCTGCCCGGCCTCGGCCATAAGGCTCACTTTTTTGATGATGGGCCGCGCCGGCTCATATTCGAACTCCAGCTCGCGCAGTTCCACTTTCCCCCGGAAATCCTGGTCCGATAGCTGCACCGGGTGTTCGCTTTCCACGACATCCGGCTTCGCGTCCACGATTTCGAATACGCGGTACGCGGAATCCTTGCAGCGAGCCCACCAGTTGAATACCCAAGACAAAAAGTCCAGCGGCGATTGCAGCATCGTCAGGTAAATCACGAAGCTGAGCAGTCCGCCGATTTTGAGCTCGCCATCCAGCACCTGCATACCGCCCATGACCAGCACTCCGGTGCTCAGCACCGCGATCACGCCCATGAGCAGCGGGAACAAATTGCTTTCCATGCGGGCCATGCGCAGCTCCGCCTCCCGCAGATTGCCGCTGAGCGCGCCGAAGCGTTCAAGTTCCGCCTCTTCCTGCGAAAACGCTTTGATCACCCGCTGCCCGTTGATATTGTCGCTCACCATGGAAGTCACCCGCGAAGATGCTGCCCATTCCCGGTGATGCAGCCGGTGCCAAAATTTTTCGCCTATGATCCCAAATGGCAGAATGATCGGCAGTACGGCCAGCACCACGAGAGTCATTTTCCAACTGATGGTGAACATCATGGCAATGGAGCCGAACAGCTGCACCAGGCAAAGGACCGTATAGGGCAAGCCGTTGACGAAAAACCAGTAGATGTTGTTGGTGTCCCTGGTCACGCGCTCCATGAGCTGTCCGGTTTGCTTTGCCGCGTAAAAGCCAACGGAGAGCCGCTGCATCGCTACGAAGATTTTCCGCTTGATGTCGTAGATGATCCGTGGGATCATGCCGCCCATGATCCAATCTGTGCCGAAGTTGAACGCGATGTCGAGAATGTTCACGCCGATGATCGCCAGCACCAGCCATATCAACGCGGCAATCCGCTCCGGCACGGGATCCAGGCTTGCGGGATTCAGCACGTTGTCGAACAGGACCTGCGTGCTGAGCTTGGGGATTAGAACGGCGAAGCCTTTGCCCACAACCAACAGCGCCAAGATAGTCAGGGTTTGCGGCACATAACCCCCGAAAAACGCGAACAACCGCTTCACAGTGGAACTGGACCTGCCGCACTTCGGGCAGATTTTATGCTGGTCCGGATAGTCCCTGCCGCACTTCGGGCATTTTTTGTCCTCGTCCGGGTCCCTCAGGAAGGGCGTCATGTCCTTTCCTTCTTTCATCGCGTTGAAGCAGTCGCAAAGCCGCTGCATCTTGTCGCACAGCCCGATGGAAAATCGCGCGAGGGACACATCGTCGCCGCACTCCACCATAATCAGCCGCCCGGTTGTGACATAGCGCTCCACCTTCAGCGATTCAATGTCCCCGGCGGGTAGGGTTTGTAGCCGGTCAAGTCGATAGATGAATTCAGGCTTTTTCCTGCTCTTTTTGCTCTTGATGATTTCCTCTCCGAACGCTATGTAAAGGCCTTCTTGGTCGAATGTCATCCAAGCGCTGCAATAATTGCAGTCGTTGTCCATGTCGCCGGTGACGCCCATCAATAAATTCCCACTGCTAACCCCCTGTTTCTCAAGCAATTCCAGAACTTCAGCGGGCAAAATCGGTTGCTTCTTCTGTTTCTCCGCTTTCTTCCTCATGTTACCTCCAATAAAAATCAAAAAATGCGTGCAGCCTTTGCCGGGCCGCACGCACGCGTGTTATCATAAACATGTGTACACGTGTCACGTAATAAGCCAGGCGCGGGGCATACCAAAACGGTTGGCGTATGCGCTGTTCCTTGGGTTTTTCATTGCCTCGCACCTCCTTTCAAAAAATATGGATTTATCTTAGCACATAATATGGCGATTGTCAAGGATAATTTTTCCGAAAAGCAAACTTTTTTAACATAAGGAAGCCCCCTTCCCGCTATTGGAAAGGGGGCTCTTGTTTGAGTATGCCTGCCTACGAATATTTGCTCATGCCCAAACCTTTGCGAATGGGTTCAGAAATTGGGTGACATTTGCGGCGCTGACGGGCTTTGCCGCCTCCTTTTCCATACCCGCCGCAAAGTTCGAGGCTACAACGGCGTTCTGCAAGTTCCCCTTCAGCTTGCTCCTGAAGAACAGGTAGAAGACGGTATTCACGACCTTACCCATCCAGTAGAAGCGGCGGAAGAACGCATTCATCGCAAGGTCAATGCCATACTTGCCAAACGCGAAGCTGATCTTAGTGAAGAGTTCTATGGTTCCCCGCACGATCCTGAACATGAAGCCCTTGATGATACCAAGCCCAAGCACCATGTTGTAGATGATGTTGCGGTTGCCGCTATCCCTCCAGATATCGATGAGCACACGCCAGAGCGCGGTGAGCAGGTCGGCGCGGCCCAGCCTGGAGCTCAGATCCACGAACTTCGCCTTGCCGCCGGAAAGTGCGGTGTAATCCATGAGCGTGCCAATGATCAGCGAATCCAAAATCGAGGATTTGATCTTTAATCCCGTGCCGCTGATGATGCCCGCGATGATATCCGCCACATCCAGCTTGATCACGGTTTCGAGGTCGCCGGCCGGGGCCATCCCCAGCATGCCGCCTACGCCAAGGTAGTTGAGCGTATACAAGATACGGTCAATGCTCTGCTGCAGGCCCGATTTGTAAGCCGTGGTGTTGTCGCTAACGAAGTATGCCACGTTTGGCAGAACCTTCAGCAACGTATCCACCGGGCTTCTGAGCGCCGTTTCCACGAGGAAGAGGAGCGGGTGCAGGAGCGCTTCGAGTTTGCCGCGGTCATTGAGCGCAACATAGTCCACAGGCTTCGTGATTTCGCCGGATGCGCCCAGCGGCATGAGGAACGCTTCGTAGATCGGAATCAAGCCGAACCGGTAGCCCTGGTAGCCGAATGTCTTCAGGAAGCCCTTGTTGTCATCGACCGATGGATCCAGGATCAGGCGGATATCTTCGCCTGCCAGCAGGAAGTCAAGCAGCGGAACGATGGGTTCCAGGTAATCCAGCAGCAGTTTGATGAACGACGCCTGGTCGGTCACCTTGGCTGTCGGCTTCCAGGTCCTCAGGTGCTCCAGAATAAACAGCAGGTCGAGGTTCTTGCCGTTGATGGTAACGGCCGCGAAGGCAAGATTCTTAACCGTGCGGTTCAGCAGCGTTTCACCCTTGCTGATGAGATCGCTCTCGAGAATTTCGCCGAGGTCCGGAATCAATCCCTGCACCATGCCAATGATGTTGTCGAAGTTATCCTGCGTGAAGAGCGCGTCGCCCAGCAGATCGCCCAGCAAGGAGTTCTTCGTGATCTTGCCATCCATCTTCATGGCACCCAGCGGTTTGCCCGTGACCATAACCAGGAGTTTGTTCACAACGCTCTCCGCGTTGTCCGCCAGGTAGCCCGCGTGCGCGCGCCGCCAGAAGAAGGTCGGATACAGGTTGATGTTATTGCTGAAGGTCCCGTATGCGATGGGCCCGGGCATTGCGGCTTTCACCGCGGCTTCATCCGGGTTCAGGAGCTTGATAAGACCTGTGAGATTGTTTTCTTCCAGGATCAGGAACACGCCAAGCTCATGGAGCAGCTGCGTGAGCAGGTCTGCCATATCCACCTTAATGAAATCCGAACCATCTGTTACGCCGCCGATGAACAATTTCGGATCTTGGAATGCATCCGGGAATGGCGTCTTCACGCCGGTGATGAGCGCTTCGAGCTTGAACGCATTGAACCCAAGGCCTGGCAAGAGGTTTGCGATTATGCCATTGACCATGTCGCCCGCCTTCAGATCTCCCAGCGTCCCGAACAGAATATCCAGAATCGTCAGCAGTATATCTGGGTCTGTGATCTGCGCTTTCAGTGCATCGATTTCAGCCCGCTTCGCCGCAATAGCCGCTTGAATCGCTCGCTGCGCGACCGTGTAGGTGCCATTTACTTGGGCTTGCCTGGTATCGCGCTGCGGCTTGAGAACCGCGAGCTCCGCTTCGGCGGCAGCTATCTTCGCTTCGGCGTCGGCGACCTTCTCGCCGTAGTCCTCGTCTTGGAGGTTGCGCAGAAGCTTGAGCTTGTCGTAATGGTCAATCTTCGCCTTCAGACTGCTGATCTGCTTATTCAGCGCGTTGATCTGGCTATTCAAGTCGTTAAGCTGATTCAAAAGCTGACGCTGTACATTGATTAACGAGGCCTCAAGATCGCTGTTCAAGGCATTGAGCTCGCCTGTCTTTTGCTCGATTTCCTTCCGGATTGGCTCGAATTTCCTCTCTTCCACTTCGCGATCGCCCTTCAGATTCTCCCACAAAACCTTGAGGAACTCTAGGCTGTTGATCGGATACAGGATGCGGTCGAGGGCTTGCTGCAGCAAAGACGGCATGCCATCCGGCGTGGTTTCGTCGCTGATGAAGTAAATCAGGTTCGGCAGGACGCGCATCAGCGTTTGCACGGGGCGAGCCGCGAGTTGATCAATCAGGAAGAAGATCGGGTCGAGGATTCCTCTGATCTGCTCTTCCGCAGTCGCCAGCGCATATGCGCCAACCGGCAGCAGCGTATCCAGGTAAGGCTGGCCGTAGTCGGCGCCCAGCGCCATCAGGATCGGCAACAGGCCGTTCTCATAGCCATCATAACCGAAGACGGAAAGGAATCCGTTGCCATTGTTGATTTCATCGTCGATGATGACCTTGAAGTCTCCGCCTGCAAGGAACAGGTTGACAATGGGCATCAGCGGGCCAAGCACCTTCACCAGCTGGTTAATGAAGCTTGCCTTGTCGACAATCCTATCGGGCCCGGGGAGGGCGGCGGTGCCAGGATCGTAGCTTGTGAACGCATCCACGATTGCCAGCACATCCAGCGGATCATCGCCGAACTTGATCAACGTCCCTATGATTTGCAGCAGGTTCACGTTCGTTGGCGAAACAAGGCCCGGCAGGAGATTGCTCAAATCAAAGTTATCCAAATTGGATAGGTCGAAGCCAAGATTATTGAGCAGATCCTGCACCATCGTGATGGCCCAATCGTAGTAATGCTGCACGTAGATGTTGCCGTCTTCCGGCAGGATTTTGTCCACCATGGTTTTCAGCGAATCCTCGAAGTTGAAGCCGGTAAGCTCCGTAACATTCTTCTTGCCGAGCATATTATCGGCGAACACCCAACTCCAGAGCCAGTTGACGACGTCGTCAATGTTGTCCACCAGGTACTGCGCGTCGCGATCCTTCTGGAACCAGTCGAAGTAATTCACTCCCACAGTGCTCGGCGCGTAGCTGTAATTGATGGGGCCAAGATCGATGTCGGGTTTCTGATTGCCCAGCAAACCGACCAGAGCGGTGAGGTTATTTTCCTCGAGCATCTCGAATACGCCAAGCTTATCAAGCAGCTGCGTGAGCATATCGGCCGCGGCCGGGCTAATATAGAACGCTACATCGTACAGGCCCACCTTATTCATCGGGGAAGGCACCGCTTTCTTGTCTCCAACCAGGAAGTCTATCAATTTCAGATCCGTGAAGAGGTCGCCCAGGATCTCGTCGATTCTCCCTTCCAGGTCGTTGAGCTCATCCAGGAAGCTCAGGTCAAGGTCCAAGCCAAACTGCTTGAGGGCTTTGCTTACTGGCTCGAGGATATTGTCTATCGCCTGTTTCAGGATGGAATTGGCCGCGCCGTCTACGCCGTTGGTGATTATAAACGCCACATTGGGGATAATCTCCAGAAGCGTCTGCACCGGATTTGTCAGCAGCCGTTCAATGAGGTAGAAGATCGGATCGAACAGCGCCGCTACCTGGTCTTCGTTGCTCAGCTCCTTGAATACCTCGGGGGCCACCAGCCTGTCAATAAAGCCGGTTACGCCGCCGCCGATGCCAATGAGGATGGGCAGTAATGCGGAGCCGTACGCGTCGACGCCCTTGATGGTGAAGAACACGCTTGGATCAATGCCTTCCACCGGGTATCTGCCGTCTTCGAGCTTGATGAGTTCAAGGTTTCCGCCCACCAGCAGGATGGTCAGTATCGGCATAATCGGTCCAAGTACTTCCTTGAGCGCGCCAACGAGGTCACCCGAACTCTCAATTTGATGCCTGTCGAACAGATCCGCGGGATCGTTGAGCAACGCCTTGAAGTCATTAATGATTTCGTCTACCTTGAGCTCCTTGCCGTCTACAGTCGCCACTTTGCCGATGATCTCCAGCAGCTTCACCGTGCCGGCAAGGCCGCCAAGGCCCAGTATGCCAAGATCGAAATCAGCGTAGCTGTCGATATCGAGGCTGTCGAACAAGTCTTTCAGCGATGCAATAATGTCCCCAAGGGTATCTTCCGTGAACAGGTTGCCGAAGATTCCCCATACCGTATCGTTGATGGTATCCTTCAGTTCGATGGCGCCCAGCAGGTCGACCAGGAAATTGGGCAGCATGCCGTTGAGCAGCGTCTCAATGGCGGATTTCAAGCCGGGATCGTCGACAATCAAGGTCTTCCACAGATAATTGATCGTCAGATCAAGGTTTTCCACAAGGTATTCCGCGTGGCCTTCCTTGAACCATGACGGGTATTCCACCTTCGTCGGCACCGGGGTAAAGGTGTAGTCGATCTTCTTGCTGTCGCCGCTGAAGTCCAATCCACCGCGTCCCAGGATCTCCAGCAGGAACTCGAAGCTCTTGAGTTCCTTCACGCCGACAAAGATTTCGATCAGCGCGATAAGCAGTTCCGGTTTGTTCACGTTCACGAAGTACGCCTGCTGAGATACGCCAACCGCGGCACGCAGGTTCGGGCGGAAGTTCGTTCTCGTACCGATGATCAACTGCTTGAGGTCAATGCCCAGCAGGTCGCTCAGCTTCTTATCTAGGTGCAGGTTCTTCAGGTTGAGGCTTGCGATGTCCTCGATATTGATTACAGGGTCGAGTATCGGATCGTCGCTGATCAGGCCGTTCACAAAGTCAATCATGAAACTCAGCGGGGCCAACAGGTTATCCAGCCCTTGCTGTAGGATCGATTTGTCTGTCAACGCGTCGTTCGTGTCAGAGATCAGGTACAGCAGGTTCGGCAGGAGTTTGAGCAGCGTATCCACCGGCTTCTCCAGCAAGCTTTCGATCACCAGCATAATCGGTTCGAAGATCGCGCGGATTTGCAAATCGCTGTTCCCGTTCGCGAACTCGGTCGGCGTCTTCAGCGTCGGCTGGTTCGCCGCATCGATCCCACCCGCCAGGGCCATCAGGATCGGCAGCAGTACCGTGCCGTACGCGTCAGGCCCCTTGATGTTCAGGAACACATTGGGCTTGGAGACGACCGGGTTTTCACCGGGCTTTGGCAGGTTCGCGCCTGTGTTGATAATCTCAAGCCCGTTGCCCGCCAGCAGGATGCTCAGCACCGGCATCAGCGGACCAATGATCGTATCCAGCACCGGGTAGAAGTCCTCATAGCTTTCGACTTTGTAATCCGCCGGCGTCAACGCCATGAAGTCCTTGAGAATCTTCTCAACGTCGATCAACGTGTTGTTGACCGAGACCAACTTGCCAATGACCGAGAGCAGGTTTACCGTACCGCTCAGACCGGATACAGTGATATCCATATCGGTTAGATTGTACGCCGCCAGCTGTTCGGGCGTTGCGTTCAGGAACGGAATGTTGAAGCCTCCGATGAAGTCCTGAATCCATTCTATCAATATCTGTAGGTTATCTGTCGTCAGCGCCTGCTCGCCGAACAACTGCCAAACGGTTTCCTTTAAGGTGCCTTGCAGCTCGATTGGCGGAATGCTGGCGGGCAGCATGCCATTGATCAGGTCTTCGAGGGCGTCCTTCAGGCCGATGTCCGGATCCGCGATGACTTCCTTCCACAGGAAGTCCACCACGGCGTCCGCGTTCCCGGCCAGATAATCCGCCGCCTTCGTATCGCGGATCCATCCGTCTGCCGCGGCAATCGGCGCCAGAGGCTTGATGAGCGTGTTGCTGTCGTGATTGTAGTTGATCAGCTTGTTCCCGCTGAGATCCATCCCGCCGTCGCCGAGCACGGTCAGAAGGTAATCATATTCATACAGGTCGCCGATGCCGCCGGGCAGCAGCGTATTGAGCAGCGAGATCAGCAGTTCCGCCTTGTTCACGCCGACATAGTACGCCTTGTCGCCCACGCCAACCGCTTTGGCAAGATCGTCGCGGAAGTCCGTTCTTGAGCCGATCATCAGTTCCTTGATATCAAAGCTCGCAAACATCGGGATGCCTGTCACTATATCGCTGAGCCTCTTGTCAAGGTGCATGTTGACCAAGGGGAATCCCGGAATCAGGTGGGCAAAGTCGATGGTTAGCGACGTAATTTCGTTTACGAAATCCACTACCTTATCCAGCGAATCAATCATATTGTCGACTGCCTGTTGCAGGATCGATACGTCGGGCGCCGCGTCGTTCGTGTCGGAAACCAGGTATATCAGGTTCGGCACCAACCTGAGCAGCGTGTCCACCGGGGCTGTCAGCAGGCGTTCAATCACCAGCATGATCGGCTCAAAGATCGCCTTGATCTGATCCTCGCTGTTCGCCTCCAGGAAGTCTTCCGGCGCGACCAGCGTGGCATTTCCGCCGGGCAGTCCGCCCACAAGGCCCATCAGCAGCGGCAGCAGCACCGTCCCGTACGCGTCCGGACCCTTGATGTTCAGGAACACGTGGGGCTCGCTGGGATCGGTAGCGGTGGTATCTTTGCCCGCGATGGGAAATGTTTCGGTCTTGGTCGGATCGATGTTGATGAGTTCCAGACCGCCGCCGGCCAGCAGAATGCTCAGTATCGGCATCAGCGGGCCTATGACCTCGTTTAGGGCCGGGAAGAACTGCGATTCGTTCGTTATCGCGTAATCCGCAGGCGTCAGCGACATGAACTTGTTGAGGATTGCTTCCAGTTCGAGCGGTTCGCCGTTGACCGAGATCACCTTGCCGATGATCGCCAGCAGGTTTACTGTGCCGCTCAGCGTCTGACCGCCAAGGTTCACATTCAGGTCGAACGCCGCCAATTCTTCGGCCTTGACATTGAGAATCGGAATATCGAAGGAGCGCAGCAGGTCCTTCACCCATTCGACGAGCAGTTTGATGTTGTCCGTCGTGTACGCCTCGTCAGCGAACAACTGCCAAACGGTTTCCTTTAAAGTGCCTTGCAACTCGATCGGCGGCAGGCTGCTGGGCAGGAAGCTGGCAATCAGGCCTTCCAGGGCATCCTTCACGCCGTTTTCGTCGTCCGCGATGACTGCCTTCCACAGGTAGTCAATCACGGCATCCGCGTTTTCAACCAGATAATCCGCCGCCTTTGTTTCGCGAATCCAGTTGTCTATCACCGGATGAATCGGCGCCAGGAGCTTGATGAGCGTATTGCCGTCGTGGTTGTAGTCAATCTTGTCGTGCGCGCTCAGGTCCACCCCGCCGTTCCCCAGGATATCCAGCAGGAATTCGAAGTCCTCGAGCTTATCCACGCCCACCAGCATGTCAAGCAAAGCGATCAATAGCTC
>Ga0123356_10005471_pt1 | contig 12925 bp, 8 predicted proteins | sample TergutEmb28metaG_2_FD_92546 | JGI IMG/M metagenome (GOLD analysis project Ga0123356, IMG submission 92546) | Embiratermes neotenicus P3 segment gut microbial communities from Petit-Saut dam, French Guiana - Emb289 P3 | ecosystem: Host-associated > Arthropoda: Insects > Digestive system > Gut ... | reverse complement strand
CTTAAACCCATTACAAATAGCGGTACTGGAACCTTTAGCTGGGATATTGATTATCCTGATAATGTTGTTTTCGCCAGTATGAAAATTACTCTCCTGGATGAAACAAACGGAATACAGGAAAAGATATTTTATTTTGCTGGAAATGAAGAAACACTAACAGGCAAGAACTATTCTACATCTTTAGACTCAGGTTTTTATCGTGTTATTTTTACATTAGAAGATGAACAGGGGAAAACTGCAATACGCAGTGATATTCTGCATATTTATAGAAATATGGAAAGTTTCTTTTCTTTTATTTTTACAGAAAATCTCTTTCTTAAAGATACACTGACAGTAATTCTGAACTCATGGGATGAAGACTTTTTACAATGGAGATTTTTTGATAATGGTATTACTGCAGCTCATTTTATTATAGCAAACATAGAAGGCGTATTTGATGATAATTTTGATACGGTTGCAGACTGGTTTGAAAAAAAGATTAAAACATCAGCGGTAAATTTAAATGAATTAAAAGTCCTTACGGATTTTGCATTAATTGGTATAGCAAGTAAAGATACAGATTTTACAAATTCTGGCATTTATTTGGATATCCCTGCTGCAGAAACAGCTATTAGTGCGTTAGCCGTAAACGGCACTTCTGTTACTTTTACTTGGGAAAAGTTAACATCTGTAAATGTTCTTATAAATGATCAATTTACAATAGAGATTATTTTTAATGGAGAAATATTACCGCCTTTAATAGGTATAGAAATTGCAACTCTTCCAAAAAAAATAATTTATCAATTAGGTGAAAAAATTGATTTATCTGGATTATTAGTGAATAATATTTATGTCGGTAATATTAAAAGACCTGCTATAGATTATATTTATATTATTAATAGTTTTATGGGAGATACATTTATAGATGGAACTTTCTCAATTTCAATAATTGGAAACAGTCCAAATTTTAGAGGAGAATGGTGGGCGGGTGGTCCTTTTTCTGTTAATGATATTGTATTATTTAATGGTCAATTATATAAATGCATGACAGCCAATGTTGGAGGTACAAATCCAGAAAATTCATTGTTAGTACATCCTAATAGATGGAGTATTTATCAATATATATATGAAGAATCTTTTGATATAACTGTTCTAAATCAACTAGTTGATACAAAACTTCCGGTTATATATATTGAAACTTCTGCTCCAATTACTTCAACAGAAGACTGGGTTAATGGGAGAATTCTTATAAAGCATAATTCAAATATTCTATATAACGAACAGACAACACGAATACGGGGACGTGGAAATGGAACATGGTGGTATTTTGATAAAAAACCATATAGAATTAAGCTTGATAGTGCGACAGATTATTTTGGAATGGGTCTTGATAGAGATTGGGTGCTTTTAGCTAATATTCAGGATAAAACGCTCTTAAAAACAAGAACTTCGTTCCGTTTAAGTGAGTTAATGAATTTTCCATGGACTCCCAAAGCTAAATCTGTTGAACTTGTTTTAAACGGAGAATACGTCGGCAATTATCTATTAGTTGAACGGCTTGGACGTGGGGAACAAAGAATAAACATATCTTCCACAGGTTATATAATGCAATTAAATAACTGGTGGCATTTAGACCCAATATGGTTTCATACAGACACTCGTTTACATTCTTATGGTTATACATTTAGATATCCTGACAACGATAATTTAACAGAAAACTGTCCGGAATTTCTTTATATAAAAAACTATATTAGCGAACTTGAAGCTGTTTTAGCATCAGATAATTTTAATGATCCTGAAACAGGATATTATAATTATTTAGACATTAATAGTTTTGCAAGATGGGTTCTTTTCCAGGATATTATTTACAATACAGATAGTAATGTATATTTAACAAAACATGATAATTTAGATTCTAAGTTACATATGGGACCTGGTTGGGATTTTGATTTAACATTTTGTATGGGTTATAGTCATGCAGAGAGAATTGGTTGGAATAATCTTAATACTTTATTATTATATCGCGATACATGGTTTTACAAGAAATTATTTACAGATCCGCCTTTTGTAATTGCGTTAAATGATTTATGGAATGACTTTAAAAAAACAATATCATGGGATGTTCTTGACTATATTTCCAAAGCAAGAGATGAAATAAATGATTCACAAAAACTAAATTTTAGGAGATGGTATTTAAACACTACATTAAATAATCGTTTTTGTATGCATGGTGATCCGGTTGATTGTGTCATTGAGTTTTTCAATAATCGTTTAAAATGGTTAGATATAGCAATAAATGACTTGGTAAATGATGTTCTTGGTACACCTGATCCACTTGAAGGTAAATTGTTAATTTTACAAGCTTATGGTTCCAGTGATACTGCAAACGGCGCAAGTCACTCCTTTGTTGAAATTTACAATACTACTAATACACCTATAAGCCTTAACGGTATTTCACTTTATTATGCCGATGGAACAAGTGTTGCTTCCGGTTCACTTCCTAATACCAATACTATTGATGGAAATTGGAACATGATTCCTTTATCTGGAGTAATACCAGCAAGAGGTTCTTATCTTGTCATGGGCCCCAGACAAAATAATAATCCGGCAGGGTCTGGAAGTAACAATCCCCGTCATGTTTTCCCATTAAATTATGGAGATATTAATAATGTCAATTTCACACTAAGTAACAGAGCTTTTAAAGTAGCTCTTGTTCGCAATACGGGTTCAATAAATGTGCAAAATCCATTTGATATCAATAATAATGGAAAAATGATTGCTGGGTACATTGACATGCTGGGCTCAGCAAATGAATATTCAAATGATGGCTCAAGGCGTGACAGAATATTCGGTTTTGAAACTGCACCTGCACGAAACTCTGCTTCGGCAGCAGCCCGCCGCACATCTCTAATTGATACAAACAATAATTCTGCAGATTTTGCTGCTATTGATTATAGAGTAACTGGAACAACAGATGAACAATTATCAATATTCTTGCCAAAAAATACAACTTATGGTTCATGGAATCCATATGCGAATCCTCCTGTTTCACCGCCTGTTCCAACCGGAAATAAACACTTAATCTTGCAAGTTGGCGCCGCCACTGACGGCAACATAAACCGCAGCTTTGTGGAATTGTACAATAACTCGAATGAGCCTTTAGATCTGACAGGTTATTCGCTTCAATATGCTCAAGGAACCAGGGGTACTCCTTCAGCTACCGAAGACCTGCAATGGCAAATGATCGATTTTTCACAGGTAATATCCGATCCGGCAAAAAGAATAATACCACCGCGTCATTCATTCCTTATTCTTGGCGAGGCTCAAGTAACAGCACCGGCAGATTCGCCTCCAGCGCTGGTATTTGAAGATGGTTATGGGGATTTGAATCTGACTAATTTCCATATAAGCAACCGCTCTTTTAAAGTCGTTCTTGTTAACAATACAACCCCGATTACCGTACAAAACCCATTCGGTCTTGACGGTGTTGCTAATATATCAACTGAAAAAGCTGTTGGTTATGTTGACATGGTTGGCGCTATGAATACTGTCAACGATGATAAAATAAACGGCTTTGAATATCTCCCTCATACTCCTTTCAGCAAACAAGTTGGAGTACGCCGTGCCTCACTCATTGATACAGATAATAACAGTGCAGATTTTACAAGTATTCGTTATTCTGATCTGGTAACAAAAAGCGGCGGAGCAATCACGGCATATTCGCCCGCGTACGAATTAAACAGACCAAAGAACCTCGCCTACGGCGCGTGGGATCCAATAACCGGATTGGAACCCGAAGGACCGTTTGTTGAAGCCGGAATCGCAGATCCGCTTGCCGGGCATCTATTAATACTTCAGGCTTATGCTCCCAACTCCGGCGCAGCAGGAGCAACCCATCCGTTTGTAGAATTGTATAATAAAACTGATACTTCAATTAACTTAAGCGGAATTAACCTGTACTATACTGATGGAATTAGAGGTCCAAATATAACTGCGGACGCTCCATGGAAAAGCATTGCCTTAACCGGAACAATACCCGCTAAAGGTTCATTCCTTGTTTTAGGTCCTAATATAAATCCTACTGCCGGACGCTTAAAAATTGAAAATAATTCCGGTGACATTAATGACGATAATTTTATCCTGAGCAACAGATCTTTTAAGATCGCCATTATTCGCACAAATGCGGAAAACATACTTAAGACGCAGAATCCCTTTACCATGGACGGCGCTGGTATTGCCGCAGGGTACATTGACATGGTAGGAGCCGCAAACGATCTTACTCATGCGACTAATCCCGATAATATATTCGGCTTTGAGGCCGCTCCCGCCCGCTGTTCCGCATCCGAAGCCGTTCGTCGTAAAGATCTTACTGATACCAATAACAATTCAGTTGACTTTATTGCGGCGCGATATGCAGCCGACGGTTTAACAGACGCGGAAGTTGAAATCCAAAGACCCAGAAATTCTTCAGCGGGCACATGGGATCCGTTCCCGGTGATTGCTGAACCGCCCGCAAGCGTAACAATTGCCGGAACTGGTGTTGCCGCAAATGCGTTAGTAGTTGGTACGGAAATTCCTGTCGCATTGTCGGCGTTATTTGCGCCGCCTGATGCGAATATAACAGGCGTAACCTATGCCTGGACTGTGACAAATCAAACACCGGCTGGCGTTCTGGTTTATGGCGCAGCTGATTCTGCCGCATTCGGGATTTCAGGAGCAGTGGAGGGAACTGCGACAGTTACGCTTACAGTCAGCGGAGGCGCGATAATAGGGAATTTAACTAATTCAATTAATGTTACTATAAGTAATACGCCAGGCAGCGCGCCAATATCAGAAACAATACTTATTCTGCAGGCGAACAGATTCGGCAATGATAACGGCGGATCAGGCGGATTTCCAAGAACCTTGGTGGAATTGTATAACATTACCGATTCACCCATAAATTTAGCCGCCGGAAATTATTTCCTGCATATTGGCAATGCTACTGCCTGGACTCATGTTATCCCTCTGACTGGAATAATCCCCGCTAAGAGTTCCTACCTTATTGTGAGCAATAATGCAAACGAAGTAAATCCGGCGGGATTTGGCCGCGCTGTTCTTCCTGCGGCTGATCAGGAATTTAATTTTATTATGCCTAACGGAAATTTTAAAATAGCTCTTTTGGTAAATCTAGCTACGCTTCTTCCCGGTAATGTTAATCCTTTCACCGCAGGCAGCTTATGGCCTTATTATATTGATTTGCTTGGCGCAACAAACGCAATTTTTGAAGGAACAGCCGCCGCCGCTCAAGCGGCGCCGCAGCCTCCCCGCCGCACTTCACTTGTTGATACCAATAATAACAGTACAAACTTTGCCCAGGTTGATTATCGCGGTCATTGGGGAGGAACTGCCAGGTTGCCAAATGAAAATTTACACAGATTCTGGCCAAGGAATGCAACAATGGGCGCATGGAATCCAATAACAGGTCTACCGGAAATTCATCCTGTTGTACGCAACCCCACAACCGGTATAATAGAATTCCCTTTGACCCCATAGACAGCGAGGTAAATAACTTCTTCTGGTCTTTACAAAAGCCCTATTCATCCATTTCCGTATGGTTTGAGTAGGGCTTTTTTCATTTCGATTGTAATATAATTATTATTTTTTCATAACTGGATACTAAATTTGATATTTTATTTAATCAAAAAAGGTATAATTTCTCTAAAGAAAAACGGAATTAAGTTTACATATAAAAAATTAATAAGTTATATAAACAGAAAAAAGCATATATCTTCTCTTTCAAAACATATTCATTTAAATAACAGCGAAAAATTATTCCAATACAATACTAAATTCCCAAAAAATATTAAAATCAGTATCATTACGCCTCTTTATAATACTCCGCGAAAATTTCTTATAAAAATGATAGATTCTGTTATTGCACAAACTTATTATAACTGGGAATTATGCCTGGCAGATGGAAGTGATATTCAACATGAATATGTTAAAAATATATGTAATGATTACTCCAATAAAGATAAAAGAATAATTTATAAAAAATTAGAAAAAAATGAAGGGATATCAGATAATACAAATATTGCAATAGATATGTCATCCGGTGATTATTTAGGTTTATTGGATCATGATGATTTACTGCATCCCTCTGCTCTGTATGAAGTAATAAAGGTTATTTGTTATGAATATGCCGATTTTATTTATTCAGATGAAGCCACATTCATAAATGATACAATTATATTAAAACATTTCAAACCTGATTTTGCGATTGATACACTGCTTTCCGGAAACTATATCTGTCATTTTTCGATATTCTCCAGAAAACTTATGGAACAAGCAGGAAAATTAAGAAGTGATTATAACGGCAGTCAGGATTATGATTTAATACTTCGATATACAGATATCGCTAAAAAAATAATACATATTCCAAAAATATTGTATTTTTGGAGAAGCCACAAAAATTCCACAGCATTTTATATCGATTCTAAATTATATACAATTAATGCAGGAAAAAATGCTATAATTGATCATCTAGAAAGACAGGGAATTTCTGCTAAAGTTGAGAGTACAAAAATATGTTCATTATTATACAGGATAAAATATGATTTGATCGATAATCCTGTTGTTTCTATCATTATATTAAATAAAGATAATATATCTATTCTAAAAAAATGCATACATTCCATAATAGAAAAAACAACATATAATAATTATGAAATAATTATAGTTGAAAATAACAGTATAAAAGAAGAGACATTTAATTATTATGATGAATTAAAAATATTTAATAATATAAATATTATTTTTTGGACAGAGAAATACTTTAATTACAGCATTTTAAATAATTTTGCTCTTCAATATTCTAATGGAACTCACTTATTATTTTTAAATAATGACATAGAAATAATTACTCCAGGCTGGATTGAAGAAATGCTTATGTATAGTCAAAGAGATAATGTTGGTGCGGTAGGAGTAAAATTATTATTTCCGGATAATACAATTCAGCATGCCGGTGTCATCTTAAATTTACATGGATTGGCAGGACATATTTTTTCCAGAGCATTGCAAAATGTTGATGGATATATGGGAAGATTACATTTTGTTCAAAATATGAGCGTTGTTACAGCTGCATGTATGATGATAAAAAAAGCAATTTTTAAAGAAGTTGGTCAATTTTCTACAGAATTTTTCGCTTCATGGAGTGATGTAGATTTATGCCTTAAACTCCGAAGCGCTGGTTACCTGAATGTCTGGACACCTCATGCCGAAGCATATCATCATGAATCAAAAACAAGAGGATATCCAAATACACTTGAAAAGAAACGAATATTTGAACAGGAAATAACTTTATTTAAAGAAAAATGGGGAAAAGTTTTAGAAGCAGGAGATCCCTATTACAACCCCAACTTTTCACTTAATAGAAGTGATTACAGCCTTAAGTAAGTAATTCAATTTCTGGAAAAAAAAATCAATGTATTACCTGCATGGAAAAGATTTTCACAAAACGAAATATAGGAGTTCTATATATCAATCATGGAAAAACAAACAAATATTTTAGGAATGATTTTCATGCTAATTGCCGCATTAAGTCAATGCTTTGGCCAGCTTGTATGGAAACTTATGCCTGACTATAACCTGATTTATATTTTAGGAGGTTTTTTAATTTATTTTTCCGGCAGTATATTTATGATTCTTGCTTTTAGAAACGGCGAACTCTCTGTTTTGCAGCCAATTAACAGCATGAGTTATGTATTTGCGACAATAATCGCATTTGTAATACTTAAAGAAGAAATACCGCCAATTAATATAATGGGTGTCTGCCTTATTGTAACCGGTGTTATTATTATTGGAAGAAACAGATGATTTATTACATTATAATTATTTTAACAACTTTTTTTGTATCATTTGGAAGTTTTTTTACTAAATTATCTACAGGAAAAAAAACTATAAAAAGTATTATTACAAGTAAATATTTATATATTGGCGCTTTATCATACTTAGTTGCAGCTCTTATTATTATATGGATACTAAGACGAATGCCCTACTCTATTGTGGTTCCTCTTGGAAGTTTCAGTTTTATCTGGACTATGTTTATAGCCCGTATCTTTCTTAAAGAAAAAATCGGCATTGGCAAGATTTTCGGTATTCTTTTTATTCTTGGCGGGGTTTTTTGTATTGCCATTTAATACCTCTAAAACCAAATATATTTTTTAGATTTTCTCTTATTTATTTTAAAAAATATAAAACCTGACCTAGATTTCTATATTTTCCATTATCTGCCTTTCCTTCCTCTTTAACAAATTATTAAAATCTGTTATTATGTTTTTTGGTATCAAGGAGAAAAGCCATGAAAAAATTGGGCGGCGTATCGGTTCCGCACCTTAAAAATACCGCTAAATTCCAGCCGCAGATTATTCCTGTACCGGCAGAAGTCAGGTTACCGATGGCCATGCACTCAGGCACTCCGTCAAATCCTGTTGTTTCTGCCGGCGACTATGTAAAAGTCGGTCAATTAATCGGCGAAGCTGTTGGTTTTGTCTCTTCTCCTGTACACTCAAGTATTTCCGGTACAGTTAAAAATATCGATTCTTTTGATAATATTACCGGCGAAAAAGCAGTTTCAATAACAATTACATCCGACGGCAATCAGACTCCATGGGAAGGTATAGCTCCGGTAAATGTAACAAACCTTACAGAGTTTCTTGAAGCAGTAAGAAACTCAGGCGTTGTAGGTCTTGGAGGCGCTGGTTACCCTACTGCTCCAAAGTTTACTCTTAAAGAAACCGTTAATCTGGATTACATCCTGGTTAACGGAGCAGAATGTGAGCCTTATATAACTTCCGACACAAGAACAATGATAGATGAAACTGAGTATGTATGGGATGGCGTATTACTCATGCAGAAATACCTAAGTCCAAAAAATATTGTTATCTGCATAGAAGATAATAAACCTCAGGCTATTAATAAATTAAAGGAACTTTGCAAAGATATCGATGGCATATCTGTCCGGGTTCTTCCGTCACTTTATCCTCAGGGTGAAAGAAAAGTTCTTGTATATAATGTTACGGGAAGAATTGTTCCGGAAGGCGGGCGTTTACCGGATATCGGTTGTATTGTTGTTAACTGCACTACTGTCGCTACTTTTGCAAAATATATAAAAACTGGTATTCCTCTTGTTTCGAGATGTGTAACTGTGGACGGCTCAGCTGTTATGAATCCTAAAAATGTAATCGCTCCGATTGGAACTCCTGTCAGCGATTTATTTAATTTTTGCGGCGGTCTTCATTCTGATGTAAAAAAAATAACTCTTGGCGGCCCGATGATGGGTGTGGCGATTCCTAATCTTAATGTTCCCATTGTTAAAATCACAAACGCACTGCTTGCTTTTAAAGCAAAAGATGCAGAACCGCCGGAGCCATCGCCATGTATAAAATGCGGACGCTGTTTATTTAAATGTCCTATGAATCTAATGCCGCCAAATATAGAAAACGCTTATGAATTAAAAAAACCGGAACTTTTAAAAAAGTTTAAGGTAAATATGTGCGCTGAATGCGCCTGCTGCGCGTTTACATGTCCGGCAAAAAGGCCGCTTGTACAGGTTATGATACTCGCGAAAACCATGTTAAAGAATTATGAAAAATCTTTTGTTGTAAAACAAACAGAGGCTGTTAAATGAATCCTAATCAATCTAAAGAAACAAAAGTTCCTCTTCTGATTGTTTCACCAGCGCCGCATATTAGGGATAAGTCTTCTACAACCCGGATAATGCTGGATGTTATAATCGCTCTTATTCCATCTTTTATAATCGCTGTTTGGATATTTGGATTACGAGCCGCTCTTGTTACAGGTGTTTGTATAATGTCTTGCGTATTTTTTGAATATTGTTTTGAAAAATTACTTAAAAGAAAAAATACGATAAGCGATTTATCAGCGGTATTAACTGGTATGCTTCTTGCTTTTAATTTACCTGTAACAATTCCTCTTTGGCAGGCTATAGTTGGGAGTTTTATAGCTATCATTCTTGTAAAGCAGCTTTTCGGCGGGATTGGTAAAAATTTCGCAAACCCGGCTGTTACAGCGCGTATTGTTTTATTTATCGCTTTTCCAAAAACAATGGCAATGGGAAAATGGATAGTGCCGTTTGACTGGAAAACTTCTTTAGACACTGTTACAAGCGCTACTCCCCTCGCGCTTTTATTTAAGAGCGATATTGAATCACTGCCAAATACATGGAACCTTTTCTGGGGTAATCATGGCGGATGCCTTGGAGAAACAAGCGAACTCGCTCTTTTAATCGGTCTTATTTATCTTTTATTACGCCGGGTTATAACTCCCATTATACCTTTATTTTTCATAGGCACTGTTTTTGTTTTAACATCAATCTTTGGCGGTTTTGAATTCGGAGTCTACCATATATTATCCGGCGGATTATTCTTAGGCGCAATCTTTTGCGCTACAGATTATGTCACTTCTCCCATTACAAACTGGGGCCGCCTTATTTTTGGAGTTGGCTGCGGCCTTCTTACAGTACTAATACGCCTTTACGGCAGTTACCCGGAAGGAGTTTCCTTTGCGATTCTCTTAATGAATATTATTGTACCATTTATAAACAAACTTACTTTAAAAAAACCTTTAGGAGGATTAAGATCATGAATATAAAAAAAGATTTCATCCTTCCTATAGTTGTTTTATCTCTTATTTGTCTTTTTGTATCCGGCGCTTTAGCTATTGTTAATTATTATACAGATCCTGTGATTAAATCAGCGTCTAAACAGCGTGAGAATGACGCGATGAAAGAAATTATTCCGCATGCGGACGAATTTATTCTTTTAGATATAAACAATATTCGTTTGGAAGATAATTTTCCAAAGACAATTGCATCGATATATAACACGACAAATAACGCTGGTTATATTTTTTTGGTAACAACACCTGGTTATGGCGGAGAAATAAAACTTATATGCGGAATAACGCTTGACGGAAAAATTATAAAAACAGCGACTCTTGAGCATAATGAAACTCAAGGGTTGGGTACTCCTATATTTGATCAGCCTCATGCCGGTCAGTATTGGGGTAATGATAAAGCTGGAATAGAAGAAATAGACGTAATTTCCGGCGCGACTATAACATCAAATGCATATAAAAACGGTATAAGAGACGCGTTAACTGCTTTTGAAATTTTAAAGACTAAAGAGGCGCGGTAATGAACAGGTCTTCGATTTTATTTAAAGGAATAATAAAAGAAAACCCGGTATTGGTTTCTGTATTGGGTATTTGTCCAATGCTGGCTGTATCAACTCAAGTAACAAGCGCTTTAGGAATGGGAATCGCTACTACATTTGTTTTATTGGGAGCGAATATTTCTATCTCTCTTCTTAGGAACATTATCCCGGATAAGGTACGTATTCCATGTTATATAGTATTTATTGCCGGATTTGTAACCATTATAAAAATGATAATTGAAGCATACGCATATCCACTCTACCAGGCTTTAGGGATTTTTCTTCCTCTTATTACAGTTAACTGCATTATATTCGCCCGCGCGGAAATTTTTGCGAGAAAAAACAGGGTAATAGATTCAATTCTGGATGCTATCGGTATGGGCGCAGGTTTTACTCTCGCTATGATTATTATGGCGTCATTACGTGAGATAATCGGCAGCGGTACATGGCTTGGATTTAAACTGCCTGTACTTACAGATTTTAATTTTCCAATTCTTGTAATGGCGCCCGGCGGATTTGTAGTACTTGGACTCCTTATCGCATTTGTAAATAAAATATCAAAAGGTAAAGCCATAAAAAAGAAAGAATTCGGATGCGCCGGTTGTCCTTCGGCAATTATTTGCGGCGTTAATGCCGCAAGTAATACAACTTGCGGTGATAAATATTCTTCTACAGTAAAGGAGGTTACTAATTAATGGATTTTAAAGCTTTAATTGTTATATTATTCGGTACAGTTCTTGTAAATAATTATGTTTTAAGTCAATTTCTTGGCTGCTGTCCTTTTTTAGGAGTTACAAAAGCGATAAAAAGCGCCATTGGCATGGGCTTCGCTGTTATATTTGTAATGCTTCTGGCTACTGCCGCTACATGGCCCATACAAATATACATCTTAAATAAAAATGGATTGGGTTATTTGCAGATAATTGTTTTTATATTAATTATTGGATCTCTTGTACAATTTGTAGAAATTGTACTTAAAAAATATATTCCCGCTCTTTACGAAGCGCTTGGCGTTTATCTTCCTCTTATCACTGTCAACTGCGGAGTACTTGGAGTTACAATAGTAAATATAAATAAAGAGTATACATTTATAGAATCAATGTTTAATGCGTTCGGCGCGGGATTTGGGTTTTTACTCGCGATGGTAATTTTTTCCGGTATACGTGAACATACCGAGAATTCAAATCCGCCTGAATCCTTTAAGGGTTTGCCTTTAACTCTTATATCGGTAGCGATTTTATCCTTATCGTTTTTTGGATTTTCCGGTATTATAGAAAATTTGTTTAATTAACGGATGTATATATGAGTACAATTATCATTGCGATTGTTTCAGTCACTATAATGGGCATTATCTGCGCTATTATGCTTAGTTTCGCGTCAAAGTTTATGAATGTTAAAGTTGATGAACGTCTGGCTCAACTCCAGGAAATTATGCCCGGAGTTAACTGCGGCGTATGCGGTTATCCGGGATGCGGCGGTTATGCTACCGCTCTCATTTATGAAAACGCCAAAACAAATCTTTGCACACCGGGCGGATCTGTTGTATTGGAAAAAATTAGCTCTATATTGGGAGTTGAAGCCGTAAACATAGAACAAAAAACCGCTGTTATTTACTGCAATGGTGATTGTAACGCTCAAACAAAAAAAATGGAGTATCATGGAGTACAATCCTGCGAGGCTGCAAAACAACTTTTCTGCGGAGAAAGTTCCTGCGCCTTCGGATGCCTTGG
>Ga0123356_10005470_pt1 | contig 12925 bp, 8 predicted proteins | sample TergutEmb28metaG_2_FD_92546 | JGI IMG/M metagenome (GOLD analysis project Ga0123356, IMG submission 92546) | Embiratermes neotenicus P3 segment gut microbial communities from Petit-Saut dam, French Guiana - Emb289 P3 | ecosystem: Host-associated > Arthropoda: Insects > Digestive system > Gut ... | reverse complement strand
TACCAACGGTTCCCGGATTGCTCGCACTTGGGATGCTCATAGTGATACTTACAGGCGGGATAGATCTTTCGGTTGGTTCAATAGTTGGCTTTTCCGCAATCATCGCTGCCAGCGCAACGGTGCACTGGGGGCTTCCGGTTTGGGTCGCGTTTTTGCTGGGTATAGGTGCCGGCGCTTTTTGGGGATTTGTCAGTGGATTTATCGTAGCCAGATTTAAACTGGCGCCATTTGTTGTCACCTTGGCAATGATGACATTTATTCGCGGGTTGACATATGTAATATCAGAGCAGTCGATAAACACCGGCAGTTTTGGTTTTCCCGAGTTTTCATCTCTGGGATCGGCTATGCTTTTTGGAATTCCTGTACCGACTTTAATAATGGTGGTGTTTTTCATTCTCGGCGCGGTGTTTTTAAATTTGACACCACTCGGACGCAGTACTATAGCAATCGGTGGAAATCGCGAAACTGTGCGTCTGGCGGGGATTTCAGTGCCGCGGGGTATCATTACCGCATATGTCATCTCCGGGATTTGCTCCGGAACCGGTGGTATTTTACTTGCTTCGCGGTTAGGAAATGTTCAGCCGTCGCTTGGCGGGACATTCGAGCTTGATGCAATAGCCGCATGCGTAATTGGCGGAGCGAGCCTCTCAGGAGGTAAAGGCACTATTCAAGGTACGATCATGGGGGTTTTAATCCTGGCGGTAATGAACAATCTGTTGTCGCTGCGTAATGTAGATACATACTGGCAGTCAATACTCAAAGGAGTAATAATCATTGCGGTGGTCATGATTCACTCAATCTCTCAAAAACGGGGGAAATAAAATGGCGATAGTGTCGGCTGTGGAACGAACCGTCGTACAAAAAGCAATCGGCATTTAAAGCAATAAATAAAAAATTTAGGAGGATATTATGAAAGCAAAAAAACTGGTGGCTCTCGTAACTGTATGTCTATTGGTTCTTGGAACCTTTGGAATACTGTCGGGTTGCTCACAAAACGAACCGGCGGATGAAAGCATTACTATCGGACTTGCAAACCTTGCATTGGGTGATTACTTCACAGGAATGCGCAATGCGGTCGTCAGAGAGGGCGAAGCAAAGGGATGGACAATGATTTCAACAAATGCAGATGGCGACGATGCCGCGCTTGTGTCTGATGTTGAAAACTTCATCTCTCAAGGTGTAGATGGCATCATCATATCGGGTGCCTGGTACAATGATATTCCGGCAGCGTTGAATGCGGCTGAAGCGGCAGGAATCCCTGTGGTACTTGTTGACCGTATGTTTGATTCCCAGAACTTCACTGCCTGGGCAGGTCCTGATAACAAATTCATGGGCGAGCAGATTGGTGAGTTTATTGCATCTCAACTGCCGAACGGTGGTACTGCGGTAATCATTCGCGGCGGTCCGCCGGAAAATACCATCGGTCTCAACCGCACAGCAGGCGTAACTGCGGGTCTTGAGGCTGCAGGTAACTTTACAATTGAACTCTCGCCGGACTTTGCAGGTTGGTCTACTGACGGCGGCAAGGCAGCAATGGAGAATATGCTCGCAAGATTTGACAGGATTGACTTTGTATTCTGTGAAAACGACTCTATGGCATTTGGCGCGCAATCTGCTGCTGAAGATGCAGGCCGTTCCGATGAGATGATTTTTGCCGGAATCGACGGTGCAAACCCCGCAATTCTTAAAATCCTTGAAGGCGGAAATTACGTAGCTACAGGTCATAACGATGCAAATGTAATTGGCGCCAAGGGCGTTGAGGTAATGGGCAAAATCCTTGCAGGAGAGTCCTTTGACAAGATTAACGTTTTGGATTCCCCAATCATCACAATCACAAACGCAGAGCAGTACAGAAGCGCGGGTATTTGGGAGTAATTCTTTGCTTCGATTGTCCGGTTGACCTCTTATAATTAACTGCTAACAACAGGTTCGGGCACCTTGTGTATTCAAGGCGCCCGAACATCTTTATTTATATACAAATATACCGAACTGTGATAATGTAACTCTTGTTAATTAAACTGAAGGTATCGCTCATGAGGAAAAGAAAATCAAAAGCTCCAATCATCATACTGCTGATTCTCACTATTGGGATTTTTTGCGGTGGAATCCTTTCATTTTATCATTTTGACGGTGAAGTGGAAGCGTATGAGCGCACAATAGAAGATTCGAAGCTCTTTTTTCAATCCCATGTATCGCGGCCATTCATAAACCGGGCAGCGAATGCGGTGCCGCATGTTTACCAAAACCACCGCGATGATGCGCTTTTCTTTTTCGAGGCACCTGAAGGATTTGCAATGATAAGTCATTCGGCACCATGGAATCAAGAAATGCTTGAGCTTTTATATCATGAACTCATGCTTAACGAACATGGTAAAGAGATGGATTTATTATACGAGGTAATAATATACCCATATGACGAAGAAGAAGAGAGAATAGCTGCCACATATACGCCGGGCGTTAAGTCAATCAGTTTCTTCATTGATTTCCCTGCATTTCCGGAAGATTTTTCTATTGAGTTTCCGCAGGATATAGGAACCATAACCCTTTACAACGGCGATATGAATACTACCGTTAAGAGCATGGCGAGCAGCCTGAGTCATGAGTATGGTCACCTTTATACATTTTATTATATGTTTAATACCGTAGCGGAAGAAAGTGGCTCACTTAAAGAAACAGAATACGCAAGACTAAGGGATGCAGCGAGATTTGATTTAATTACAAACGTGAGTCCGGGCGATTCGTATTGGCATGAGAGGCACCGCTATCTTATTGAAGTTGCCGCGGAAGACTACGTGCAATTGATGGGCTCTCCAACAACCAGACAGGTTATTGATTATCTGGATGTACAGCAAATCCTCAACGGTGCGGACGCGCCCGAAAGCTGGACAGGAGAAAGAAACGCGTTTCCGCAGGAAAACATGATGATACCGCTTGCAAATGACGTACCGGGATTGGCAGACTATTTTTATAGTTATATTGACTCTTCGCCACGAATACCAATTGAAGAAAAGATGGATATTACTCTGCAGATCCAGCAAAGACCGGTGCAGCACAATTTAATTGAGGGACTTAGAACTTTTACTCATTATACAATAACATGGAATGCGCCGTACCAAAATGCGATATATACATTGATATGCTACGACCCGGACTTGTACGCCGGATGGGGTTTCCCTGTTAAAACTGTACACCCCGGTCAAAACACGTCTGCCGTCATTGGCGAATATGTCATTGTAAACGGGGACAGAGTCACTTTTATGGATGATAATAAGGCTCAGGGAACTAAAGTTTTCTGTGTAGTTGCTCTTCTTCCGGATGGAACTTTTTATCTTTCCGAAAAACTGGAGTACAATTTTGATTAATACGGAGTAATGTGGCAGAGTAGCCGTCCCATACGTTTTGCCCTGCGTATTGATGGAGTAGTAAATGAAAAAGAAAACAGTCTGTATAACTATACTGGTGATATCCTTAACATTTCTGCTTTCCGGATGTTTGCAAGTAGATGTTGATATTGCGATTGATGAGCACTATACAGCCACTCTTTCATATCGTATATCATTGGACGTTGGTGCTGTTGATTTGCAATACCGGGACGCTTTAAAACGCGCCGTTCATAATATGGGGTGGTATTACCAAGAAAATCATAATTTTGTTGTTGAGTTGTTATCTGACTCTGACCCATATGTTATGGTTATGACAAAAAGTATTGAAAACAGCAGCTTTGAGCAAGCGTTCGAATCTCTTGAAGGAATGTTAACAAATGAAGATATAACCATCTTTATGGAGGTCGATATGGCTTTCCAAAGTTATCAGCGGCAAAGCCGGTATATCTTTAATGCCACGGCTGATATTCCACAGATAATGCGGTTGTCAAATACTGAAGAACTTGTCCCTGATTTACAGGAGCAGCTTGATGAGGCGATGGGAAAAGGTGAAGGAAGTATTACATTGACAATGCCGGCAAGTGAGATTATAAGTTCAACAAATCCGGTTGAAATGAGATATAACCAGGCAACTATGACCGTACCGCTCAATTATGCCGGTCAAACTGAACTTGGGCTAACCGGGGTGGTTAACCTGTTGGATGACGGAACACCGGGAGGCTCTGTTGATGAAATTATAGAGGAGCAGAATAAGTTTAGAGAGATATCTATCATTATTTGTTGTGCAGCGTTTGTTATTCTTTTAATTATAATAATAGTCGCAATGGTAAAAAGAAGACGTTAACGGACACCATGCAGCACACTTTACACGATATCTACGATATAGTTATAAAGTTCAGTTTTATATGTTTTTCGTAAGATTCCTTTTGTAACATGAAAATGTTTGTGATAATATATAAAAGTTATGAGTTAAGACGCCACGCACGGACAGCGGAGGTAAAGCTGTGAAAAAAGTGAAGCTGTCATTTAAGAACAAAGTGCTGATACCGATTATAGCAATTTTTGTAATTGCTGTTTTGGTTATTTCCCTTAATGCCTACAGACTTATGGATTTGTCGGTAAGAACAAGAACGAGAGTATTGTTGGATAGATTTACTGCCGACATTCATATGCAAATCGAAAATCTGGATATTATTTTTGAAACATCCAATAATGTGCTGAGAGAAAATCACTTATCACTTGCGAAAGCCATTTCGCATATTCTGCAAAAAGACGAAGCTTTTCTTTCAACAGAATATCTAAAAAGTCTCAGCTCTCTTTTGGGTATAGTGGAAATCAACATCGCATCTCCGGAGGGTTTTGTTATCCACAGTAATTATGCAGAGTATATCGGTTTTAACTATAACTCTAATCCCAGAACAAGTGAGTATCTCGCTTTGCTTGACGGCACAAAGACAGTTATACATGAGGAGCCGCGAAGATCGATTTCTGATGCTCCGTCAATAACCGTAGTATGCCATTATATAGGAATCGCGCTGGATGATGGTGGTTTTCTGCAGGTCGGGTATAACCCGAGCACGCTTCTTTTGCTAGAGGGCGATATAAATATTGAGAGAATAATAAGAGATTCTACAATAGGTGAGAGCGGATACGGAATAGTGATGATTGCAGGTAGGGTGTTTGCTCATCCGAACGTAGATCTGATGGGTCGAAACCTGTTTATTGAAGACTGGCACAGAGAAGTGAGAAGCGGCGACGGGTTTGCATGGATTAATATTGAAGGTGCCGTATATTTTGCAGGGTATATAAACAGAGGGAGCCACACCATTGTTGGCTTGATTCCGGAGGCGGAATACTACAGAGAGCTAAATCAGATGCGTACAAATACGATTCTTTTTGTCTCGATAGCTACGGCTATTATGATTCTTGTTATTTTAATTACCTTACAACAATTGCTTAAGCCTATAAACGAACTGAAAGAAGGCATAGAAGAAATCGCAAAAGGCGATTTTGAGGGAAGAATCGAAGGCAATTATAACGATGAGTTCGAAATTATCAAAGACGCTGTTAATAACATGGCTGAGAGTGTGATATCACATCTCAATGACAAGTTGCGCGCGGAACAGGCTGTTTACGAAGCAAAACTGCATGAGCTGGATTTAAAAATGCAGGTATATAACGATTCGCTTACAGGCATTTACAACCGGCGCTACTTGGATGAAAACCTCGACCGTATCGTAAAATCTCTTTCCCGCTCCGACAGTATGTTGAGTCTGTTGATGGTAGATATAGACTGCTTTAAACCTTACAACGATACATATGGGCACAGCGCGGGTGATGAGTGCCTGCGGGTTGTCGCAAATGTCTTAAACGATAATATTACAAGGCAGGAGGACTTTGTTTTACGTTACGGCGGCGAAGAGTTTTGCGTTGTTTTACCAAACACGGACGAGAAAGGCGCGGCGCTTGTTGCAGAGCGACTTCTCGAAAGTATAAGTTCTCTTAACATATTGCATGAAGGAAGTACTGTAGCACACTACCTCACCATTTCCATCGGAGGCACAACCGGCAACGCGACGCACACGCAAAAGGGTGAAGATTTTATTAAGCGTGCCGACTCGGCACTTTATGAGTCAAAGACCAGCGGACGTAATCGCTACACATCGTTTCCTATGAGTTAAGATAAAAAGCATTGGGGCAGCGCATGATTTTCGGAGGATTTCAGAAAGTTACATTATTAGATTATCCTGAAAAAACAGCCTGTACGTTATTTACGACAGGCTGCGACTTCAGGTGTCCTTTTTGTCAAAACGCTTCTCTTTTAAGTCCGGATGCAGCAGGACAAGCATATGCCGATAAACAAATAATAGGGGCAGCAGAAATCCTCAGCTTTTTAGAGACAAGAAAGAATTTGCTTGACGGGGTATGTATCAGTGGAGGTGAGCCTTTGCTGCACAATGAGCTTGGCAGCTTTATAAAAGATGTTAGGGATATGGGCTTTCTTATTAAACTTGATACAAACGGAAGTCAGCCCGTTAAACTAAAAAAGCTGATAGAGTCGGGCCAGGTAGATTATATAGCTATGGATGTAAAGAACACGCCGGAAAAGTATGCGATAACAACCGGATTACCCGACGTTGACATATCAGCTGTAAAAAAAAGCATCGACATACTACTTTTAAGCAGAGTACCTTATGAATTTCGCACCACAGTTGTACGTGAATATCATACCGTAGAGGATTTAGTTTCAATAGCACAGTGGATTTCGGGTGCAAGGAAGTATTATCTGCAGGGATTTATTAACTCTGAAGGTGTTTTAAAAAGCGGGCTCAGCGGGTATTCCAATGTGGAGATGCATCAGTTTCTTGACAGCGTGAAAGCTGTGCTGCCATCTGCCGAGTTACGTGGAATTTAGCAAAAATTGAGCTTATTATTGTGTTTTTTGGCATATATTGGCACATATTGTGTAAAAATTTTAAATAAACCTCAATATATTGTGCATTTAGTATTGACATGCTCTAAATCTAGTGCTACTATGGTTTACGCGTGAACAATCTGTGAACGGCAAATACATTTTTTTAGAGAGGCTTTTTTTATGTACAGTGTAATTAAACGCGATGGCACAAATGTCGAGTTCAACTTGAAGAAAATAGCTGATGCTATAATCAGCGCTTTTGAGTCGCAAAACAAACGATATCATCAAGAAACCATAGACTTTTTGTCTGTAATGGTAACTGCGGATTTTGAACCGAAAATAGTAGATGACTCTGTTTCGGTTGAAGAAATCCAAGACAGTGTCGAATCTGTACTGATAAAAGGCGGCTATGCGGACGTTGCAAAAGCCTATATTCTCTATCGCGAAAAGCACGCAAAAATAAGAAATATGAAATCCACAATACTGGATTTCAAAGAAACTGTTGACAGCTACGTAAACATTACAGATTGGCGAGTTAAAGAAAACTCCACGGTTACTTACTCCGTTGGTGGTCTTATCTTGAACAACTCCGGTGCTATAACAGCAAATTACTGGCTTAGCGAGATTTATGACAAAGACGTTGCAGACGCTCATAGGAATGCCGATATCCATTTACACGACCTGTCAATGCTCACAGGATACTGCGCCGGATGGAGTTTGAAGCAACTCATACAGGAAGGCCTTGGGGGCATTCCGGGAAAAATCACATCCGCGCCCGCAAAACATCTTCCTACACTGTGCAACCAAATGGTAAACTTCCTTGGCATCATGCAAAATGAATGGGCGGGAGCGCAGGCATTTTCTTCCTTTGATACATATCTTGCACCTTTTGCAAAAGCAGATAATCTTTCTTACGACCAAATTAAAAAATGCATTGAAAGCTTTATTTATGGTGTAAACACTCCATCTCGTTGGGGTACGCAAGCACCGTTTTCAAATATTACGCTCGACTGGGTTGTACCAAACGACCTCGCCGAGCTTCCTGCCATTGTCGCAGGAAAAGAAATGGACTTTAAGTATAAAGACTGCAAACCGGAAATGGATATGATCAACAAGGCATTTATTGAAATCATGCTCGACGGCGATGCAAACGGCCGCGGTTTTCAATATCCGATTCCGACATATTCAATAACAAAAGATTTTGACTGGAGCGAATCGGAAAACAGCCGTTTGCTGTTTGAAATGACTGCAAAATACGGCACACCATATTTTTCAAATTACGTCAACAGCGATATGGAGCCGAGCGATGTGCGCAGCATGTGCTGCCGTTTGAGACTGGATTTAAGAGAGTTACGCAACAGGTCGGGCGGTTATTTCGGCAGCGGTGAGAGCACCGGGTCAATTGGCGTTGTTACAATAAATATGCCGCGAATTGCGTATAAGTCACGCAGTGAAGCAGAGTTTTATGTACAACTCGATAAAATGATGGATATTTCCGCACGTAGCTTAAAAACAAAAAGAATGATTGTGTCAAAGCTTCTGGAAGAAGGTCTGTACCCATATACAAAAAGATATCTGGGCACATTTGATAACCATTTCTCAACAATCGGACTGCTGGGTATGAATGAAGCGGCTCTTAATGCGAGATGGTTAAAAGCTGACCTGACCGACGCAAAGGCACAGAGATTTGCCCAAAAAGTGCTCAATCATATGAGAAACCGTCTCTCGGATTATCAAGAGGAATACGGAGATTTGTATAATCTCGAAGCAAGCCCGGCGGAGAGTACATCATACCGTCTTGCCAAACACGATGTTGACCGTTGGCCTGATATAATTACAGCGGCAAAGACCCCGGAAGAAACTCATTATTATACAAACTCGTCACATCTGCCTGTTGATTATACAGAAGATATTTTTGAAGCTCTTGATATTCAGGACAAGCTGCAGACACTTTATACATCCGGAACGGTTTTCCACGCGTTCATAGGAGAAAAGATGCCTTCATGGAAGTCTGCCGCAAGTCTGGTGCGGAAGATTGCCGAAAATTACAAAATGCCGTATTATACCATGTCACCGACATACTCGATATGTAAAAACCACGGGTATATTCCGGGTGAGCAATACACATGTTCAGATTGTGAAGAAACAACAGAGGTTTACAGCCGCATCACAGGATATTACCGCCCTGTCCAAAACTGGAATGCCGGAAAAACTCAAGAGTTTAAGGATCGTAAAGTATATTCTCTAAACAGCGGAGCAGACACAAATAACTCAACGGCTAATGCTTTTAGCGAGGTAAGCGCTAATGAAGTTGAATCTGAAATGTCGGATTACAGTGTTATGCTTGTAACTACCGAGCAATGTCCGAACTGCGATACTGTTCAATCGTTTATGAATGATGTTAAGTTCCAATATGATATTGTCGAGGTTTCGAAAAATCCGGAGGTTGTGTCGTTATATTCCGTAAGAAGCGCTCCAACATTAATTGTCAAAAACGGTAGCAGCTTCGACACTTATGCCAACGAATCAAACATTCGCGCATTTGTGACATCGCAGGTATGAAAAAGCTTTACTAACTAAATTATAGCCGCACCTTCCCGGTGCGGCTATACTATGCAAAAGTTTAGTATATTTGACACTTGCCCAATGATAAATACCATGTTATTATATGCACGCAAAGATAAAATTAACCACGAATAATGAACAAAAAACCATTGCTTTATATGGGCTATGTGACTATGAAAAAACGAAAGAAATTGACAATATGATAAATTCAACAATGGAAAGCATTTTTTTGGTTGTCGGAGGGTTGGGTCTGTTTCTGTTCGGCATGAAAATGATGTCGACGGGACTGGAACTGATTGCCGGAGACCGGTTGCAAGGGATAATAAAGCGAGTTACATCAAACAGATTTTCGGCTGTAGCAGTAGGAATACTTGCTACAATCGCTATTAACAGTTCTACGGCAACAACTATAATGACTGTAAGTTTCGTTAACTCCGGAATGATGAATCTTACTCAAGCAATCGGTATTATAATGGGCGCAAATGTCGGTACTACTTTTAGTGCTCAGCTTATCGCGTTTCGAATCGACCAGGTTGCCCCTTTATTTATATTTATCGGAATTATAATGCACTTGTTCTTCAAAAAACGCAGCATAAAAAACATTGGTTACGCTGTTTTGGGATTTGGAATTTTGTTCTTTGGTGTTACGGTGATGGGTGGTCCGCTGAAGGGTTTGGCGAACAACCCGTCTTTTAATGCGATTCTAACAACTTTTGAAAATCCCATTCTGTCAATACTTGTTGGCTTCTTGTTTACCGCCATAATTCAAAGTTCTTCTGCCACAATGGGTATATTGGTTACACTGCACCTGAGCGGTGTTCCGATTCCTTTTTATACATCGGCATACATAATATTGGGAACGAATATAGGTACCAGCATTACCACTGTTATTGCCTCAATACCTGCAAACCGCGAAAGTAAACGAGCCGCGCTTTTCCATATAATGTTTGACATAATCGGCAGCACTGTATTTGGTACACTCATATACTTTATTCCCGGAATTTTGGGCTGGTTCCAATACTCGTGGTCAGAGCCGGCACGTCAGGTTGCAATGTTCCATACACTGTACAACTTTGCCACAATGTTCCTGCTCTTACCGTTTGTATCTCAAGTTGCGGTACTAATGCAGAAAATTGTTCCGATTACCTCTGAAGGAAAAGATGTCACCTATGAAAAGAAACTTATGTACCTTGATGAAAAAACGAGCCTTACTCCGTCTGTAGCAGTTGTTAATGCACATATGGAACTGAGCAGAATGGGGAGAATTGCAAATGAGAATCTAGCGCTGGCGGTGGATGCTTTCATTAATAATGACGTGGAGAAAGCGAAGAAAGCACTTAAAAACGAGAAGATTATAGATTTTCTCAGTCATAATATTGCGATAAAGCTGATATGGATAAATAACATGGCATTATCGGGCTATGAAGCGGCGAAGATAGGTCGGATGTTCCAAATTATTTCTGATATGGAAAGAATTGGCGACCATGCGGAGAATATCGCGGAGTATGCAATAATAGTCAATGATAATGAGTTAAAGTTCTCCGATGCCGCAAAAGAAGAGCTTGCAAAGCTAAGCAAGCTGACTATTAAACAGACATATGTAGCACAGGATGCCTACGAGCAGGAAGATCTTTCGATGCTGCCGAAAGTACGTGATATGGAAAAGGAAATAGACAAGCTCTGTGCAGAATTTACTGAAAACCATATTGCAAGACTCAAAACGGCAAGCTGTGAGCCAAAAAGCGGTGTTATTTTTACCGACATGATAACGGATTTGGAAAGATGCGCCGACCATGCAAACAATATAGCGTTTTCTTTAAGACTTGAAGGAAAAAAAGGCTTGCACTAAAAAATAGCGATTTCGCTAAAGGGATTAATAGTTATTGCCGATAATGTAGATAGCGCGTGTTGTACACATACACTTCAAATATGAAGCACCGGTTACGGAGGATGACAAATGCCCATTAACGGAATTAACTTACCGATAACAAATGTTACGAACGAACCCGGAGCAGGGACGGGAACCGGAAAAAAGCAAAATGCAGATGCGAATTTTACGAACGTTTTTAATGATTCTCTAAGAGATCAAGCGCTGCAGTTAATGATGGAAAGAATGAAAAACCCCGCCGGTGCAACTGATGGAGCAGGTGGGGCCAACCCTATGCTCGGTGGTCTTGGAGGGCTTGGCGGTTTTGGCGGACTCGGTGGGAGCGCAATGCTTGACGGTCTTGGCGGAACAAACGCAATGCTCGGTGGAATAGGCGGCCTTGGCGGAACAAACGCAATGATGGGCATACCGTCAATCTCGACAGGTATGGAGAACTCGCTACTATCATCAGCGGAAGCCGGTGATATGTCGGGTGCACAGCTCATGCTATTTATGCTGATGATGATGATGCAAAGCGGCGATGGCGGAGGCGGTGACATGTCGTTCATTATGCAAATAATGGCGAGCATGCTCTCAAGCTTCAGCAATGATGTTGCTGAAGAAAGACCCAATCCCATGGCACAACTGGGCGAAATTCAGGTACCTGAGACTCAAACTGCTGTAAAGCGTATGGTAGATGCAGCATTAGAAAAAGTTGGATATAGAGAGAAAAACAGAGACGGCTCTTTTGGCAGCGGGAACATGACCAAGTTCGGAGCATGGTATGGCATGGACGGTCAGCCGTGGTGTGCAATGTTTGTATCATGGGCGGCAGACCAGGCGGGACTTCTTCATGATGTTGTACCGAGGCATGCCTCTACAGCACGCGGAGTAGCCGCATATCAGGAAAAAGGAATGTACGAATCGCGCAACTCCGGTTACACACCTCGTGAGGGAGACGCGATTTACTTCCAAGGCTCAAACGGGCGAATCCGGCATGTTGGCATTGTCGTTGCTTTTGACCCCGCTACAAACAGGGTTTATACAGTTGAAGGTAATACAAGTAACGCAGTTAAAATCAGACACTACGATGCAAACAGTCCGCGAATTCATGGGTATGGGAAAAACGGCGGAACAGGCTTCGGCACAATCCCCGGAAACTCATCCTCCGGAGCGGGCGCAAGTGATAGATAAGTGAGTGCCATAAGAAAACAAACCATTATAATTTTACTAACAGCAGGGTTTCTTTCTCTGCTGTTATTTTTAGTACCTGTTGAAACCGTACACAGTGCAGCGTCCGCTACCGGAACAGGTACTATAACTTGCGCATTTGAAGAGCTTGATTTTGAAGAATATCTTGCAGTCATAGCTGCTATTGCAGAGGTTGAGGAGTATCCGCATTTTTTTGAGGAAAAAGCACAAAGATATGAGAGTTTTCAAGCAAATAATCCAACTATGACATTAGATAGAGTGATTGCTCTTGTTAATGTAAACGCTGATAAAGAGCACTATAGTGATGTGCAGCCGGTGACAGACCCGAATGCGACCTATGTTCTTGTCAATAAACATTTTGATTTGCCTTCAGATTTTGAGCCTGAAGATTTTGTTGATATGGGCGGCGGGCATTTGATGCGTGAGGAAGCGGCTGAACATTTTATTCAAATGAGAGAAGCGATAAATGAAGACGGAATGAAT
>Ga0123356_10005469_pt1 | contig 12926 bp, 10 predicted proteins | sample TergutEmb28metaG_2_FD_92546 | JGI IMG/M metagenome (GOLD analysis project Ga0123356, IMG submission 92546) | Embiratermes neotenicus P3 segment gut microbial communities from Petit-Saut dam, French Guiana - Emb289 P3 | ecosystem: Host-associated > Arthropoda: Insects > Digestive system > Gut ... | reverse complement strand
TCTTCAACACTTGCCGATGGAATGATTGAATTACCCAGGTTAATAGCAGTTATTTTGTGCTTGAGATTTCTCTCCGAAAACTCAAGCGCAAGTTTTGATGCGAGACAGCCGCCCGAAACACACTCCTCCGCAACAAAAACATTTCTCGTGTCACCCATTAGGTTCTCAAGCTTTTCAACCGGAGCATTACTTATCTCCGTCAGCTTAATTACTCCTGCACTTATTCCCTGCTCTTCAAGCAGCTCCGCTGCTTCCATTACATTTTCTATCATTCTGCCATAACTGATTAAAAAAACATCGTTTTTACTATCGGCATTTTTTAACACAACCGGTTCATACGGAGGACTGCTTATTGCAAATCTGTTATTACTGCCTCGCGGATATCGTATCACTACGGGACAGCAAAGCTCATAAGCAGCATAACACAGCATTTCCTTCATTTCCGATATTGCTGACGGACAAAGCACCGTCATATTCGGCATTTGCAAAAACATCCCGACATCGTATACTCCCTGATGTGTCTGCCCGTCATCTGCAACAAATCCCGCACGGTCTATCGCAAAAATAACATGAAGATTCGGGAGACATACATCGTGGAATATCATATCGTATGCCCGCTGTGCAAATGTTGAATAAACAGCACAAAACGGAATCATTCCCTGCTTCGCAAGTCCCCCTGCCATTGTAGCTGCATGACCCTCGGCAATTCCCACATCAAAAAACCTCGACTCATGCATCTGTGCAAAGCCGTCAAGCCCTGTACCTGATTGCATTGCGGCAGTTATCGCACATATTTTATCATCCTTTTTAGCAAGCTGTGTAAGTGTATCTCCGAAAACCGACGCAAAGGTCTCAGTCGGAGCTTCGTTAGCCTCACCGTTTTTTACATTAAACTCGGAAACACCATGGTAAATCTCAGGGCTCTCTTCGGCATACTTGTACCCCTTGCCTTTTGTTGTCGTAAGATGAATAATCGTAGGTTTTTCAAGCTCCTTTGCGATTTTAAGCAGCTTGCAGACCTCTTTAATATTATGACCGTCCGCAGGACCGAGATATACAAATCCCATGTTCTCGAACATGCTTGAAGGTAAAAATGCGTCCTTTATGCCTGTTTTTACTCTTCGCAGAGATTTATCAATCCTTTTTCCAAAGAAAGGAATTTTCGCTACCGTTTTACGATAAAACTTTTTTAAGCTGAGATAGTACGGACGTACTCTTAACCGTGCAAGATGTCTGGACAGACCGCCGACATTTTCAGTAATTGACATTTCATTATCATTTAAGATAACAATAAGCGGCTCACCGCTATGTCCCGCGTCGGACAGTCCCTCATATGCCAAGCCACCTGTTAATGCACCGTCACCTATCAGAGCAACAACGGAATAGTCATCATCCAATGCCGTACGTGCTCTCGCCATACCCAGAGCAACCGATACAGACGTTGACGCATGACCGCTTATAAAAGCATCATGGTCACTTTCAGACGGGTTGGGAAATCCCGAAACACCTGCCGTGCTTCGCAGATTTGCAAACCCCTCTCTTCTGCCTGTTAGTATCTTATGTGTGTAGCATTGATGACCGACATCAAACAGCAGCCTATCCCTGCTTGTATCAAATACGTTGTGTATTGCAACCGTGATTTCGACAACACCCAAGTTTGAAGCAAGATGACCGCCTGTTTTGGAGACATTAGACAACAGGAAACACCGCAGATCTTCACATAGATTGTAAAGATCCGCGATGCTCATTTTTTTTATGTCTTCAGGTGTACTGAATCTCTCTAAAAGTTCCATAAAAAACCACTTACGTTATGTGATAAAGAGCCTATGCATCCTCTTCGGTTGCTTTTTCGGTTTCGGCTCCATCACTCTTGCTTTTGAATACTTTAAATACAATAGCTGCAAGTGCTGCTCCGACAAACGGGCCGACTATGAATACCCAAAGGTCGATGAGTGCCTGACCACCGGCGAAAATTGCAGGACCGATGCTGCGGGCAGGATTGACCGAGGTTCCTGTAATCGGAATTCCTAAAAGGTGTACAAAAGTGAGTGTTAAACCGATGACAATACCGGCTACTGCACCTTTTGATTTATCTGATGTTACACCGAGTATAACAAGCACAAAAATGAATGTAAGGATTATTTCGATTGCAAGACCGCCGAAGATGCCGCCTGCATTCGCAAGTCCGTTTGAGCCGTAACCGCCCGTAAGGTCTTGAAGTCCTGCGATTTGCACAAGTGCAAACAGCTTTGCCGCACCGAGAATTGCACCAATTATCTGTGCAACGACATAACCGCAAAACTCGCCAATTGATATGCCCCCGTTAAGTAGTGCACCAAGCGATACAGCAGGGTTAATGTGACAGCCTGATACATTGCCGATTACATACGCCATTGCAACGATTGAAAGACCGAATGCAAGTGCTACGGCAAGGTGACCGCCTGCAGGTTCACAGCCAAGAAACATTGCGCTTCCGCAACCCATAAAGACAAGAACCATAGTGCCGATTACTTCTGCAAAATACTTTTTCATTACTAATCTCCTTCTAAATCTTTTCATCTAATTTAAGGACTTATTACCGCCCTCAAAATCGAACTTTATCATATTTTATTACATAAATCAATATGGATTTATACATTAATGCATAAATATTTATACACCCAAATACATATGCAGAGCTTTCATTACAACTTCAATATCCAACGGCTTGCTCAGATGATCGTTCATACCGGCATTTATGCAGCTTTCTATATCCTCCTTAAAGACATTTGCCGTCATTGCAATAATAGGCAATTTGTCTTCCCTATGCCCCGGTAGAGCACGTATTCTGCGGGTCGCTTCCAGACCGTTCATGACAGGCATCTGTAAATCCATGAAAATAATATCATACTCGTCCGGATTCGACTCTATTTCCTCTAAGGCTTCTTTACCGTTTTCAACGCATTTTATAGTCAGCCCTGTGTTTTCGAGTAATGCAACCAAAATCCTGCTGTTCAGTTCAACATCCTCTACCACAAGCAATCGCTTACCCTCAAAGGCTCCGATATTTTTATCGTCATCAATTTTTTTAGCTAACTCCGAGCCCTCTTTGCTTCCGACAAGAACCTGTATTGTGAAAATGAACCTTGCACCCTTACCAAGCTCCGACACCAGCCAGATTTGACCGCCCATCATTTCGGCAATACGTTTGGCTATTGCAAGTCCCAGTCCCGTTCCGCCGTAATCTCTGTTAACATCGGTATTTGCCTGTTCAAAGGCATCAAACAGCTTTTCCTGTTGAACCGGCGAGATACCGATTCCGCTGTCATTGACTTCGATTTGCAATGTCAATTTATCCTTCTTTTGTTCAATTAGTATGGCTTTAAGATTAATTTTACCGCCTATGGGTGTGAACTTGACTGCATTTGTAAGCAAATTCATAATAATCTGTGCCAACCGCTGCTCATCACCTAAAATGAAGCGCGGAATCTTACTGTCTACATCGATTATAATTTCATGTTCCTTTTCATTGGCTTTAAAATAAACCGTACTCAGAACCTTTTGAAGCATTTTCTCAAACATGAAATTAGTCGGTGAAAGCTCAAGCTTGCCTGCTTCAATTTTTGCCATATCCAAGACATCGTTAATTATTCCGAGCAAATGAGAAGATGCATCCTCTACCTCACCGAGTGCCTGGTCTTTTTCCTCTAAATCCTTGGTTTTCTTGGCAATTGCCGTCATACCGACTATAGCATTAAGCGGTGTTCGTATTTCATGACTCATATTCGACAGGAAATCACTCTTCGCTTTGCTTGCCGCATTACTTTCTACAAGAGCCACCTCAAGCACGGCAGAGGTGCTCTGCAGTTCCTTTAACATTACTCTGTTTTTCCTGAGTAAAATCGCAAGTACAATCAATAAAAGAAGAAGTAAAGAAATGGAAATCAGTAAGGTCACCGCCCGCAGATTAGCATCGTCTGCACGTTCATCGGCAAGCCGCCTCTCATAATCGAACACACGTCCCGTCCAGCTTAAAACTATTCTTTCTGTATCCACAAAACGTTGAGCCTTGCTTATAATCGAACGAAGCTGCTCCTGCTCCTTATTAAATCCAAAAAACGATTCACCCGTAAGATAATCTAAAAGGATATTCACTTTAAATCCCGGTTTTTCTCTGTAGTTGGTCTGATATAAGAGCAGAAATTCCGCAGTTAACATTAAATCTATTTCATCCGATTCAAACGCATTTAGAACATCTGTATTTGAATCGAATAGAATCAGATTCCCGCCGTCCGGATAAAAAGTGTGGTAAATGGACTCAAAAACAGTCCCCTTAACTACACCTGTGCGTAGAATCGGGATTAAAAAGTCTGTATAAGGAGTTTCTGTTCTTGATAAAAACGCATAATTTGAAACCATATAAGGCTGGTCAGACCAAAGAAATTTATTGCTTAGCTCCTCCGAATACCACAAATCAGCAATCATTGCAGCATGTCCCGCCGATAGCATATCAAGCAGCTCATTCCATGATGCTCTACTGTCATTGATTACTTCAAAGCTAATACCTGTAAGCAGATTAATCTCCGTCAGTATATCCTGTACAATTCCTTGAAACTCTCCGTTCGTACGGTTGTAAAAAGTGACAGGATACAATGAGGTTTCCATAATAATGGGTACCTTCACATCATTTTGCCTGATGTAATTGATATATTCCTTTTCAGCGTCAGTCAGCGAATTCATCAACGTATATGCTGCAAAAGACCGCCTACCCTCAACGTGTAAATCGTGTATTTGGAAGAACCCGTCTCCTGCTGCCAGGTATTTATCAATTGCGGTTATTATCGGCTCAAGCTCCTTATTTGCAGTTGTGAAAGACGCATCGGCATAAATTAAAGGAAACACCTCTCTAGCAAGAATGAAAGGATATTCTTTAAAAACATAAGCATCAACAGCAGGTGCTATAAAAGCGTTAATTTCACCCGATAACAGCTTCTCAGCCACCTCAGCTTCAGAATCTACACCAACAGATATAAAATCCACATCGGGATACGCAAGCCGCACGTAATGCTCTGTTATACTTTGACTCCAAAACGCGACTGTCAATCCGCTTAAGCTCTGGGCATTAGCAATTTCGGTTGTATCTGCGTTTATATAAGCAGCCAACGCAAGCTCTGCTATTGGCGATGTCATAAAGTAGCTCAAACGACGCTCCGGAGTCGCTGTTAACTCCCCTGTAAAATCCATTGAATATTCGTTCAATTTCTCATTCAATACATCCCAGTCATAAAAATCAATTGTAAACGGCACTCCGAACAAATCCGTCAGAAGCTCTGAAAGCAACGGGAAAAAACCGGCTAATGAACCATCCGGCAGAATAAATGCATATGTAGAAAATAACGCACCAATGGAAAAGCTGTCTCTTGTAGCCAAAAGCTCCTCAATTGCTTCTACTTCCTCGGATGTTATTCCGGGAATATCACGAAACGTTTGAATGGAGCCGGCACCGGAAACAGCGTCATCAGCAGCACTCACGCACCCTGACAAAAGGCTTGCTATTAAAATAACACTCAATATCAATACTACTGTTCTTCTTGCCCAACTGTTCATGGTATAAGATTATAATATTAATATAAAGATTGTCAAGGGTAATATTAGTGTCATATCATCTGCTTGTCTTATCCTGTTTTCAATTGATTTTTAAGCAGAATTGTGCTATAGTTCACACCAAATCAAGAGCTCAAACTTTTAATATTAATGATTCGGGGTTCGACTTTATGAAAATTGCTTTTTTTGACACAAAACCGTATGACAAAACATGGATAGAGCCTCTATCAGCGGAATACGGGTATACTATCAAATTCTTTGAGCATAAGCTAAACGCCGACACGGCAGTTCTTGCTGACGGTTACTGTGTGGTCTGTGCATTTGTAAACGATACCCTAAACAGCGAGGTTGTAGATATACTATACAAAGGCGGAGTGAAGCTTATCGCCCTTCGATGTGCAGGTTATAATAATGTTGATTTTAAATCCGCATACGGAAGAATTAACGTCGTACGTGTCCCCGCTTATTCACCGTTTGCGGTTGCAGAGCATGCAGCGGCACTAATGCTTTCGCTCAATCGCAGGATTCACCGTGCATATGTCCGTACACGTGATAATAACTTCAACATCAATGGGTTAATGGGCTTTGACCTGAATGGAAAAACCGCCGGAATAATCGGGACAGGCAAAATCGGGCAGATTTTCCTCGGTATTTGCAAGGGCTTTGGGATGAAAACCATCGCATACGACCCGTATCCCATAAACAATCCGGATTTTGAGTATGTAACTCTTGAGAGCTTGTTTGAAAAATCTGATATCGTATCTCTTCATTGCCCGCTGACACCTGAAACAAAACATATTGTAAACAAAGACAGTCTTGCAAAAATTAAACCTGAAGCCTTACTGATAAATACATCACGCGGTGCACTGGTGGATACACATGCCCTGATAGATGCACTTCGTTCGAGCAGCATCGGAGGTGCAGGGCTTGATGTTTATGAAGAGGAAGAAGAATACTTCTTTGAGGATTTTTCAAACGAGGTTATGGTTGACGACGACCTTGCAAGGCTCCTCAGCTTCCCGAATGTTCTAATAACATCACATCAGGGCTTCTTCACAAGAGAAGCAATGCAGGAAATAGCCGCCGTCACCATGAAAAATATCTATGCATTTGAAACAGATCAGGTACTCGAAAATGAAATCTGCTACAGATGCGGCTCGGAGTGCAATAAAAAAGACGGACAAAAACGTTGTTTTTAGTGGCTTTAACACTATTGCTTACTTATCTCGCAAGGACTGTAGACCACATTACTGTCGTTTCTTTTAAATGAAACATAACTAATCTCATCATTAACTGCATACATATCCGACCCGATTAAAACACGCGAACCTGAGAATACAGTATCCAGAACATGAATCCTTCCGTCCTTTGCGTGTTCAAGTTCACGCTTTAGGTCTTCTTTCTCGGTGGTGTAATCAAGTATTTGCTTGGCATTTTGATGCCTGTTTTCAATACTTGACCTGTGCAGCAGTTCCCATTTTTCCGGGTCTGTCTGCTCTTTTGACTTTTCAAGGTAAAAATCAAGCTTATCCAACTTTAACTGTTCGTTATTCAGCTTTTCAATTTCTTTTTCCAAATGCAATATGCGTGTACGCTTCTTAGGCATAACACCGGCAGCAACCTCCGTACATGTGTTTGAAAGTGTACCTATATAATTGGCGATAATATTTCCGGCTGCACCTGCTCGTCCGCCGATAATTGCACCACGTCTGCCTTTGGCGGTAAGAGTATCTCCGGCTTCAATAATGCTGTGCAGGCTGACATCAAATGTTACAGGTCCGTCCGCAAAAACAGTGCCATGCTCGACATAAAGCATTGACACAGCACCGCCTGCTTCGATTAAGCCTCTGTTGGCTCCCTGTACACCGCCTTTTATTTCAATATTACCACCTGCAATAATAGTAGCAGCCTCAACACCGCCATCGACTATAACAGCACCGGAGGCTTTTATTGTGCTGCCCGCACGTACAGTGCCGGATATATGTACGCTTCCGTCAAAATCAATGTCGCCAACACTGATGTCACAGTCACCTTTTATAGTATAAACACTCGAAACATTAACAGAATTATTGACAAATTCAACCATACCCGAGCATGCTGCATACATTTCTGTTTTTTCTTCGTTTATTTCGACATTTTTTCCTTTGGGAAGTAAAATTTCCTTACCGGGCTTTGCTTTTAGTTCCTTTCCTGTTACTGAGGTTCCGGATAAACCTTCGGTTGCAGCAACTTTGGTCACAAGCAACTGTCCTTCCGTAACAGGCACATAAAGGTCAAGTGCTCTGTAGTCAACCCTGCCGCAGCCGATTTCCTTCGGACAACCGGTTCGTTCGTCTCTTGAAAAGTTAAATAAAAGCTTTCCATCTTCGCCGTCTGCCGGTAGTGTTGCCTGAGCAATTAAGCAAGGCTGATTATAGTCCTTTGCATTGATAAAAGCTGCAAATGCATCCTCATCTATGCCATGCGTTACTCCTGCATCACAAAGCTGCTGTCTTGCAGCACTCAACTCCAGTAATACTCCGTCATTCTCGGGAGCAATCAAAGTTGCCTCCACCTTTAGCTCATCACCGGAAACAGCTATAGTAAGCCTTTCATCAACAACCGGCTCATCTTGAACCTCAGCAGATTCCATAACAACACATTCTGCTATCATTTCCTTCACACCCTTTCAATATTCCGCTCCAAGCAGGATTTCTAAATCAAGCATAGGGTATAAAGTAACTTCAGGGTCAATAGCTTTTTTATGAATTTTTTGTTAATATAATAACGCAAAAATAAACGCAAAATTCTGACAGTCTGTCCCCTGCGTTTATTTTCTGTTCTTATTTTTATCTTATGGTTTAGATATTTCCTATTTCTTCTTTTTTAAAGTATTAGAAATTATTACTGTAACGGATATAATCAAAATAGAAGTGATTTCTATAAAGTGTCTTTTTGATGTGATTGCTTCATGAAAACGTGTTGCAATCCCTGCGGCAGCAGTTGCATTGGCTTTTCTTAACGCCTCTGTCTCTGCTGCAATCTCCGCTGCAGCTGCAGCTTCTTCAATTGCTGCCTGCTGGGCGGCTACTCGTGCTGCTTCATCTGCACTCTCTTGTGCAGCAATACGTGCTGCTTCTTCCGCTGCTTCTTCAATTGCTGCTTGTTCGGCAGCCAGTCGTGCTGCTTCCGCGGCTTCTGCCTCCGCCTGCTCTTCCAAAAGTCTGTGCCTTTCTTCCATAATTTTAAATCCATAATCCATTAACGCAGCAGTATCTTTAAAACGGCGTTCCCACGAAGAGCCCATGACAACAGCAATTATCCTAATATCACCACGCTTCGCTGTTCCGGTAAAACAGGCACCTGCTGCATTGTTTGTCCCTGTCTTATATCCATCAATGCCTCTGTAACTGCCGAAAAGTAAATTTGTGCTTTCATATGTTTGCCCTTTATATTCAATTGTCGGCTTTGATGTTTTTTCCAACACTTCGGGAAACTCCAAAATAGTATTTCTGGTTATTGTAGCCATTGCCCTAGGAGACATTTTAGAATTTGAACCACCGGAAGCATTGTAAAAAACGGCATCAAGTTCCCATTCGGCAACCTTGTCATTCATCATTTTAATAAAATCACGCATTGTTCCACCGACAAGCTCTGCTAAAGCTCTGGTTGCACCACCTGCAGATATTGCTATAGTGACATCGAGCAATTCATCAACAGTATATGTCCCGGATCTTGAAAGCGGAACATTCGTTTCATTCGGATTTACGGAAAATTGAGCAACGCTGGAGCTGATTGGGACAACCGTATCTAAACTAATAGTTCCTTTTGAAATAGCTTCATATACAAGATAAACAGTCATCATTTTTGTCATGCTTGCAGGAGGTCTGATAATATCTGCATTATGACTATATAACTCTTCACCGGTTTCAAAATCAAGAACAATTGCACCACGTGCCGTCAGTCTATAATCATCAACCATATTAGCACTCGCAACGGGGCAAACAAAAGGAGTCAACATTAGTAAAACAGATAAGACTATTGTACCTTTAAACAAAGTCTTATAAAGAACCTTATAAGCAGACACGCTCTGTCTTCTATTATCCTTGTCCCTTCCCATATATGTTCGCTTTTTCATTGCAATTTCATCGTCCATTAAAAGTTAACTCTTTGTTCGGTTGTACTCAGTTCTAATCTCTGCAACCGCATCTGCTGACGAGGCAACAGTTACGTTATTATTGCTCTGACCCTTTAATTTTGTAGTCTTTTTTACAGTAATTATCTCATCAAAGTCTTTATGCTCTACAATAACGGTATATCCATCTTTGAACTTCCCTGCGTGAGGGTTTTTAATAGCATTTGAAAAATCGTAGTGCTTTCTCATTTTATATACCCTCCATACTCTTTTCTTTCTCTTCGATTGGCTTTCCTAGCAGAGATAATTCTAATAATATAGTCTTCAGTTCGATAACAATGACATACAATAAGCAACCTTGCGTTTTTGCTAAATCCTATAATAATAAACCTATCCTCTTCTTGTGAATGATCGGGGTCATCTCTAACAAGAGCATTCTCATCATCAAATACAGTCGCAGCTTCAATGAATGTGATTTTATGTTTCTTAATATTTACTTCTTGTTTCTCTTCGTCCCATGCAAATGTTCTCTCACTCAAATCTTGCTACACCTACCTTTAACTACACCGTTTCCCATATGTGCTTGTGTTGTTTATTAACAACACTATAATATTACAGTGTCAGTTACTTGTTTGGTGATACTCTGTTTTAAACTCTGCAACCGCATCCGCTGTTGGAGCATTATCAGCATCACTTGCATTTACCTGTGCTGCACCACAATTCACAACAATAGCATAACCATGCTGCTGTATCCTGTCAATATATGGATTTTCTCTCTTTGCATCTGAAAAATCATACTCTTCTCTCATAATCCACCTCCATATACACTACTCTCATTTACTGTTGCTTTTCGAGCAGATATTATTCTGATTATTGTGTCACTTTCTCTGTAGCAATGGCAAACAACAAGTAAGCGTGGTTTCTCACTTAATCCTATTATGATAAAACGATCCTCGTCTTTGGAATGATCAACATCCGGTTTTATTAGTAAATTTGGGTCTTTAAATACGCTTGCAGCTTCTCTGAAGGATATACCATGCTTCTTTTCATTTGCGATTTCTTTGTCTTCATCCCAATTAAAGAATTGCATATTGTCATAAGACATTATCATCTCAAAAAAGCCTCCTAATTACTTGCATTTTAATTATATCATTAAATAACCCAAAATGACAACTCTGTTAATTCCTTAGAATTAAGAGTTGTCATTTGTTCTACTCTGGCACGCCAATTCCCGCCAAAGGCGAACTATTTTATATTCCCACATGGTGTATTGATTATTATTTCATTATCAACATAACAAGAGTTTAGCAAATTTTGTAAATTTATTAAGAAAAACATTGTAATTCGGTCGTTTTTATGGTAAAGTAAAAACAGCAGGTACATATGCGGTTGGGTGGCTCTGGCTTCGGCTAACTACACCGTTTCCCATATGTGCTTGTGTTTTTTATTCATCGTTAAAATTAATTACTTTGCCGTCAGGTGTTAGAATCCTGTGTGCTTTATAACGGTTTTTACCGGCGGTTTTCACGACAACCGCCATATTACCTCTTATTCCATTTATTTCCACCGGTGCACCAAATGTAATAGTGTCGATGTTTCTGTTTTTATGATTCAAATGTTTACCGATTTCAACGCCCTGTTTAATAACTTTGTGAGCTACAAAATACGCTGCAGCCTCACTTTCGGTTTTTACATATCCTAATGATTTATTAATGTCATTTATAGAAAACGATACATCGCCAAAGTTTTGTCTGCTAACACAGTTACCAAGTATATTGAAATGATTATAAAGTTGCGGCTTTAACAACTCTTTCCAGTTTCCAATAGATACATCTATATTAATAACTACGGCAGTACCAACAATATCCATACTGTTTAGCATGTCTTGGTTTGCTCTGATTTGATCTTTTATGTAATCTGCTGTTTCAAACATAATAACTCCAATTTATTTTTTGGTACTTCAGTATAATCCGTTATAAAATATAAGTCAATCAAGACTACCGTAAAATGACAAGAGAGCGAACATTTGCCGCTCTCTTGTCGTTTCTCGTTTATTATTCTCTATCACCACCCCGCTTTTTCTTCCATTCATCAAACTCTTTCCGTATATCCTCATTTGCGAAGAATAGTTTGATTTCCGGGAGCAACCGCCTTGCAAAGATTTCTGTTTGCTTATCCGTAATCTTCACATCCAGTACTTTTACACTTTTTATATCTTTTTTCATTTTCCTCATTCAGAGGGTGCCGATATTTTAAGCTCGATTTTCTGTCATAAGCACCTGTCTACCTTTCTATATATTTTGATTTTTGCGTTTGTTTTGCCTGCTGTATGATTTCATCCGGCAGAGAGTCTACGAACCGTCTGAGGTTATCGTAGTCGCTCTGGAGCTTGCTTTGCTTCAAATCCTCCTTGATTCCTCTTTGCTCGCCGGCTTTTGCTTTTTCTGCGAGAGCTGCTTTTTCTTTTTCGAGCTGTGTGTTCTCTCGTTTGTATTTTTTTACCTGAGTTTCGAAGTTTTCCATGCTTGGAAAGAATTTGTTTAGCATTGCGAGGACTTCATCTTTTTTCTTTCCGGCATTTATGGGATTTATACTATTTAGTGTGTCTGTGATTATTGTTGCCTGTCTTGTGAGCTTTACTGCTTGTTTGAAAACTCTTGTTGGAATGTGTTTTCTGCCTGTCCGGCTTGCTGATTCACCTCGCTCGATGTCCGGGAACTTTTTTACCATGTGTTTGAAGAAATCATCTTGCCATTTTACAAGCTGAACCCTGTTACCGATGATGTCTTTTGCTGATAGTCTGCCGTCCTTTGTAATTGGTGTGAAAACTAAGTGCATGTGCGGGGTTTTCTCGTCCAGATGTACTACTGCTGTAAAGATATTTTTCCTGCCAATCTTTCTTGATAGAAACTCTACTGCAGTTTCAAAGAATTTACGCCTTTCCTCTTTACTCTTGCCTTTGAAGAATATCGGACTTGCAGTGATTATTGTGTCAATGTATCTGACACTGTCTTTTCGGGTTCTACAGCCTGCAGCGTTGATTCTGTCATCCACCTCTTTCCTGTATGATTTCTTTGGCTTTATAATATGAAAATTATATTTACTTCGTTCGATATTTATGTTGGGATTACTTGCGTATTTCGCTTTGGTACGCTCATGGTGAGCTTCAAGAGCTCCGGCATACCCTTTGTGTTTTGCGAATCGCATTATTGCATATTGTGACATTTTA
>Ga0123356_10005466_pt1 | contig 12927 bp, 14 predicted proteins | sample TergutEmb28metaG_2_FD_92546 | JGI IMG/M metagenome (GOLD analysis project Ga0123356, IMG submission 92546) | Embiratermes neotenicus P3 segment gut microbial communities from Petit-Saut dam, French Guiana - Emb289 P3 | ecosystem: Host-associated > Arthropoda: Insects > Digestive system > Gut ... | reverse complement strand
TACAGGGTTTAGGCGATTATCTAAGGATTATGAAATAAGTACGAGATCAGAAGAAAATATGATAATGATTGCACATTCAACAACTCTGCTTAGGAGGCTCTGCTATTGAGGACAGGTTCTCAGAGTATTAGGGAACTATTGGTGGTCGACACAACTGGCGGGAAAATATGGAAAAACATTCGAGCTACGAAATTTATGCTACATAATACAATTTGTAAAAACATTAAAAAGATAACTATTCAACAAGGTATTTTGAATAGAGTCGGCATAATTTTTAAACTAATTAAATTAACTATAAAAAGATATGATGAGATTCACCGTAGCTAGTGAAGAGTATTTTACAATATTTCTTAACGAATATATTATACATATCAAAAGTGTCTTTAGAACAATAATCTTCACAAGAAGAAGAAGAATTTACTGAACTTAAGAACACTTCTTCCTTAGATTTCCAATCTTCACGTATTAGAGTTTTATCGTCTATATACCCGCGAAAAAATGTATCGCCACTAAATAGAGCAACAAAAGATTGCATTTCATCATACGCATAATCAAATGCGTCTCTCTCACGCGGTTGAAACCTATACCTTATCTTAGACACAAGACCGCCATGAGGTTGATTATATACTAGTAAATTTCTCATCCAAGATGCTATCACCAAAATATCCGGCTTGTTATTTAACCCGCACGTTTCTATCGAATCAGCTATATATGCAACAATTGCATCATCTTGATATGCATGACGCCCTTCATGAATAATTATTTCCATTGCTTCATAATTTTTGCAGTCAACCTTAAGATAGTTTTCATTAATAAACAAGCTACCCGAGGCTCTAATACCATCATAATATCCATCCATAGGTAAGCGCGCCGTTTCTATATTTCGAGCCGTTCTACCCTGTTTTTCTGCCATTTCATTCTCTAATTCTTGTAATGCTTCCTTCTTTTTATTAAACGTCAATTTCTGCCATTGGTCAGTCTTAAAAACGCTAAAAGACATGCAGAATCACTATTACCTGTACTCAAAGCGCAATTTTTTGAAATGTTCTGCTAAGTGCGGCGACTTCAAAAAAACATTCATGGTCAAAATCGCTTCAACCCGCGTGGCATTATATTTGTCCATGATGGCATTCAAAGTTATGCCGCTGATAACTTCTTTGTTTCCATCTATCTCTTTTCTGCATGCCCATTCTACAGCGACAGGAATTAATTCCGGCTCTAGCTCGTTTAATCGCTTCGCTATATTTTCCGCTAACGATTTAGGCTCGTGGATTTCGTCTATAATCATCTGTACAATTTCAGGTTTATCAAAACCTGTTTGCGACACCGTCATTTCACTTTTATTTGGTAATACTTCACTGAAAAGCTCGTCGAAGGCTAAATCAAATTTCATGCGTTGTGCTTTGCCTTGGGTAGGTAAGTTAATCAAGTATTCGCCCCCTTTTTTTACAAATCTTTTCCCAGAACGGGAGGGCACGAATTCCACTATATCGCTGTAGTCTTTTAACACCTCTATAACGCGGGATTTCTCATAAGCCGTTAAACGGTCTTTTACCAGAACTGTCACAGGGTTTGGGTTATCACCCATTAATTTTCTTCTATATACTACTTTCTTGAGTGAGGAGGCGAACGCTTGAAATTTGTTATGATGCTTCAAGTTACCCTTTAATATAAACATGGTTCCGACAAATTCACCACTCAAAAACGTCACTCTCAAAGTTTCGGTTGTTGCCGAAAAACGAATGTCATTACGAATTCTTCGCATTCGAATTGACGATTTTGGTTTTCTGGAACCCCTTTGTCTTAAGATTGATGACCTATTAGCTTCATCTGTAAAGTGTTCCATTTCCTCGCACTTTCACGCGCTATATCTACTCTTTAACAACTTTTAAGGCTTTTTCTCAGTTCTCCAGTTCTTCATGAGTTATGAAATTCCTCTTATGCACTTCCTTAAGTGCCCCTACTTTGAAATTTTGCTCTATCGCTTGGGAATTGGACATAACAACCATTTAAATTTAGATCGTTTCGTATTATGTGGTTTTGAGCGGCATGTTTTTTCTTAGCTGTTTGCTTTTAGAATAGTTTTCGGACAGCCTGAGGGGTTGGTTACGTCCGAAAGTGCTTTGTGTGGATAAATTTGGCAGAGCGAGATTTTCAGCTTTATAAAACTCAGCAGAAGAACCGATTTTTTTCTCTGGGCAGGTCTGGTGTTGTTTTGCAACTCTTCAAGTTTTATCTCCACGACAGAGTTGGGGGGTGAATACTTATTAGGGGATAAGTGGACTTGCTTTCATTAGTGTTTAACATGAACTCTCAAAATCTAAGCGATTTTGAGGAAAGCCTCCAGATACAAACAGATGAATCCCACTTTCGGATTTGAGCAATGTTAAGGTTTTGAGGCGCGATAATCAATCATAGTGTGATTTCTATTTTGTAGATTGATCAAAAAATTCCAACTATCAGGCCATTTATCCTTTAATTCACCCATGTTTTTTACACCAGCTTTGCGCAATATTGTTTCCTCAATATTTTTATATCGCGTATTTAAGATGTCACGATAAATATCTGGATAGTCAATTCTTATAGTTTCCATAGTTTCTGCACTCAAAAATGAGTCAGGAACATTTATTAAGAAGTGTGTGACTCTCGCCACATCATTTTTTTCTAAATCCCCATAATAACTGTTCATTGCCTGCATGATAGATGCTCCTCCACTTATTCTTTTAGCTATATTTACACCATCCAAGTCCGCAATGTAATCATCCGGCCCCACTGCGGTTTCCCCCCAGCCCCGACATTTAGATATACGCCAGTCGCCCGGTACTGTTGTATCACCACCCGAACCGGCAATATCTTTCCGACCCTCATGACCAGCCCATACTGTGCCACATGTTAGAGGCGCATATTTTTCTAAAACCCCCTTCTCCTTTTCGTCAACCAAATGCGCAGCAATAACAAAGGCCATATGGGCAAAATCCCCTTTGCCGTGAAACCTATTCCAATATTCAAAATACAGAACATGAAAACCAGTATAGGATAATCCATAGTGTTCATCACACATATCATCATCCTCGTATTCTTCAGGCTCTTCATACACTTCTCTACAGCGTGGTCCACTCAAGTCCAGTCGCCGTCCCATTTTTTCAATAGATTCGTTTAAATCAGGATCCTGACTCACCGTCATGGGATCATATTTCTTCGGATCACTTACTATAGCGTGCTGTAAGGCAATCATTCCACTAAGTCTGTTATATTCCGTGTCAGTTAATCCAAGATTGAGAAAGTAATTTCGATTTTCTTTTCGAACGGTTTTTTCAGTAGACCAAGAAGTCTCCTTCCCAAGAGACCCCGCCAGTGCATTCCAATTAAGACTAAATATACTATTTGAGTAGTCAAATTTGCTCATAGCCCTAAAAAATTGCCAGCCAATGTCTCTTTCGGGACTATTTGGATGGGTTATTCGGATTTTGTCATATACTTTCATCATAATTCCAATTGTAATATCATCAAATCCAAATTGTTCCCCCAATGTTTTTGCGAACACATCCCGCTCTGCATTAACATTAACAGTATTTGCAACATTAACAGTATCCGCTGTTTCGTCTGATTGTAGCTGGTTTTGGATTAGTTTTGTTCCTGTTTGGGTTTGTTGTTGGTAGTGGTTTAGTTCGTGTTTGAGGAGGTTTGTTCCTTCTTGGGTGTTTGGGCTGTATTGGTTTTTTCCAAAATAGATGTCCTGTCCGTAGCAGGTTGCTTTGGCGTTTAATGCGCCTGTTAGGTTAGTTGCATAACTGTCTGTATGTACTCGAACAGAGCCAAGGTTGCAACCAAAATCATTTTCCATTCTGTTTCTGGTTTTGCTGTCCAGAGCTTTGCCGCCGCCTGAAGTACCCAATTGACCTATTAACGCACGTCTCTCAGTCGCAACAGGTGTCGGATCGGTTAGGGGCAAATCACAAAAATTATATGAAAAGTTCCCATGTTCGAGGGTGGGTTGTTGCGGTGCCAATAATTCTGAGACCTCAAAACTGCTGCAGCTGCTGTTGTCTGTTTTTTTCTCAGGCCGCTTCGCTTTTTCATAAGTACTCAAAGTCATGTCACCTCTAAGGTGATAGCATTTACTTTATTGATATAATTGCAACGGCTATTTTAACTTATAGTTTGCGTTTTTCCATTAAACCGTGTCAAAGCTTATTTTTTCCATAAAACATAGTCACTTGTATGTTCAAATTTTTAACCGGCATACCCAGAAGACTCAAAAACATCTTCTCACATTTCAAACAATACTTCACCAAACCCCAATACAACAACTTTTGCAAAACCGAAATAGCCCTAATCACCGCCGCCAAAAAAGAACACAACATACAAAGCCTAAACAACCTCTTCATCGACAAAAAACACCAAAGCACCCAAAACCGCTTCCTCACCAACCCCAAATGGAAACACCAAACCCTCCTAACACACGCAAAAACCCTCCTCCTACAAGAAACAAACAAACACCAACCCCAACAACAATTCCCCTCACCAACACCAAACACAGAACACCGATCAATCGACGACACCGTATGCCGCAAATACAGCCCAAACACAGAAATGGCCTGCTACAACCACTCCACAACCCAGGGTAACATACTAAGTCACGACTACGTAACAAGCGTCTACCACAACGACCAAATAAAAATCCCCGACAACATAAAATTATACGGCAACAAAACCAAATGCGAACAAAAAAACATACCCTTTAAAACCAAAATAGAGTTAGCGTGTGAAATTATCGACGAACATGTTCCTCTGACTAAACAGACAGTTATTCATTGGGATAGTTGGTATATGTGTAAAGATGTGGTGGAACACTGTCAAACGCGTGGGTATCGGTGGGTTGGGGATATTAAGCGTAATCGTGTGGTCTATTTTCAGGATGAGCGGTTGAGTCTTTATGAATTGTATGATTTGTTGTGTAGTGAGGGTCGGTTTGTGGATGTGGTGGTAAATGGAGAGATTTATTTGGCTTGCAAAGTTAACGTTTACGTCCCCGAAGTGGGGGATGTCTGTATTTTGGTAAATGTTAAGGCGGGTACGGATGATTTGCACTATTTATGCAGCGATCTGGTGGAATTGTCGGTTTTTGAGCTTGTTGAGGTGGCTTTGAAGCGTCATGTTATCGGTAAAGCACAACCATTGATATTGAACACGCTAATAGTAATACGCGTCATCATTTAGGCCGGTTTACAAGGCGTACAAAGGTTATCTCACACAATACACACATGGTTGACTTAACGTTGCACATCTGGCACGCTGTCACCACCACCAACCTGTTCAATCAACTACAAAACAAAGTAACAAGTATATTTAAGTGACCACCCTCCTGAATTCTTCCTTTTGTTGCATGTATTCTAATATTTGGCTGGCGCAGCTGAGACATACGTCAGCTTCTGGTTGTTTTTTGTTAAAAAACTCGAGATGATAGACCAAATCAGTAATCTTACCGCATCGCAGACAAAGCTGATTAAATCTGCGGTGACGGCCATGCTCATCAGGCAAACCAGGCAGTACGGTGCAGGATACGACTTGTTTATCACTAGAAAACCCCTCTTCTTTTTTGGGCTGGGCTGAATCTGTTTCTTCGGTTTCTTGGGGGGTGGGGAGGTAGCGTGTTTTTAAGAGTGCGAGTTTTTCTTGGTTCCAAATTATGCCGACTCGGCGGGCTTTGCCGCAGAGTTTTTTGCGAAAACCCAGTTTGTCTACAAGTTTGCCGACTTGCTTTACGGTTTTGTACTGCTCAGTGGGATTGCGCTCCGCATTTACGGAGTCAAAGAGTGTTTTGAGTTCGAGGATGCCGTTTTGGACTTGGTCACGGTTATTCCAAAGCACTGCAACAATCTCTGCCTCATCACTTGTCGAGTCTTCATCTCTGTTATCCTCATAGACAATCTGCGCATACTCCACAATCACCGGCTTCACCGCGTCATCACAGACAAAGTAGAGCGGCAAAAACAACTCTAAAACGCGGTCATTGTGCATTGCTTTGAATTCCTCAGGTAAACTATGAAGTAGCTCCTCCTCGGTATCAGGCACTTTTAGATTGTTGAGCGCCCAAAACCGCCATTGCAGCAACTGGTCGCGCAGGGTTTGGGCTTGTTTTTCAGCCATGAGTAAATTGACGTTGCGGGTGTTTTTGGCCATACGCACTACAATGCTTCGGCTCTCCAAAGTAGAGCGTAGTTTTGAGGTGCCTGCTATGGCTTTGAAGCCAAAGACTTGAAAGTTGTTGATTTCGCCTGTTTCACTGTTGACGCGCTGTATGTAGCCTGAGGCGCGTTTGTAGCCTGCGTTTAGTGCCGAGATGATGTCTATGAGTTCTATTTTGTTGTAGACTTCGGATTCGTCGAGGCATAAGATGATGTTGTATTTGTCGATGCTTCGAAATATTACTGGGGCGGTGGCATTAATGCTAAAGACGGCTCGGTAGCTAAGGGCTTGGAGTGACATGACGCCTCGGGTTTTGCCTGTGGCTGGGGGGCCGTAGAAGAATACGTAGGGGACGGTGCTCCACAGCTCAGGGATCCAGTTGGCAAATATCCAAGCGGTTAGTACGTCGTAGAGCTGGGGGTCGGGGAGTTCGACGTGTTTGTAGAGGTACTGCTTGATGTCTGTCCAGAGCTGGGGTTTGTCATATTTAGCGGGGGTTTGGGTGCATAGGGGCCAGCTGATTTGTTTGATTGGGAAGGGGACATAGTTTGTGGTTTGGTTGTCTTCTTCTTCGGTTGTTTGGATTTGTTTTTGGAGTTCGCCTGTGTTGGTTAGGAATTGTCGGCCTTGGACTTGTTCGAATGTGAGGTTGGTTTGTTTGTTGTGTTTGCCTGCGGTTGGGGTGGGTGGGGTTTCGTCTTTTGGGGGTTTTTTGGGGGTTGTTGTTTGTTGTTGTTGGGCTTGTTTTTCTATGCGGCGCAGATCGATGCCCATGATGTCGCGGGCTTTCTTAGGTACATCTGTTGGCGCATCTATTGTTGCTGTCGGTTCAGCGGTTGGGGGTTCTGTTGGCGGGGTTATTGTTGCCATTGTTTTGCCTTCTCTTGTGCGGTTTCTGGGTTTTGTGTTTGTGCAATTATGCTTTCGGTGAGGCCGTTTATGTCCTTGAGTTTGGTGGGGGTGGTGTGGTTGAGGTGTTTGAGTGATTTTTTGGTGTCTAGTGCACTTTTTTGTGGGGCTGTAACGCTGTATTCTTTAAACATCTTTTTTGGGTATTGGATGTATGGTATGGTGGTGCGGCTTAGATCTATTATGGCGGCGGTTAGGCCGTCATAGGTTATGTGAAATGCGTTTTCCTCGGCTACGACCTTTAGGGTGGAGATGAAGTTCATAATTACCTGCTTAGATGCATTGAGCTTAAATGACACTTGACACCACTACCGTTGTTGCTTCTAACTTTTTATTATGTTGTTGGTGTAGTCTGCGGTAACAATTGATATGGCAGGGAATGTTTTCATTTTTGGTGTATGTATAGAAATCCGTTGGTCTGCCACAGACTATGCATATAGCCTGTTTATTTTCTGGATTGTTTTGTTTGATTAGATGGGGGTTGGTGGTCATGGCGAGGCCTCCACCTTGAGTTTACCGTATAAGCCGATATTTAGTGTCAGTTTGTCTTGGTAGGTGTTGGTGTAGCCGTTTTCTATGCTTATGATGCTGTCTTCTTTAGCTAAATCAATCTGTTCATCCCAAGGGGAGAGTTTGATGGTTTCTGTGTGGTCAGATAAAACACCCTCCGTAACACGTTTGCTGGTTGAGGTTTTACGTATATCTTTAACAGCTACAACCTTGCCGGTGACGTTTACTTTTTTGTCTCCGTCTTTAAGATCCACAATACGTTTCATCCCTGTTTTCTCTGCTGTTGCTGGGACAGGAGCAGACATCACAGACTGAACCATCTTTGTTGCAGGCTGAACTATGGACTGGGCTACTGGCTGAACTGTTACCGTTACTGGCTGTTGGGGTGTTTGTTGTTTGGGGGTTACGCCTTGGCGTAAGTCATGGCCGGGGGGCTGCAGTACATCGACGCAGTCTTGGAGGGCTTTGCCGAAATCTTCTAAACATTTGCGGTGTTCATGGGTTACTTCTGAGATGCTGGCTAGGGCGGCTTTAACTTCTAAAACTTCACTGAGTAACTGATCTATTTTTTGTGAGTCGGTGGGCACTAAATTACTCATATTTCCACCTCCTCTATAGAGGTGAGCTGCCTACACCATAACTCAAACTGACTCACTATGGAGAGATTACTGGTTTGATTGGTTTGATTTTGGCTGGTCTGAGTCTGGTTCTTGTTGTTGTTCTTGCTGCTGGGGTTGCTGTCCGTGGAACATTCGGCGCCTGTTTGGTCTTCCGGTTCTGGTTCAGCATCGGCATATTTTACAAGAACAATCGTGTTTTCAAAACTTTTCTTAGGTGTTGTGTGTTGGTTTTTTGTGCGGTAGTTTTTAATTTCAGGTGGGGTGTGTTTGGTATTTGAGGTGGTTTTGGGTGTTTTTTCTGTTGTGGCGTTGGTTTGTTTGTTGTGGGGGCAGGTGTGTTGTTTTGTGTTTTCTTTTTGGTTTAAGGGGTTGTTGGTGGTGGTTGTTTTTTTGGTGGGGGTGTGGTGTGTTTTGTTGTGGGTTTGTTTTAGGTGGGGGTATGGGGTGGTGGTCATGGTTTCACATCCGTTGTGTTGGGTTGTTTTGTTTCATTTTTGGGGGTTGATTTTTGGTTTTGGTTTATTTCCATGGTTTTTCACTTATGGGTGTATCCATTTTTTTGGTTGTGTTTTAATGTGACACAATACTTCAAGCTTAGAATAAAACACATATAAGGGTTACGAAAAAACGATAATGCAAACATTAATTTTATTAAAATACATCACTTAAGAATTGTAACATAAGAAAATTAACACCTGATACATAAACAAAACCCCGCATCTAAGCACAACTATACTACTATAACATATAAAATGAGTGGACAGGGTGAGAGCAAAGTGAGAGATGTGAGAGATAGGTGAGAGCAAAATCATTTTTTTATCGTATAAAACACGATACAAACCAAGCCTAAACCATGCCCTGTTTGTTGTTTAAGGCTTAGTTGCATATGTCTTTTGTAGAGGTAGAAGGCAGAGAGAGCAAAGAGAGCAGTTCCAGCAAGGTACCCCCCTCCCGTCAGGTATACAAAACCACATTCAATTTTCCAGTGATTCCTTCAGTTTCTTTAGGTTAGCCTCTATCTGTTCAATCCGTGCCTTGATCGCCTCAGCTTTCTCAGCGGTACTTTGGGAGTTATCAGCCGTTCCCTCATCCAGCTCTCTTTGCAGGCTCTCCAATCTCCTTTTCAACCCTCTTGTTTTTTCTTCATAGATCCCTACAAAGAAACTTTTAATCATCCCAACTTCATCATTTGTCTCCGCGAGCTTGGTTGTTAGACCCTCATTGTCAGTTTCTGCCTTAGCAAGCCTCGCAGTCAAACTCTCATTAATAGTCTTAAGTGCTGAGATCTCCTTCTGGCTTTCAACCACCGCATTATCCAGATCTGAGATCTTCTGAGCCGACTTCCCATTACCCGTGACGACTTCGGTTAGCATCAAAAATTTGTAGGCCTTCTGCATACACTCCTCCATCCGGGGAGCGAGCCGGTTCTGACCGCCATACTGATGTTCAATATCGCTCACATGACCTATCATAGCCTCCTTGACCTTACCCGGAATCTCCGCATCAACCATAGCATCCTCAAACCCGTCCCGGAAGCTTTTAGGTGAAAAACCAGCTACATCGTCATAACCCGCCTTTTTAATCAAAGTAGATAGTATCTGGCTGATTCCTGCGGAATCCAAAAAGCCCTCACGACCCTTAAAGAGCGGCTCGGGGTTAAGTTTGTTTTTAAAGGCGTCTCCTCGGATTTTTGTATAAGCGACAAATTCCTGTGCGATCTCAGGCGTTGTGACACCGTGCCAAATTTCACCCGTTTTTTCTCTGCAACCTTGATAGTATTTGAAGGGTTCAGTGGGGAAATTAGAGTAGTCATTTTCAGCGATATCAACTGGTGCTAACCCATTTTGGAATGCTAAGGCAACGATCAGGCGGTCACGGGGGGACTCACAAAAACTATAGATTTCACGACACATGGCATTGTCTGGGCTGTACTTTTCAACTTTACGGGCTTTACTGTATTTCATACTGCCCAAGTCAAGGCTAAACTTTTTACTGTTGTTTTTGAAAAATCCCTGTATTCGACCTATTTTTCCCGCAATACTTCGACCAGTTTGGTTTTTATCTTCAAGATATTTTTTGTAAGCTCGGACTTTGCGTTCATAATAATCTGCTGTTTCGTCATCGGCTTTGATCTGTATTTTTCGGTTGGCAATTACCTGATCAGGATTTTCTCCCAGCCACAAGAAAAACTCGGGAAGATTCTTACGATAATTACCTTTTGTACCTTTACTTAATGTTTCAGTGGCATTTTGTACTGTGATGAATTCTTCGAAAGGTTTACCGAATTTCTGCTCAAATAAATAATTTGCAGATTCTTCGTACTTTTTTCTACCCATGATAATCGACACATAATTAAAACTATTTTATTTAAATATTCTTGTTTAATAACAGTTCACCAGCTGGACCTAACCAACATCCAAGCAGCCCATCTTGCAGTTAACCTCCTACCCACCCAACTAAGCATCTTTAGGAGGTGGCATTATGACTGAACGGATGTATGAAAAGAAAGGACACATGCGAGTAATTGTCGATCTTGAAGTTAACGATGAATTAATGGAAGTCTTTAAAGATACCCTCTCAAAAGCTTCCACACAACTCCCCGAACTACTGAGACGAAACAACACAGAAAAAAACAACGACAAAGCAACCTGCTAAAAAACACTGAACCCCAATGGACCCAAAAAACGTAGTAAACCAAGTAAAACAACTTATCCTACAAGAAACCCAAAAAACCCCAACCCACCAAGACTTACTGAGGCTGATTAACACGAAATAACGGAAAAATGCAAAACATAGGTAAAACAAAAAAATAAAAAGGGAAGACAGCTAAACGTCGTCATTAAGGGAACTAAGAGAGGTGATAGCCTCTCTAACTTAAACCCGTTCTAACTCAGGTGCTGTTTAAGGTCGAGCTGTAGTATACACACCATACTTGGCGCTATCAGGATCCTCAGGATCATTAGATCCAAGATATTTGGGGTCTAAGTTTTTGATGTCAAGGTATTCCTTCTCAAGGTAAATGTTTGGAAAATATCGTTTAAAGATGATAATATCCTTAAGATATTCCTTCTCAAGTTTGATATATTCAAGATACGTAGCTCCAGTATGTATTTTGCGCTCATAGACTACAATGTCATCACATTTAATAACCAGATCAAACTCGCAAGCATATTCATTAGTCACAGTATCACGCTGTACCTCTTCATTGTTTACCAATTCATTGTTGACTAATTTGTTATAGATCAACTACCATAAGTGTCTTATCGTGATCAAGGTCATCACTAACTGTTCATTGCAAACCTTTTTACTTATCAACGTACCGTATGGCGAGAACATTTCTGTTTTCAATATTGTCCAATGCGGATTTAGCGGTTGGAAAAATAAAAAATGTTTGGATGAGTTGCGTAGTGTCGATAGTGTTTGTTGTTGTCTGTTTTAGTTGGTTAATAGTTAGCTTAATTCGCCGATGAGTTTGAGTTTGTTAAAGTTTTCGTCTTGGTGGGGTGCCATGTCGAGGTCTTCTGTTAAGTCTTTGCCGGCATTGTGCATGCCCATATGTTCGCCGTCACTCCAGAAACTGCTCTCAGATACATCATAGACTTTGCCTTGGTAGGCTATCCAGGCGGGTTTACCGTCTTTGCCGTTGTTAGCTTCAAGTTCTTGACGGGTTACTTTTTTTTGTGACAAAAAATACACCTGCAATAAATATTGAATGCGAGTGGCTTTAAAGGTTTAGGGATCCTCTTGATAGGCCGAGGTTGCCTCAATTTTCTGAAAAATGCTTCGGTTTAGGGTGTTTGTGGGTTTTTGTCTTCTTCGGTTTCTTTTTTGTTTTGGTGAGGTGTGTTTAGTAGGTCTTTGACGCGGTTTGTTATGGTTGGGCCTAGTCCGTGTACGGTTTTTTCCCAGTCGTCTATGTTTATGAGTGCGTTTATTGGGGTTTGGTATGCTTCTAGGAGGGCGGTGGCTTTTTCTCGTCCGATGCTGGGTAGGCTGGCGATGAAGTATATTTGTGCGTCTGAGAGGGTGTCGCATTTTTTGAATGCGTGGACTATGGCGTTGCGTTTTTCTATGATTTGTTCTTGGCGTGCGGCGGTGTAGAGAAAGTCTATGGTTTCTTTTTGGCTTGCGGTGTTGACTATGGCGATGCCGTTTTTGGCGAGGTTGAACATGGCTCCCCAGATGGCTTGGGGTTGGATGTTGCTGTATTTGTAGATGACGGGCATATAGCCTTCTAGGATGATGAAGGATTTTGGGTAGACGTCTCTTAGGCGGTAGAGTTGTTCAAAGAGAAAGCGCCGTGTGAGGGTGTAGACAAAGTCGCTGACGGTTTTGCGTTCCACTGCACATTGATCACTTAGAATATAGTCACCTTTTTCTAGCATCTCGGTTTTGACTTGGGCGCCTTTCTCAATTAAGCCAGTGGCGATTTTTTTGGCACTGGACGCTTCGCGGCTATCCATTATGATTGTAGGTTCGCCGTCTTTGTTTTTTTCTTTAACGAATGGAAGCAGGGTTTGCTCTTTAGACATGCCTCTCACCTATGGCTACACATGGGTAGTAGCAATCTATCTTATAGGTAGTGCCTAACGGATAAAAAAAGAATAATGATTGATCTATTGTTGTGGTTGTGGTTTTATGTTTGGCGGGTTTCTTTTAGGATGGCGGCTACGGTTGCGGCGGTTTTGCGTCTGCGGCG
>Ga0123356_10005465_pt1 | contig 12929 bp, 13 predicted proteins | sample TergutEmb28metaG_2_FD_92546 | JGI IMG/M metagenome (GOLD analysis project Ga0123356, IMG submission 92546) | Embiratermes neotenicus P3 segment gut microbial communities from Petit-Saut dam, French Guiana - Emb289 P3 | ecosystem: Host-associated > Arthropoda: Insects > Digestive system > Gut ... | reverse complement strand
GCACCGTCATGGGATGACGCCTCGTTCCTTCAGCACTGCATCCACCGCCTGCCAGAAATCAGCCAGCAGCGTGGCTGCGTTCTGGTAGTCATAGCGCTTCACGGTCTGGAGCCGATGGCGATGGTCATGCGGCTCGCCCTTTCTCTGGCGGCCGACCAGATGGGCGTTGTCGAATCCGACCAGCCGTTCGCCCGACGGACCATGAAGCGTGAGCGAATAATCGAGCCCGTGCGGCTTTTCCGGCGAAGCCGGAACACGGGTGATGACGAACCTCACCCAGAACCCGCCTTCAGGATCGACGACAAGCACCTGGCCGTCGAGGTCGAGAAGCGTGTCAAGGCTCCGGTCCCGATCCTCATTCATCGCGAATGTTATCGAAGTGAGATAACTTGGTCAAGCCCGAACAGCTTCATCGAACAAATCGCGGAACCATTGCTCGAACACACCTATTTCGGCTTCTGTGACCGGAACCGGATGCGGCCAATCATCGTTGTCGCGACAAATCCTTCAGCGCTATTGCAGAGCGGGTTAGTAATGATGTTTGGATGGCGTCGTGTTGTAGTCAGAAAAGCGTGGCCGATTTCTTCGAACCCACGATCGAAAAAATCCGAACTTTCAATCTGGTCTCCTGCTTCCGCTAGCACTTCTGACATTTCGCTATGATGCGGGCCGAGATTGTGGTCGGCGTCGTGCGCGCCGAGAAGGCGGATCCGCGCCTCGCGCAGCGCGGCGGGACGCAGCAGGCTGCCGATATGGTCGACGTGAAGATGAGAGGCATTGGCCATGAGCCGGTCCCGATCGAAGGAGGGAAGGAAAAGGTGCGGACGGCTGGTGCCGTGCCTTCCGGCGATGAAGCAGCGGCGGCGCCGCGGGGGACGATTTCTCCCGACATGCGTTTTCGCAATTTGCGCAACAATGACCGATTGCTTATGACTGAGGTAGCCGTTTTTTGCAGATGCCGAAAGAGTGCGAATGCGCCCAGAGGGAGCATACCGGGTCACGGGGAGTCGCGGGACCGCCTTGGCGGTGTGGGAGCACGGCGACGCCGCCGGTCCCGGAATCCTGTTCATCCACGGGTTTTGCCAGTCCCACCTCTCCTGGGCGGCGCAGCTGGCGGGCCCGGCGCTGGCCCCCTTCCGCATGGTCAGCTTCGACCTGCGCGGCCATGGCGATTCGGAAAAGCCCCGCGCCCCGGCAGATTATGATGACGATCGCGTCTGGGCGGGGGACCTCGATGCGGTGATCGCGGGCGCGGGCCTCGAGCGGCCGGTCCTGGTCGCTTGGTCGCTGGGCGGGCGCGTGGTCCAGGATTACCTGCACCGCTTCGGCGCCGCATCGGTCGCGGCCGTCAATTTTGTCGGCGCGGCGCTGCGCGTCGCCGGGACCGGCCCCTGTGTTTCGGGTCCGGCCCTTTCCGGCGATCTCGCGGCGGAGGATGCCGGCCTCAGGCGCCAGGCGACGCAGGCCTTTCTGCGCTCGTGCTTCGCCGTGCCGCCGCCGGACGAGGCATTGGCGGCCGCGCTCGCCGATAACATGAAAGTGCCGGCCGCGGTGCGGCGCCTCATCATGGCGCGGGCGCCGGCGGCGCTGGACGCCGGGATGCTGGCCGATCTGCCGGTGCTGATCACGCACGGCGCCGCGGACCGGGTCATGCCGGCGGCCGGGGCGCGTGCCGCCGCAGACCGCCTGCCGCACGCGCGCCTCTCGCTCTACGACGGCATCGGTCATGCCGTGATGGCCGAGGCGCCCGATCGCTTCAATCGGGAGCTCGCGGCTTTCGTCGCGGCCGCATCGCGGGGGGCAAGGCGGTGAAACGCAGCAGTCAACGCATTCTCACCACCCATGTCGGCCGCCTGCAGCGTCCCGAGGAGCTGACCCAGGCGATGGAGGCGCATCCGCGCGGCCGCCCGGCCGACGCGGCGTTCGCGGCGCGCCTCGAGGCGGCGGTGGTCGAGGTGGTGAAGCAGCAGGCCGATGCCGGCATCGACATCGTCTGCGACGGCGAGTTCGGCAAGCTCAGCTGGCACTCCTACCTGATGGGGCGGCTTGCCGGACATGAGACGGTGCCCGCACCGCCCGGCCAGTCGGCGCCGCGCTCGCGCGACCGCACCGAGTTCGCGTCGTTCTATCGGGAGCTCGAGAGCGCCGGCTCCTACTACTATCGCAATCCCGGGCGCGACGTGCCCCCCGGCAGGCGCTGGGCCTGCACCGGACCGGTCCGGTATATCGGCGCGGACGCGCTGCAACAGGATCTCGCCAATCTGCGCGCCGCGGTCGCGGCGGCCCCGGTCGAGGAGGCGTTCCTGCCGGCGACTTCGCCGGTGCGGCGCCGCGTCAACGACTACTATCCGGACGACGACGCCTATTTCGAGGCGGTCGCCGACGCGATGAACCAGGAATACCGCGGCATCGTCGATGCCGGTTTCGTGGTGCAGATCGACGATCCGCAACTGCCGGGCCTCTGGGATTCGGGTGCGGGCGAGATGAGCGTGGCGGACTACCGCACGCTCGCCGGGCGACTGGTCGAGGTCGTGAACCATGCCTTGCGCGGCGTGCCGGAAGACCGGGCGCGCTACCATATCTGCTGGGGCAGCTGGCACGGCGCGCACGCCTACGATTTGCCGCTCAAGCATGTCGTCGATATCCTGCTGCGGGTGAAGGCCCAGGCCTATGCCATCGAAGCCGCCAATGCGCGCCACGAGCACGAATGGCAGATCTGGAAGGACGTGAAGCTGCCCGACGGCAAGATCCTGATCCCGGGTGTGGTGTCGCACGCCACCAATCTGATCGAGCATCCGGAGCTGGTGGCGTGGCGGCTCCGGAATTTCGCCGGCGTCGTCGGCCGGGAAAACGTGATCGCCGGCACCGATTGCGGCATGGGCTATCGCGTCCATGCCCAGATCGGCTGGGCGAAGCTGAAGACGCTTGCCGAAGGCGCACGGCTTGCCAGCAAGGCGTTATGGTCGGCATGAACCGGTTCCGGGGAGGACGAGGGTGAATCGCTTAACGACAATCCTGCTGGCTGCCGCCTCCGTGCTGGCGTCGGTGGCCGCGCGCGCCGACGACGTCGTCATCGGCGCCCAATATCCGCTGTCGGGGCCGATGGCGTCCTATTCGGGGCCCTTTCTGCGCGAGGGAACCGAGCTTGCGCTGGCGCGCATCAATCGCGATCATCTCCTCGGGCCGGGCCGGACCTTGAAGGTGGCGCTCGAAGACAATGCCGGCGACCGCAACCAGGCGATCTCGCTGATGAGCCGTTTTGCCAATAGCAAGGCCGTCGCGGTGCTCGGCGTCTATGGCTCCTTCCTGTCGCTGCCGGCGGCGCCGGTGGCAAACGATCTCAAGATGCCGCTCCTGGCGATCGCCGTCTCCGACGCGATCTCGCAGGCAGGGCCGTGGTCGTTCTCGATGCTGGAGCCGGCCGACATCTCCATGAACGTGCTGGCGAAATACGCGGTCGACCGTCTCCACATCAAGAACGTCGCCCTGGTCTATGACCGCGCCAACGACGCCTCGGTGCGGATGCGCGACGCCTTCGCCAACGACATCAAGGCAGACGGCGTCAACATCGTGTCCGTGGACGGCATCACCGCCCAGGACACGAATTTCGAGCCGATCGCGACCAAGGTCGTGAACGAGAAGATCGACGGGCTGTTCTTCGAGTCGGTGCCGTCGGTGGCCGCCAACTTCGTCATCCAGGTGCGGCAGGCCGGCCTCGATCCCGGGGTCAGGATGCTGACCAGCGGACAGATCGGCGCGCCGGTGTTCTTCAGCATCGCCGGCACGGCATCGGAGGGCATCTATTACGCGGTCGACTATCTGCTCGACCTCGTGAATGACGACAACACGAGCTTCGTCGCCGCCTATCGCGACCGCTATCACAAGGACCCGGACCAGAACGCGGCGTGGGGCTATGCCGGAACCATGCTCCTGGCGCGGGCGATCAAGGACGCGGGCCCCGGCGCCAACCGCGCCAAGGTGCGCGACGCGCTCGCGGCGCTCCGGAACGTCCCGACGGTGCTGGGCGCGGGCCGGTTCTCGTTCCGCAATCGCACCGGCTACTATCCGAGCGTTGTCGTCCAGGTGGTGAAAGGCCGGCCGGTGCGCGCCGAATAACGCCGGCGGAGCAGGTGCCATGTTCGGGCAGGAGCTGCTGAACGGTGTCGTCGTCGGCGCGGTCTACGCGCTGTTCTCGCTCGGGCTGACGCTGGTCTTCGGCATCCACCGCATCCTCAATCTCGCGCACGGCGCGGTTTTCATGTGGGGCGCGCTCATCGGCTACTTCGCGGTGACCGGCGCCGGCCTCGCATTGGCGCCGGCTTTCGCCCTCGCCATCCTCGGCGGCGCCCTGGTCAGCGTCGGTCTCGATCTCCTCGTGTTCCGCCCGCTGCGCCGGCGGGACGGCGACGAGTTCGGCACCATCATTGTCAGCGTCGGCGCCAATCTGGTCCTGCTGCATCTCGCCCAGCAGGCCACCAATGCGCAGACCTTGCGCTTTCCGTTCGGGATCTTCCCGATTCACATCTACCACCTCCTGGGGTTGCGGATCTCGCTGCAGCAGATCGTCATCGTCGCCGCGGTCGCGGTGCTGGTGGCGGCCCTGGTGCTCTATCTCTTCCGCACCAATCTCGGCACCGACGCCCGCGCGGTCGCGATCGACGAGCGGACGGCGATGCTGCTCGGCATCAACCCCCATGCCGTCTATTTCGGCACGTTCGCGATCGCCGGGGCGCTGGCGGGGGCGGCCGGCGTCATTCTCGGCATCGCCTTCAACTCGGTGTCCTACACCATGGGCGAGCCGATCATGCTGCAAGCCTTCGTCGTCATCGTCCTGGGCGGGCTCGGCAGCGTCCCCGGCGCCGTGCTGGCGGGCGTGATGCTCGGCGTGATCCAGACCCTGACCACGGTCTATATTTCCTCCGAGTTGTCTGACGCCGTCGTCTTCGGCCTCCTCTTCATCGTGCTTCTGGTGCGGCCGCGCGGCTTTTTCGCCGGGCTTCACACCGAGCACCGGGTCGCGTGAGCATGGCGGGCTTCATCGCGACCTGGCGGCCGCTGTTCGATCTCATCTGCATCTATTCGGTTTTCGCCTTCAGCCAGTATGTCGCATTGCGCGCCGGCTTGTTCTCGCTGGCGACCGCCGGCTTCGCCTCGATCGGCGGCTATACCGGCGCCTATCTCCTGAAGGAGACGGCGCTCGGCCCGGTGCTGGCCGGGGTCGGCGCGACCCTGTGCGGCGTGGCGGCGGGGCTGTTCTTGTCACTGCCCCTGGCCCGGCTGCGCGGCGCCTTCCAGGCGATCGCCACCATCGGCTTCGTCCAGATCATGGTGTCGCTCGCGCTCTTTGCCGCGCCGATCACGGGCGGCGCCCTCGGCCTCAACGCGATCCCGAAGGTGGCGTCGAGCGGCGTGCTCGTCGCCGTCGTCGTCGTCCTGATGGCGCTGCTCGCCGTCATCAACCGTGGCGGCATCGGCCGCGCCTTCGACGCGATCCGCCAGGATCCGACGGTGGCGGCGTCGCTCGGCATCTCGATCAACAGGTATTTTCGCTACGCCTTCGCCCTCAGCGGCGCGATCGGGGCGCTGGGGGGCTGTCTCCTAGCCTTCAACACCTATTCGATCCAGCCGGACCTGTTCGGCTTTCCGCTCCTGGTCTTCGCCATTGCCGCGGTGATCCTGGGCGGGCGGTCGTCGGTGGCGGGTCCCCTCGTCGGCACCGTCTTCCTCATGGTGCTGCCCGAGCTGGCGCGGCCGCTGGCCGACGAACGCCTGCTGCTGCAGGGCGTGTTGCTGATCGCGGTGATCATCTATTGGCCCCGCGGCATCGTCGACAGCCTGGCCCGGCGCCGGCACGACGGCGCCGCCGCGCCAGATCCGCAGGCCCGACGGGACCGGCATGGTCTCCCTGCGGCTTGACGGGCTCGGCAAGCGCTTTGGCGGGGTCGAGGCGGTCGCCGGCCTGACCTTGTCGTTCCCGCCCGGGCGCGTCATCGGCCTGATCGGACCGAACGGCGCCGGCAAGACCACCGTGGTCAACATGATCACCGGCATCATCCCGCCCAGCGCCGGGCGCATCACGCTGTCGGAGCGGCGGGTCGACGGCGCCTTGCCGCACGAGATCGCCCGGCTCGGCATCGCGCGGACGTTCCAGAACGTGCGGTTGCTGAAGGAGGCGACGGTGCTCGACAACGTCGTCGTCGGCTGCCACCGCCACGAGCACGCATCGCTGCTCGCCTCCTCGCTCGGCCTGCCCTCGGTGTGGCGCGAGCGGCGCGATTTCCGGGCGCGGGCGCACGACCTGCTGACGCGCTTTGGCCTCGCGGAGCTCGCGGCGCGGCCCGCCGGCAACATCTCCTACGGCCATCAGCGCCTGGTGGAGGTCATGCGCGCCCTTGCGATGTCGCCGGATTTCCTCTTGCTCGACGAGCCGGCGGCGGGGATGAACGACGTCGAAGCGCGGAACCTGGGCGCGATCGTCCGCGACCTCGCGGCAGACGGCGTCGGCATCGTGCTGATCGAGCACAACATGCATTTCGTCATGGCGATCTGCGAGGAGATCCACGTCCTCGATTCGGGCCGCTTGATCGCGAGCGGCACGGCGCAGGCGGTGCGCCGCGATCCCGCCGTCATCCGCGCCTATCTGGGCGGTTGAGATGCTCGAGATCTCGGGACTCACCGCCCGGTACGGCGGCATCATTGCGGTCGACGGCATCGACCTTGCCATGGCCCCGGGCCAGGCGGTCGCCGTCATCGGCGCCAACGGCGCCGGCAAGACCAGCCTGTTGCGGGCGATCTCGGGATTGTTGCGCCCGGCGCGGGGCCGGATCACGTTCGCGGGCATGACGCTGACCGGCCGGCCCGCCTACGCCGTGGCGCGGCAAGGCATTCTCATGGTCCCCGAAGGGCGGCGGATCTTCGGGGCGTTGACGGTCGAGGAGAATTTGCGCCTGGGCCACCGCGCCGCCGCGGCTCGCAGCCGGCGGCCGGACGATGACATGGACAAGGTGTTCGCGCTGTTCCCGATGCTCGCCGAGCGCCGCCGCCAATTTGCCGGACAGCTGAGCGGCGGCCAGCAGCAGATGCTGGCGATCGGCCGGGCCATGATGGGGCAGCCGCGCCTCCTCTTGCTCGACGAGCCGAGCCTCGGCCTCGGCCCGACCGTGGTGGCGCAGGTATTCGTGGCGTTGCAGGCGCTGCACCGGGACGGGCTCGGCATGATCCTGGTCGAGCAGAACGCCCGCCTGGCGCTGGAGGCGACCGAATTCGCCTATGTCATGGAACGCGGTCGCATCGTGCATCAGGGACCAAGCGCCGCGATGCGCTCCGATCCCATGGTCGTCCACCATTATCTCGGCGAGGCGGCGGGCCCCTGATCGGACCCGGCCCGCAGCGGCCGCCGGCCGCGGATCATGTCCGATGCCTTTTCCGCCAGCATCAGCGTCGGCGCATAGGTGTTGCCGCTGGGCACCAGCGGCATCACCGACGCGTCGACGACGCGGAGTCCCTCGAGGCCGCGGACCCGCAACTGCGGATCGACGACCGCGTCGCCCGTGACGCCCATCGCGCAGGTGCCGGCGGTATGATGGCCGACCTCGACTCGCTGCCGGATGAAGGCGTCGACCGCTTCGTCCGATTGCGCCGCGGCGCCGGGATCGGCTTCGCGCACGACGACGCGATCCAGGGGCGGCGACGAATAGACCTTGCGCAGCCAGCAGATGCCGCGGCGCAAGGCGTCGCGGTCGGAACGCTCCTTCAGGAAGTTCAGCACGACCCGCGGCGGCTTGGCCGGATCGCCGGAACGGAGGCTGACATGGCCGCGGCTGTCGGGGCGCAGCAGGCAGGCCGTGCCGCTGAAGCCGTGCGCCGCGGGCTTCCGGAGACCCGGGCCCCAGACCTGGGCATCCTGCTTCACCGGGCCGAAAAAGAGCTGCATGTCGGGAGTGTCTAGCTCCGGCCGCGTGCGCACGAAGGCGTTGGCGGTGATGACCTGATTGGCGAAATTGCCGGTGCGCGCGGCCGCATAGCGCATCATCTGCAGCACCAGCCGATCGTAGCGCAGCTGATCGACGAACGAGGCATCGAGATTCGACTCGAAGGCGGTCGAAACCATCGGATGCTCGGAGAGGTTCTTGCCGACGCCGGGAAGATCGTGCACCGGCCTGATGCCGTGGGCGCTGATCTCGTCGGCCGGCCCGATGCCGGAGAGCAGGAGCAATTGCGGCGAATTGTAAGCGCCGCCGGAAAGAATCACCTCGCGCCGCGCCCGCGCCACGAAGCGGCTCCCGCCCTGCGCATATTCGACGCCGACGGCGCGCCCCTTGTCGATCAGCACGCGCTGCGACAAGGCATGAACCATGACAAAGACGTTGGGCCGTCGCAGCGCCGGCTGCAGATAGGCGCGAGCCGCGCTCGACCGCCGCCCGTCGGCGCCGATCGTGACATCGAGGCGGTTGAAGCCTTCGGGATCGGCCGCGAAATCGTCGGTGAGGCCGATACCGGCATTGACGGCAGCTTCCCTGATCCGCTCGAAGCCGTAGCGTCGCGTATCGACCGGGGTGACCTGGAGCGGGCCCTCGGCGCCATGAAACGCGCCGGCGCCGCGCCAGTTTGTTTCCGAGCGCCGGAAATAGGGCAGGATCTCGTCATAGCTCCAGCCGTCATTGCCCATCTGCCGCCAGGTATCGTAGTCGCGCGGATTGCCGCGAATGTAGAGCATGCCGTTAATGGTCGACGAGCCGCCCAGCACCTTGCCACGCGGCAATGCCAGCCGGCGATTGTCGAGACAGGCCTCAGGCTCCGACACATACATCCAGTTATAAAGCGGCCCGCGCCAGATCTGGCGCCAGGTCAGCGGCATGTGGACATAAGGATGAAGGTCGCGCCCGCCCGCCTCGAGCACCAACACCCGACGATGCGGCTCCTCGCTCAGGCGATGGGCCAGCACGCACCCGGCCGCGCCGGCACCGACAATGATATAGTCGTATTCCTGCATCGATGTCTCCGCGTCGTCGCTTCCCCTTTCGACAATGACACGGCCGCGCGCGACGCGCACCAAGGCGCGGCCATTCCCGGCGGCGACGCGATCATGCTCGGTCTTTTCAAATTGCGCGACGGTCCCGGGCGATGCCGTCGGTGCTGCCTCGTGGTTGCGGCGCGGGCAATGCCCACCTCGTCGTCCGCCCGCGCATCGGGCGATCAGCATGGACAAGTTGGTCTTGGTGTTAATGCACGGAAAACTGAGCAAACCGTTGACCGCCAGCTCAATCGTAAAGAGACTGCGCCCCGTTGGAGGTCGGGCAGATCGCATTTGGGGAGGGAAGTTCGCGCCTCGCGGGCTGCGCCCGGCCACATCCGTACAACTTCGCGAACACCCGGCCATGAAGGGTTTTCAGAGAGGCTGTCGCAACCCCTACCATCGCGGGCATGATCGCGCTGACGGTCCACCGCGAGGGGCCACGGGTACGGGGACGATCGGTGACCGGGAGAACAGATTGGTCCACGCCATGCCGTTGAACCGGCGCGCCGCCGTGTTCGGTGGCGCTTGCCTCTGCTGCCTGACCGCCGCGACGCGACGTGCGGCCGCCGCACCGGCGCCGACGCGGCTCGTGCCGGTGGCGCCGGGCATCTACATCCGCGAAGGCCTCACGCAGGACGCCAGCCCGGACAATGAAGACGCCATCGCGAACGTTGGCTGCGTGATCGGCGCCGACGCCGTTGCCGTGATGGACCCGGGCGGCAGCCTGGCGGACGGCGAAAGTCTGCGCCAGGCCATTCGAGAGATTACCAATCTGCCGATCCGCTATGTCGTGATGTCCCATGTGCATCCGGACCATGTGTTCGGCGCCGCCGCTTTCCACGAGGAGCACCCGGCGTTCGTCGGCCACGCCACACTTCCGGAGGCATTAGCCCAGCGTGGCGCCTACTACCAAAAGATGCTGGACCGGATTCTCGGTCCGGGCCGCGCCGGCCCGATCGTCATGCCGACGCAGCTTGTGCATGATCGTTCGACGCTCGATCTCGGTGACCGGGTGCTGGACCTGACCGCCCACAGGCCGGCGCACACCGATTGCGACCTCAGCATGACCGATCGCCGCACCTCGACCCTCCTTGCCGGCGATCTGCTGTTCGTAAACCGTGTTCCGTCCTTGGACGGCGATTTGAAAGGCTGGCTGGCGCAACTGGACGCGTTAGCGGCGCTTGGACCGCGGCACGCCGTACCGGGTCATGGGCCGGTGCGGGTGGATTGGCCCGGCGCGGCGGCGGACATCAGGCGCTATCTGACGGTGCTGCTGACAGAGACGCGTCAGGCGATCGCCCGGAATGTGCCGATCTCCACCGCAGCCCACACCGTCGCCCAATCCGAGCGCAGCCGCTGGAAGCTGTTCGACGACTACAACCCCCACAATGTCATCGTGGCCTACCAGCAGCTTGAATGGGAATGAGAGGTCGCCAACAATGAGAGGCCGCAAACGAGGAGACCGGCGATGAGGAAAAAGCTGCTCTATGGGCTGCTGTGCGGCGCGATGGTCCTGCCGCTGGCCGCGGCGCGTGCCGATGACGACGCCGCGGCGCGCGCGCAGCGCTGGCAGGAGCTGCGCCATGCCATCTTCGGCAACCGCCCGGTTGCGGACGGCCGCGACATGCTGGCCCTCAAGACGCCCTACCGGGCGGAGGATGCAGCCCTGGTGCCGGTGGCGATCGAGCTGAAACGGCCGAATGCGGTCAAGGGCCTCTACCTCGTCATCGACAATAATCCCGCGCCGATGGCGGCCCATTTCAGCTTCGGCCCTGCCGCCGATCCGCGCACGATCGGGCTGCGCGTGCGGGTGAACGACTACACCGACATGCACGCGGTGGCGGAGATGCAGGACGGCACGCTCTTGGGCGTGGCCAATTTCGTGAAGGCTTCGGGCGGATGCTCGGCGCCGGCCGGTTCGAGCGACGCCGAGGCGCTGAAAGGGATCGGCTTCATGAAGCTGCGCATGCTGGGTGGCTCGGCGCCCGACAAGTCGCGGGACGTGATCCTGCTCATCCGCCATCCGGACTTCAACGGCATGCAGATGAACCAGTCGACGCGGCTGGTGACGCCGCCGCGTTACATCGACGCGACCAGGGTGACCTACAACGACGCCCTCGTCTTTAATCTCGAGACCGGGATATCGCTCAGCAGCAATCCCACCATTTCCTTCAGCTTCGCGCCGAAGGCCCCCGGGCGGCTTAGGGTGGTCGCGCACGACACCGACCATGCGGTGTTCACCCGCGATTTCGAGATCCCCGGGCCGAGCAGTTAAATGCGGCGCCTCGTGCTCGTGTCGGTGCTCGTGACAATCACCGCGGGAACCGCGGTCGCCGCCACGGCGTCGTCCGCGGCAAGCGTGCCGGAGCCGCACGGCTACTGGCTCGGGCCGGTCCATGGTCCGGTGCCGGCCACGATCGCGGGCGGGACCGTCATCAGTACGATGGTGTTGGCGCAGCTGCTGGCGAAGGGCGATGCGCTGCTGGTAGACGTGGCCGAGGCAGCGCATCGTCCGGCCGGCTTGCCCGCCAACACCTTGTGGCTCCCGCCGCCACATCGCGACATTCCGGGCAGCGTGTGGATTCCCGATGTCGGGCGGGGAGCGATCGCGCCGCACCTGGCGGCCTGGTTCCGAATGCGGCTTGCGGCGCTGACCGGCGGCAACCCTGAGAAGCGCATCGTGGTCTATTGTCATCCAAGCTGCTGGATGAGCTGGAATGCCGCCAAGCGGATGATCGACGACGGCTATCGGGCCGTGTCCTGGTATCCCGACGGGTTGGAGGGGTGGGTCAAGGCCGGTCATCCCACGTCGGTCGCAAAGCCGCAGGCGCCCGATGCGCGCTGATTGAGGGTGCTGAGCTAGGGCCGGCGCCGGCCCGTGCCTTCGCTCGTGAAGGGCCGTGACAAGAGGGCGGCGATGGCATCGTCGACGGGCGCGCCGCGATGGAGGATGGCATCGACCGCGGCGGTGATCGGCATGTCGACCTTGAGCCGGTCGGCGAGGGTTGCCGTTGCCGCGGCCGAGGTGACCCCTTCCGCGACCGTGACGCGCTCCGCCAATACCGCCGCCAGCCTGCGGCCCTGGCCGAGCGCGACGCCCAGGGAAAAATTGCGCGACTGGCTCGCGGTGCAGGTCAGCACCAGATCGCCCAATCCGCTCAGCCCCATCAGCGTTTCGGCGCGCCCGCCCTTCGCCACCGCGAGGCGCACCATCTCGGCAAGGCCGCGCGTGATCAGCGCGGCGCGCGCATTGTCGCCGAGCGCCCTGCCCTCGACGATGCCGCAGGCAATCGCCATCACGTTCTTGACCGCGCCGCCGATCTCGGCGCCGACAACATCGTCGCCGAGATAGGGACGGAACGTCCGCGTCCCCAGCGCGTCGACCAGCTGCCGGCCGACGGCGCCATCCCGCGCCGCCAGCGTGACGGCGGTGGGGAGACCCCGCGCCACCTCGGCCGCAAAGGTCGGGCCCGACAGCACGACGATGACGGCGTTGGCAATCTCGCCGGCCACGATCTCGCTGGTCAATGCGCCGGTTTCGGTCTCGATGCCCTTGGCGCAGATGACGACCGGCACGCGGACGCCTGCCAGGGCCCGGCAGGCCGCGCGCAGATATTGCGCTGGCACGGCCAGAAGAAGCGCTTCGGCGTCGCGTGCCGCGGCCCCGATCTCCGGCGCGGCGCGGATCCCGGGATCGAGCGCGACGCCGGGCAAGAACATGCGGTTCTCATGGTCGCGGTTGATCGCCGACGCGAGCTCGGGCTCGCGCGCCCAGATGACGATATCGCGGCCGGCGCGCCGCAGCACCTGCGCCAGGGCGGTTCCCCACGCCCCGGCGCCGATGATGCCGATGCGCCGCACCCGCCCCCGCCCGTTATTTTCCGAAGGCGTCGAGCGCCGCTTTGCAGACCTC
>Ga0123356_10005464_pt1 | contig 12929 bp, 13 predicted proteins | sample TergutEmb28metaG_2_FD_92546 | JGI IMG/M metagenome (GOLD analysis project Ga0123356, IMG submission 92546) | Embiratermes neotenicus P3 segment gut microbial communities from Petit-Saut dam, French Guiana - Emb289 P3 | ecosystem: Host-associated > Arthropoda: Insects > Digestive system > Gut ... | reverse complement strand
CTTAGTTATTTTTCCCTACAGCAGGGGGCTTTTTGTGCAGTCCGTACAAATTGGGGCAGTTCAGACAAGGGCTCCGTTCTGCTTTTATACTAAAATTATTCTTCCTCAACCGACTTCTTATATTCTTCACAGAAATTCTTCAGAACAAGCGCCATAAGCACCGCACCTACTACACGCAGGATTCCGATAGCTCCGATGACGTTGCCGCCAATCAGCGAAAATACGATTTTAATAAATTCAAGTCCCGCCGCTATGAAAATAACCTTAGAGAAGTTTAAGTTGATGTTCTCTACATATTTTCCTTTGGTTATTATGGTTTTTATGTGGTCTGCAAGCTTCAGAACCCCCACGCTGACAACTATACCGAGCGCCGCCGCCGCAACAGTGAAAACCATAGCGATAATGGTCATTGTATTATCCATTTCGATGAAAGCGAGGAGCGCGTTCGCCGACCACGCAAAAATATTGGCAACTGCGGCAAGTTTTATAACCGTGAACCCGGGAGCAGGCCGCGGTTTGCTGATTTTGGCGAGCGAACCGGCGTTCAGAATAAATCCCATCGCAAACAACACAACCGGCGCAATAATAACGATATATAAAGCCGCTTCCATGCCGGAACTCACGTTAAATTTAATCAACATAAGAATCAGCGAGAAGAGCGAATACAGCACAGCGCCGCCTAAGAACAGGGGATTTTTGCCGTGCCTTGCCGCCATTTCGAGATAGTCCGTATCGGGGTCCCCCGTGAACTTCTTCATTTTCGCGTCACCTTTAGGGTTTTGACCTTTTTGTGCAGGTACTTGCTTCTTGGCGGGTTCCTGTTTCTTCTCAGGCTCTTTTTTCTTTTCGGGTTCTTTTTTCTTTTCAGGTTCTTTTTTCTTTTCGGGCTCCTGTTTCTTTTCAGGCTCCTGTTTTTTTGCAGGTTCTTCTGCTTTTGCGGGTTCATCTTTCTTTAAGGGCGCGCCCTTCTTTATAAGCACTTCCTGCTTGGAAGCCTCTTCCTTTTTACGGGCTTCTTCTTGCTCCTGCTTTTTACGGGCTTCTTCCTGTTCCTGCTTTTTGCGGGCTTCTTCCTGTTCCTGCTTTTTGCGCGCTTCTTCCTGTTCCTGCTTTTTGCGGGCTTCTTCCTGTTCCTGCTTTTTGCGGGTTTCTTCCTGTTCTTGCTTTTTACGCGCTTCTTCTTGTTCTTGCTTTTTGCGTGCTTCTTCCTGTTCTTGCTTTTTGCGCGCTTCTTCTTGTTCCTGCTTTTTGCGGGCTTCTTCTTTTTCGCGCTCTTCTTGCTTGCGCTTTATTTCATTTTCGAGTTCTTCGTCTTTTTTGCGTTGTTCTTCCCTTTTGCGGGCTTCTTCTTTTTTGAGGTTTTCTTCCTCTGCTTTTTTGCGAGCATCCTCTTCCTTTTTACGCGCTTCTTCCTCTGCCGCAGTGTCTTTTTCGGCAGGCGGCGCAGAAGACATGATGAAATCCGACATATCGTCCTCAGAACCGGAGGGCTCGGAAGACATGATGAAAGCAGACATGTCATCGTCCTGAGCGGATTCAGGTGCGGAAGACATGATGAAATCCGACATGTCATCGTCCGGCTTAGTTTCAGGGGCTTTTTCCGCCGTAGACGGAGATGCCGCAGGGGTCGCGGAGGAGGACGCTTCTTCTCCTTCTCCCGAAGCGTAAGTACGGGTATCAACAATTTCAGCAGAGCCGCAGTTGTAGCAAGTTGCGCCCGCTTTAAACTGAATACGTCCGCAGCCTTTACAAAGTTTCATTTATATGTTCTCCTTTGTCTATATTAATAAAAAATATAGTTTTACTTATAAGCGCACATATTCATTCTACTATATTAAATACAAAAAGTAAAGAGTTTTTTTGAAAATTTGTTTAAAATGTCAAAAAAAAGTAAAAATTTTCAAAAAGTACTTGACACGGCGTAGTAATATATGATATTATAAGACTATAGATTACTACGTCACACGAATAACATGTGGTGTAGTAGGGGCGACCCTGTGTGGTTGCCCGCTGAAAGGAGCGATTTTATGATAAGCAGTGAGGTGATTCGAGGTTATATCGACCTGATGATTCTCTGCGTACTCGGCACGGGCGAGTCCTACGGGTATGAAATCGGTAAGTCAATCCGCGAAATCACAGGCGGTGAGTACATTATAAAGGAAACCACGCTTTATTCAGCCTTTGCGCGTATGGAAAAAGCCGGGCTGATTGAGTCCTATCCCGGCAGTGTAACCCACGGAAAACCCCGAACCTATTACAGAGTCACAGAAAAAGGACGGGACTTCTGTGCGGAAAAGCGCGAGGAATGGGTCTTCACTAAAAAAATTATAAGTAAATTCATCGAAATGGAGGAAAACACAGATGGAAGCAATTAAAACATATCTTGAAACCATGCTTTCGGCGTTACCGAAAACCGAGGAGAGTTTCAGGCTCAAAAACGAGCTTTTAATCAGCATGGAGGAAAAATACAACGAGCTGAAAGCCGCCGGAAAATCCGAGAATGAAGCCATAGGCACAGTCATTTCCGAGTTTGGAAACATTGAAGAACTCATGGAAGAAATCGGGTTTACAAGCGAAAAAGACGAGGAAGATGACAATATTCCGGTGATTGAACTATTCACTGTGCAGGCGTTCCTCGCACAACTGCGGGAAACAGCAAAATATACAGCGGTTGGGGTTTTCCTGATTCTGACAGGAGTGGCGTTTTTGCTGAGTTTTTTTGTTATGAGCGACATGTTTATAAAGGGCATAAACACCGGAATTGCCGAGGTGATAATAGGAATCGTAGGTTTTGTAGTTTTATTGGCTCCGGCGGTCGGTATGTTAGCTTTCACATGGCTGAAAATGCTTAAATATGACTTCATCGCCCATGAATTTAAACTGCCCGAGCATGTAAAGCAGTACGTTCATAACATACGCGAGAAGTCTATGTCTAAGAATATAGCTTTAATCGCCGTGGGTGTGACAATCGTTGTGCTTTCTACAGTAGCGGTTATAATTCCGGCGATTGCATACGGGAGCGTGAACCCTATTCTTACAGGTGTTTCGATTTTCCTTGTTGCGCTCGGAATAGGCATAGTGCCGCTCATAGTTGCAGGCTTATCCATTGCGAGTCTCAGCAGGCTTTTGGGGCTTGTTGACGAAGACGAATGGTTCACTGCCGGCGTTAGAATTGATTCAAGGGGCGTAAATATCGGCACAGGCAAATTTACTGTCAAAAAGGGCGATAAAATTATCGGTGTGGTCAGCGCGATTTTCTGGCCGCTCGTGGTCGCCGCGTATTTACTGTGGAGCTTTCTCGGTAGCGCATGGAGTATAAGCTGGGTTTTATTCCCCATTGCAGCGCTTGTTTTCGGGGCGTTTGCGGGCGGAGTCGGCGCGTTTACCCATCTTGATTCCGATAAAAAATAATTGCATTGCAATGCATTATGAAAACATGATATTATAAAAGGGCGAACAGCAGTGTTCGCCCGATTTTTATGAAGGTGGTCAGATGAGAAAATTTTGTGATACATGTTTAATAGGCGCGGGGGCTGTTTTAGGCTTCATGTTCGGTGAGCTTGACGGGCTTTTTTACGCACTGATAGCGTTTGTGATTCTTGATTATGCCAGTGGTGTCGCAGTAGCAATTGCCAAAAAAAGGCTGTCGAGCGAAATCGGCTTCAAAGGGATTTGCAAAAAAGCCATGCTTTTCGTGGTTGTTGCCGTTGCGAACATTATCGACACTTATGTAATCCACAGCGGCTCGGCGCTCAGAACAGCGACGCTGTTTCTTTTCATTGCGAACGAAGGCATCAGCCTGCTCGAAAACGCCGCAGATATGGGAATTCCCATTCCGAAAAAAATCCTCGAAGTTCTGAAACAATTACGAACAGACGGAGAGAAGAAAGACGATTTAATCAGCCAATGACAACAGCGCCTCCGCCATGCTCCTGCCGATTAACCGCCCCGCATACATCGCCTCCTCAAGCGTGTTTCCGTATGCGCCGACCTCCACAAGCAGCGAGCCGGGCGTCAAATGCTGATTATACTGGCAATACTGGAACAAAACGGGGCGTGTAATCCCGGGGGAATCGTGTTCCATGTACTGCTGAAAAAGCGACGCCAAGCGGAAATTATAAAGATAATAAGGCACATCATAAGTCCCGTCGTCAGCCGCCGAAATAATCATAACCTGCGCCGCGTCCCTGCCATTTACCTGCGTTACCGGCGCAACCCGCGAGCCGTCGCCGTTGTCTATTGCGTCCCTGTGTACGTCTAAAACAATCTTGATTGACGGATAGGCTTGCAGAATTTGCCGGACGGTTTCCGCGCTTCTTGCATACGCGCCGTTCCACACAGGAAAGTCGTGAACCGTACCGTCGTGGATTACGCTTATTCCCGCTTCGGCAAAGCTTTTAGCCATCTCGGCTCCCACAGCGACTATGTTCCTGTCGGAGTCGTGACTGCGCCCGTAATAACTCGCGTCATAAAAGTCGTACTCGCTCGGCTGAAACGCCTCGGTCGTATGGGTATGCATAATCAGAATTTCAGGCTCGCCGTTCAGTTCGAGCCTTATTTCGGGTAGCTTTCTGCTCTCGTTTATAACAAAATCGTTATCAAGCGCGGTTTCGTTCCTCACCTGCCCCGCTAAATCCAAGTTCAGGAAATTCGGGCCGCCGTTCGCGGGGTAATTGAGCTTGACGATTCTGCCGTCTACTACATTAAATTTAAGCGGTTCTTCGCGAGTTTCGGTTATATTGTAAGAAAGCACCTGCGCCACAAGCTCACTTGGAAAAGGGTAATCCTCGCTCTCGGAAGCCGTATAGCCGGAATAGTTTATATTCAGCGGCGGCAGAATTTTCGGGAGTATTTCGCCGCCGGTATCCGACGGCTTGTACAAAAGCAGTGCGGAGCTGTTCATCGGAAGCGTTACAGAACCTGTTTGCGCACGCTCACGTTCTGCGTGCGCCGCCACTTCCCCCTCCCAAAGCTTCTCAATAACGCCGGTATTATTGCCGGCGATTTCAGCAACAAGCGGTGAAATTAAAACCGCTGTCAGCCCTGCCGCGATTTTAATAAGAATTCGTTTGCTTTTTTTCCGTAATTTTGCCATATCTTGTCCTACCCTTTCATATTCTTCATAGATTTATATGAGCGCACGGACGGGTTTATGAAAAAGATTGACTTTTGAGCGGATAAAGGTTATAATTAAGAAAATCTAAACACTTCGGGATAAATAAATATGAACATTAAAGAAACATTAAAAATACTTTGCGAGCCCGCCGGTGTCGCCGGGAGTGAAACCGCCGCTTCAAAAGCGGCGCGAAAGCTTTTGCTCGAATATATGCCGAACGCCGAAATTGACAGTTTCGGCACAGTTTCCGGCAGTATAAAGCATGATGAAAATCTTCCGCTTTTATTGCTCGATGCGCACATTGATGAAATAGGCATGATTGTAAATTTCATCGACGAAAAAGGCTTCATAAAAGTCGGCAGGGCGGGCGGCGTTGACCGCAGAACACTTCCTGCCGCTCCCGTGACAATATGGGGAAAAGAACCTGTAAAAGGCGTGGTTTGCACGCTTCCGCCGCATGTTCAAAAAGATGAAGACAAGAATAAAACAATAAAAGAAGAAGAAATCGCTATTGATTGCGGGTTTTCTGTAGGGTTAGATTCCATATCCGTCCGCGATAAGCTTGAAAAACTGATTTCCCTCGGCGATACGATTACTGTTGACGCGGAATTTACAGAGCTTTTAAACGATAGAATCACCGCACGCGCCCTTGACGACAGGGCGGGCGTCTGCGCGATTTTATACGCGCTATTTTTACTGAAAGGCAATAAATTAAAGTATAATTTAGCTGTTTCTTTTTCATCGCAGGAAGAAACAGGCTGTCGTGGCGCGGGTATTTCGGCTTATAAAATTGACCCCGATTTGGCGATTGCGGTGGATGTAAGCTACGGTGATTACCCAAAAGCCGAAGAAAATAAAACTTGGAAGCTTGGAAGCGGCACTATGCTCGGGTGCGCTCCCTCGCTCGACCGCGGACTTTTTGAGGAACTGAAAAATATAGCAATCAATCAAAATATTAAATGTCAAATAGAAGTTATGAGCGGTAAAACAAGCACTGATTCCGACGTAATAGGAACCACAAAAAGCGGCGTGAAATGCGCGCTTTTATCAATACCGTTACGATATATGCACACACCTGCGGAAACTGTGCAACTGTCAGACATTGAAGCAACAGGCAGGTTAATTGCGGAATTTATTATGAGGTAGAAAATGATAAAATATTTAGAAGATTTGTGTTTGATAAATGCTGTTTCCGGTGATGAATCAGACATTCGCGATTATATTATAAACGCGCTTATTGACTGCGTTTGCGATGTTCAAACAGACAACTTGGGTAATCTGATTGTATTCAAAAAAGGCAAAAATAAACCCAAGAATAAATTGATGCTTTGCGCGCATATGGACGAGGTCGGTTTTATTGTTACGGGAATAAATTCCGACGGTTTTATTTCCCTTGCGGCTGTCGGAGGGATTACAGACTCTGTGGTTTTCGGGCGGCGAATATGCTTTAAAAGCGGAATCGCCGGCGTAATCGGCGGCAAACCGGTTCATCAACTTGACAGCAGTGAAAAAGAAAAACAACCAAAACTGTCAAGTTTGTACGCTGACATCGGTGCGCTCAGCAAAGAAGATGCGGAAAAACATATCACGCTCGGCGACTATGCTTACTTTACAAGTGAATTTGTCAAGTTCGGCGAAAACTGTATTAAAGGAAAAGCGCTTGACGACAGGCTCGGCTGTGCCATTATGCTCGATATGATTCTCTCGGAGCTTGACTATGATTTGCATTTCGTTTTTACTGTACAGGAGGAAGTTGGAACACGAGGAGCGGGCGCCGCGGCATACTCGCTGAAACCTGACTGCGCGCTTGTTTTAGAGGCTACGACTGCTTGTGATATTGCCGGCGTTGAGGGTGAAAATCAAGTTTGTAAATTAGGCGAAGGGACAGTCGTGCCATTCATGGATAAGGGTGCTATATATGACAAGGAACTATACAATTTAGCGTTTTGTACTGCCGCCGAAAATAACTTAAAATGGCAGACAAAAACGCTGATTGCAGGCGGAAATGACAGCGCAATTATACACAAAACAGCGGGCGGAATTCGCACGATTTGCCTTGCCGCGCCCTGCAGATATTTGCACTCGCCGTCATGTGTAATCTGCGAAAACGACCTGCTTGAAATGCGCGTTTTGTCGGAAAAATTAGCCTATAAAATGGCGGTATTGTAATATGTTTAATTTCACTTCCGACTTACTAAAAACTACAAAAAAAGCCGAGGAATTATGCGCTGATAAATTCGTTGAAATCCGTGAAATCGCGCGTATTAACGGTGAAAAAGTGCTTGGTGCTTTTGTCAGAAATAACGTCAGCACGGCTCACTTCAACCCCACCGACGGTTACGGTTATAACGACATCGGACGTGAAAAAACCGACGCTGTTTTTGCGTCGATTTTCGGCGCAGAAAGCGCCGTCGCCCGCCATAATTTCATCAGCGGAACTCACGCGATTTCTACTGCACTTTTCGGGGTTTTGCGTCCGGGCGATTTAATGCTTTCGCTTACGGGAAGTCCTTATGATACATTAAAAGGCGTGATTCACGCCGACAGCGGCGGCTCTTTAAAAGAATTCGGAATTAAGTATAATGAGCTTATATTTGGTAGTAATTTATACGAAAACAGCGAATTAATAAGAGCCTGTAAAGTCGCTTATATCCAGCGTTCACGCGGCTATACACTGCGACAGTCTTTAAGTGTATCTGACATTAACGAGATGACAAAAGCAGTAAAAGAAATCAACAAAAATGCTATAGTAATTGTTGATAACTGTTATGGTGAATTCTGCGAAACTGACGAGCCGAACGCGGATTTAATAATAGGCAGTTTGATTAAAAACCCCGGAGGCGCAGTCGCCCGAACCGGCGGTTATATTGCAGGAAAAAAAGACCTTGTTGACCTCTGCGCACAGCGGCTTTCCGCAGTCGGAATCGGCACCGAAGCGGGTTGCACCCTCGGCATGACAAGGGAGATTTTGCTTGGCATATTCTTAGCGCCGGAAATCACCGCAAACGCGCTTATAACTACTGTTTTTGCCTCTGCGCTGTTTGAACTTCTCGGCTATGAAACCTTCCCGATTTATACTGAAAAGCGGGTGGATTTACCCCTTGCGATTAAGCTTGGAAGCCGCGAAAAGCTTATTGCTTTTTGCGAGGGAATACAAGCCGCAAGCCCCATTGACAGCTTCGCCGCGCCTATACCGTCAGCAATGCCGGGTTATGACAATGACGTAATTATGGCGGCAGGTGCGTTCACTATGGGAAGCTCGATTGAACTCAGTGCTGACGCGCCTTTACGCGAGCCTTACGCCGTATGGCTTCAGGGCGGTTTGACTTTTGCATCCGGCAGAATCGGCGTGCTGAACGCCGCGCAGAATTTACTGAACTTGACAAATAATTGAAAGGAACTATACAACAATGATACGCAGTATGACAGGCTTCGGGCGGGCGCGCGAGATAATTGACGGACGTGATATTTTAGTCGAAATCCGCTCGGTAAATCACCGCTATTTTGAATTTTCCGCAAAGCTCCCGCGCTCCTATAATTACTTAGAGGATAAAATTAAACAGCTTATTCAGGAAAAAACCGGGCGCGGTAAAATTGAAGTTTCGCTTTCAATTTACAACGTCGCCGGAAAAGAAACGCAAATCAGCGTAAACAAGCCTGTAGTCGAGAATTACGTCACGGCTCTGCGCGAAATCAAAGACGATTTTTGCCTTTCTGACAACCTTTCGCTGTCCGACGTTTTCAGAATGACCGACGCTTTTAACGTCGTAAAAGCCGACACAGATGAAGATGAAATATGGCAGGCGGTAAGCATAATTGTAACTTCTTCGCTTGAAAAATTCATACTTATGAGAGAGAACGAGGGTCAGCGAATCAAAGCAGATTTACTTGAAAAAATCGCTTTTATTGAAAGCAAAATTGCTGAAGTTGAAGTCATTTCTCCTGAAACTACTGCGAACTACCGTAAGCGCTTATTTGACAAGCTGACAGAGGTTCTTGAAAACACGCAGATTGACGAACAGCGTGTGCTTCTTGAAGCCGCTGTCTTCGCTGAAAAAACCGCTGTAGATGAAGAAACCGTGCGGCTTCACAGCCATATCGCGCAGTTCCGCGAAATGTTAGAAAAAGAAGATGTGGTGGGGCGGAAATTAGACTTTTTAGTACAGGAAATCAACCGTGAAATTAATACAATCGGCTCAAAATGCCAAGACCTGCGGGTGACGAAAATCGTGGTGGACTTAAAAAGCGAGCTTGAAAAAATCAGGGAGCAGATTCAGAATATCGAATAAATATGTACGACGCGATGTCAACATCGCGCCGTTTTTTACGACATTCTATCCCCCCGCTTAAACAGCATCGCCACAATAAGCGCGAATGTAACCACTGCCGCTATTCCGCATGCCGCCGCTGTAAATCCGCCGGTGAAAACTCCGAGCAGTCCCTGCTCCCCGACTGCTTTTCGGACGCCGTCCGCGAGCAGATAGCCGAAGCCTGTGAGCGGCACTGTCGCCCCTGCTCCCGCAAAGTCCACAAGCGGCTTATACAGCCCCATGCCGCCGAGAGCTACTCCCGCCACGACGTATGCTACTAAAATCCGCGCGGGGCTGAGCCGCGTTAAATCTATTAAAATCTGCCCAATCAGGCAGAGCGAACCGCCTACTAAAAAAGCCCATAAATAATTCATTTTTTCCTCCTTGTAGGGGACGCCCTGCGTGGCGTCCCGATACATCGGTCGACCACATAGGGTCGACCCTACATTATTCCCCCGAAATGTGAACCTCGTGTTTGCCCTTTTTCGGGCGAACACAAGATTCGCCCCTACATTATTCACATGAAATGTGAACAGCGTGCGCCACTGCCGGTATGCTTTCGCCCTGCTGAATCATCGTGGGTGACATGAGCGCGCCGGTCGCGACGAACAGCACGTTTTTGAGCTTTTTCTCGATTATTCTGCCGAGAATTAAACTGCACAGCACACTCGCACTGCACCCGCACCCCGACGCCCCCGCGTGAACGTCCTGCTCGTGTTTTTTGTAAAGCATCATGCCGCAGTCGGCGTGAACGTTGGCTATGTCAATATCGTCGCGCTTGAATAAATCAATCAGCAAGCCGGTTCCGACGCTTCCCAAATCGCCTGTAAGAATCATGTCAAAATCGTGAATCGACTGCTGTGTGTTGGCTAAATGAGTACTTATTGTTTCATGCGCCGCGCCGCTCATCGCGCCACCCATATTATTCACGTCTTTAACTCCCATGTCCGTCACTTTTCCGAAAGTCACGGCTTTAATATACGGTGGAGATTCACGCGGCGCAACAATCGCGCACCCTGCCGCCGTCGCCGTCCACTGGGAAGTCGGCGTGCGCTGTCCGCCGTAATTCACAGGAAAGCGAAACTGCCGCTCAGCCGTGCAAAAATGCGAACTCGTCATTGCCGCCGCGTTGTTCGCCAAGCCCGACTCCACAAAAATTGAAGCTAATGCAAGACTTTCCGCCATCGTGGAACACGCCCCGAAAAGCCCTATAAACGGTATATCGAAGTCGCGTATTCCGTAGGAGGAACAGGTACACTGATTAAGCAAATCCCCCGCGAAAATAAAGCTTATATCGGTTTCAGCCAACTGCCCTTTTTCAAGCGCCGAGCGAAACGCACTCTTTTGCAGAACTACCTCGGCTTTTTCCCAACTGTCGTTCTCTCCGAACGCCGCTTCCTCCCCGATGTAGTCGAAATAATCTGCCAACGGGCCTTCGCCCTCTTTCGGGCCTACTGCCGAGCCGTAAGATAAAATTGACGGCGCGTTGTCAAGCTTAATCGTGCCTTTTCCCAAATAGCTCCCCATTTATATCACCCCAAAAATAAAATAAATCAGCCCGTAAAGCACCGACGCCGCAATCCCGTAAACAATCACAGGCCCCGCAATTATGAACATTTTCGCGCCGACGCCGAGTATAAATCCCTCGGTCTTGAACTCCAATGCCGGCGCAACCACAGCGTTGGCAAAGCCGGTTATCGGTACAATCGAACCAGCGCCCGCGTGCTTGGCTATTTTGTCGTAAACCTTAAACCCCGTAAGCAGTGCCGCCAGCCCTATTAGCGTGATTGAAGTCAGCGCCGCGGCTGTTTCCACGCTCGCGCCGTACCGCATGTATAAATGCAAGAAAGCCTCTCCGATTACGCAAATCAGCCCCCCGAAAAGAAAGGCTTTCGGCAGGGTTTTGTGCAGTTTTGTGCGCGGTGACGCGGCTTTCAGCATTTTATTGTATTCGCTGTTTGTGATTTTCATATAATTCTACCGTCCTTTTTTATATATTCTGCCGATAGAACGCTTTTATGCTGTAAAAAAACAGGAAAATTATGAAAGCTTGTCTTGTTTCTTGACATAGTTAATATTGTATGGTACAATAAATTGACAAATACCGGCATTTACCATCGCGTTTTCAATGGCAAACATAATTATAAAAGGAGCAAATACTATGAAAATAAGGAAAATAACAGCATTATTCTTGGCGGTAATATCGCTATCTTCATTTTCAATAACCGCTTACGCAACACCATACACTACAGATGACGTTATTACAGTTCTCAGAGCTACAGCCGGGCTGATTACGCCGACTGATGAGCAGATAAATCGACTTGATATGAATAGTGACGGAATAATTGATACCTCTGCCGCGATTCATATATTACGTGCGGCGGCAGGATTTCTTGACATTGACAACGGCGAAAACATTGACACAAGCAAAATAATTCTTTCAAATAATTATATTTCATCAGAGCATTTTCAAGATGATTTTGTTAAAATGAATATTTCAAATAATACTTTAAGCATTGAATACAAAACAGCACGCAATGGCAACAAATGGCACTTTACTATTTTTCCGCATTTTGCTGTTATAGAAGAAGGTTATTTAAATAATAATCATTTTAGCCGTAATGTATCTTTAAGCTCTTTGAATAATGGTGCTTACGCAATTACTTTTTTTGTTGGCAGCGGAGATGACTACTCTTTTTCAGGAACAAGCACTGTTAAAGATATTCCATTACACGTAATAAACGGAACAGCTTCTTTTTTGGAATCTCCTATGCTTCAGCATAACATCAGAGCAAGAAATATAGGGTTATCACAAAGCCCGAATGATTATTTAAGTATAGACGATTTAAGCGATTCCGAAAAGACAGAGCTAACGAACCTCGTTAAAACTATAATAGGAAACGAAACCGACGATTACAAAAAATTAAAATTAATTAGCGACTGGGTAGCGGATAATATTTATTATGATTGGGCCGCTTATATTGCGGGAACATATACTCACGAATCAACAAGAGCGTATGCAACTTATGTAAGTAAAAAAAATGTATGTCAAGGTTATGCGGAATTAACGAATGTCCTTATGCGCTTAGCAGGGCTTCCGTGCAGAGTTATTTCAGGACACGCATTAGGAGCAAGCGCGGGTGGCAAAGGTTGGAGCGATGTTATACATACCTCAATAAATCACGCTTGGAATGAAGTGTATGTCAATGGGCGTTGGGTGATTTTAGATACAACATGGATTTCCGCAAACGAATACATAAACGGAGAATTTATAAAGAAAGATAATGATTATACATATTTCGACCCGACTATTGAAGTGTTTTCAAGAAGTCATAAATATCTGAGTTATTCTTAGTGGAGGGCTGTAGCCGTTAATTTTTAGTGATTGATAAAAAACAGAGGGAGTAGCTTTTTTTCGCTGCTCCCGAGTTTTATAATTAATATTAAAATACTTGCTTCAGCTTCTCAGCCAATGCTTTATCAAGATGCTGTCTTTCGCACAT
>Ga0123356_10005463_pt1 | contig 12930 bp, 8 predicted proteins | sample TergutEmb28metaG_2_FD_92546 | JGI IMG/M metagenome (GOLD analysis project Ga0123356, IMG submission 92546) | Embiratermes neotenicus P3 segment gut microbial communities from Petit-Saut dam, French Guiana - Emb289 P3 | ecosystem: Host-associated > Arthropoda: Insects > Digestive system > Gut ... | reverse complement strand
GACGACTTCATCATTCGCTCTCGATGACTCTATATCAGGAGCGAATAAAAAGCAAACATATTTGGGAATGCACTGGAGCCACAAATCGTCGCCTTATATCCCCGCCCTGATAGTTAACGCATCGCGATTACTTCGCCCGAGTTTTACGGCTACGCCAAAGTCGTGGTCGACCCGCGCAATCCGAACACCGTGATGGTTTCGACTCTCGACCGCTACTTCCCCGGTGACGAAATCTTCCGCAGCCTGGATGCGGGCGCGGCCTGGGACGCGCTGGGGAACGAACCCGGACTTTGCGCAGACGAACCCGATGCTCATCGCGCGCGTAGGCTGGCCCGCCTTCGCCAAAACTCTCTGCGGAGGGTACTCGAAGGACCAGGGCAATACCTGGACCGCCTTCTCGAACGCTCCCGGATGTACAAACGGCCCGGGCACGATCGCCCTTTCCGCCGACGGCTCGCGCCTGGTCTGGGCGCCAAGCGCCGTCGCGACAGTCTATTCGTCCGACAATGGCCAAACCTGGACCCAGTCGGCGGGCGCGCCTTCGAACGGAGTTGTCGTTTCCGATCGTGTGAACCCGGCGAAGTTCTACACCTTCGACCAGACAACGGGCACGTTTTACGTAAGCGCGGACGGCGCGCAGACGTTCAAAGCCGGCGCCAGCGGGCTTGGAACCTTCAGCTTCAAACAAGCGAGCGTGGTTCCCGGTGTTGAGGGCGACATCTGGCTTTCGCTTCAGTGGAATGGGTCTCTGGCATTCGACCGATTCCGGGACGACGTTCACTTCCGTGAGTTCTGTCGTCTGGCCGGATTCGGTAGGCTTCGGCATGCCGGCGCCCGGAGAGACTTACCCGGCGCTCTATTTGCTGGGCCGCCTTACCTGGAGCGGTGCGACGTTTGCGACTTCTGTCTACCGCTCCGATGATGGCGGCTCGACCTGGACGGGGCTGGCCGACCCCGCACACCAGTTCGGCAATCTCACGCTGGTGAGCGGCGATCCACGCGTCTACGGCCGCGTTTATCTGGGGGCGAATGGCCGCGGAATCATTTTGGGCGACATCAAGCCGTGAGGGTTCTCCCGATCACTGGGGCGAAGGCTGAGATGTATTGAGTTTCAGAACCGCAGCCGCGTCATTTTTTTCGTGCAGATCCCGGGTCTTCGCGAACTCGAGCTTCGCCCTTTCTGGTTGGCCCATCGCCAGGTAAATGCGTCCCAGCCGGTAGTGCGCATCCGGCTGCGAGGGATCGAGCTCGATTGCCCGCTGATAGGCCCGGATGGCCTCGGGATATTGCTTTTGCTGGCCTCGCACTTCACCCAAATCGAGGTAGGCGATGCGAAGATCTTTTCTCTGCTGAATCGATTTCTCGAGAAAAGAAGCGGCGTCCTCGAGGTGATTCTGCTTTAACTCGATATCGCCGAGATAGGCGAGAGACTGTGCGTGGCCCGGGCTGATCGAAAGCTCCGCCTGGAACTCTTTCGCGGCTTCGTCATATTTACGGGACTTCCAATACAAATAGCCAAGCCCAAAGTGGATCTCCGGCTCCTTCGGGGCGAGCTTTCGAGCCTGCTCGAACTCGGCAATGGCTTCATCGGTGCGTTGGAGTCCATCGAGCGCCTCGCCCGTCAGGATATGGGCGTCCGCAGAGTCGGGGTCGTGCTCGAGGATTTTGCGGAATTGCTCCTCGGCGCAGGAATATTTCTTGGTTTCGAGGCAGCTCTGCGCCAGGATCCGCCGCAGTTCGCTGTTTTCCGGATCCGATTGGACCACGGGCTCGAGGTAGTCGACCGCGTCGGAGAACCGCTTCGCGCCGTAATAGCTCATGCCGAGGAGAGTGCGGGCCTGCAGACTCGACGGCTCCTGCTTTAAGGCCGCCTTGAGCGGCGCGATCGCCAAAGCGAACTCGCCCCGCTTGAACTCGGCAAGCCCGAGATTGAGAGGAATGCCGGGAAGCGTCGGATCGATCGCCAGGGCTTTTTTGTAGGCCCCTGCGGCTTCAGAATATTTCTCTTGTTTCGAAAGCACAACGCCCAGGCTGGCAAGGGCCGCGGCGTCTTTCGGGTTCCCGGCCGCCACCGCGCGCCAGGCCTTTTCCGCCTCAGGCAGCCGTCCCTCCTGCTCGAGCCGGATGGCATCGGACGGGGCAGCGGACTGGGCGATCGCCAGGGGACACGGCAAGAGAATCAGGGCAACGCAGGCTGCCAGATGCTTCATCGGACCGGGAAACTTCCTCATTCTAGATAGCTTATAACGGATGCGTCACCAGCAGGAATTGGCAGGGGTGTGCGACATAAAAGTTGAAGGTGACGAAATCGGCGAAAGGACAAAGAATCTGAGTATCCCTGCGGCCTGCACTCGACCTCAACCGCCAGCAGTCGTTGCGCGAATGCGTAGCCGTTTCTCGAGCCGTGACGCTGGGGCCGATCGAGTGGAGTCGCTCGGGCGTGCGAGACACAACGCGTCCGGAGTAGTACTTAACCTCACGCTATTCGATCCCAGCGCTCCCGTACCGACCGCTTCGAGCTTTTACAGCAGTTGGCTGAGAAAGGTCCGAGCTGGAACCACCGCCGGTCGATGTACACTGAAGCAGTCCGCAGGCTCGTAGGGGAGGTTCACAACCACCTGAAATGCGTGGCTGGCTTTCGTCTGCGCCAGAAAGTGGACGAGGGACGGCGACAAGCTGGTTTCGTTTAGCTTGACCTCCACCAGGAACCACGGTTTGCGGTCTTTCACTATCAGGAAGTCCACCTCGCGTTTCTGCTTGTCGCGTAGGTAGCGCAACTCGAATTCGCCGAATCCAAGGTCGGTCCAGCCTTCGACCGCCTTGAGCAAATGGCAGGCAACAAAAGTCTCCGCTCGCGCCCCCTCGTTTCCCACTCCGCTCCAGTCACGCTGAAACCATTTCGGTTCTTTGCGCAGTGCTTTGGCCACATTCGTAAACCACGGCCGTACCATAAATCCGTAATGCAGGCGCGACAGCAGATCCACCCAGCGCTTGACCGTATCCACGGAAACTTGGATCTCGCGGGCGAGATTGGAGTAGACGAGCTGCTGAGCGCTTTGTTCGGCAAGGATTTCGACCAACGTTTGCATGGTCCCGAGATCGGTGACCCGGGCAAGTTCACGCAGGTCTTCCCGCGACAGTTGTTCTTGACGAAGGGACCGCCACCGGCGCGTAAAGCGCGCATCCCGACGGAGAAAAGGTTCGGGGAATCCTCCGTGCTCCCATAAGGCATCCCACTCCGCCGCGGCGATTTCAGCCGGCGGCCAAACCTCTCGCACCGGCAAGTTCGTCCGCAGACTTTCGCCCACGCTCCACGGATGCATGCGGTAGAGTAGATAGCGGCCCATCAGGCTGTCGCTTCCCCGTCGGAACACATCTAGCCGCGAACTTCCCGTCACGATCAAACGGACTTGGTCGCCGTAAGTGTCGAAAAAGCCCTTCAACAGGGACTTCCACTTCGTGTACTTGTGCAGCTCGTCAAGCACTGCGACCGGCGTAGTTGCCCGAAGGCGGTCTAACCCCAGCGTCTCAGCCAGCTTCTCCGGGCCGCGTAATAAGCGCCGCCGGTCATACGTGCTGTCCCAGTTGAGATATTGGTCCGTGAGGAGTCGGCAGGCGGTGGTCTTTCCAACCTGGCGTGGTCCTGAAACCAGAGCCATCTGCCGATACCGTTCAAGGTGGTCCTTCAAGACCGTTGTGTAGAAACGGGGGCGTTCCTGCATGAGGACCATTATCGCGCATATCGTAAAATAGTCCAGACTATTTTGCGATCATCAAGAAAATGGTCCCCGATTCATGGGCATTCACCGAAGCGATGGCAAGAAGGTCCAAGAAGCATGTCTTTATCTCGCGCACCCAATTGGCAGAAATGATCGGGACAAAAAGAAGCCCCGCCTGAAAGTCAGGCGGGGCGTTAAAGGAGTTTCGAAAGCTCAACTAAAAGATCAGCTTGGCTCCCAGCTGGAATTCGCGAGGATCGAAGGCGCTTCTCACTTGTCCGAAGTTGCCTCCGCAAGCGGTCGAACCGGTTGTGATTCCGCAGCCGCCGTTGACCCCGCCACCCTGGCCTGGTGCTCCAAACTGCGTATGGTTCCAGGCATTGAAGGCGTCGGCGCGGAACTCAAACTTCGAGCCGCGTTCCTCGCTGAGCACGAAGCTCTTGAACAGCGAGAGGTTCCAGTCGTCGCGGCCGGGACCGCGCACGGAGTCGAATGGAGAGTTGCCCCACGTTCCCGCAGCCGGGACTGTGTAGGCTGACGGACTGAACCACTGAACAGCGGTTTGAACTCCATTGCTGACGATGGGTGTTTTGGGATAGGAAACGCCGGAGGCCACATCCGGCCGGTTGCCTACATCGTTGCCCGGGAAGATGCTGGCAACGTTTTTACCGCTCAGTCCAAGCTGAACCGGGGGCCCTGATTCGGCGGTGACAATGCCGGACAGTTCCCATCCGCCGAGGGTGGTTTTCAGCAAGTGGCTTGAGCTGTTCCGCAAGAGCGGAATCTGATAGATGAAGTTGATGAACGCGACGTTCGTCCGGTCAAGTTCCGACGGCCCAACGTCGTATCTCCAACCTAGATAAGGGTTGTTTACGTTGTCCAAATCCCACCCATTGCCGTTGCCTGTAGTGGGATCAATGGCGCGCGACAGGGTGTAGGCAACCTGCAATTGGAGGTCACGAGTAACTCGCCCCCGGAGTTCGGTTTGCAGGGAGTCGTAATGCCCGTTGGCCCCGTTGTAGGCCAGTTTGATCGATGGGTAGCCCTGATAAGGTACGAGTCCGTTGAAGGCGGGAGTGCTAGTCGGACAGGTGCCAAGTTGGAGACAGGCAAGGTCGCCCTGAGGCGGCAAGTTAATCTCTTGAAAGTAATTCTCATGCCTGTCGATACTGCCAACATACGAGACGGACAATACTGCGTTACTTGCGATTTGCTGCTGCACGCCGAGGCTAAACTGAGACGTTCTCGGCGCCGGATAGTTCTGGCTAAGCCCGGTCACGCTTGCAGGCACGATCGGAACCGTAATCGTTCCGCCGGTAAAGTTGTTGTGGGGGTTCGAGAGCAGCACATTCGTGGTGTTTAGACTGTAGCCAAACGGCGGGTTGGTTGCGTCGTCGTACATGTCATTGCCCTGAATGCGCTCATACATCAGGCCATAACCACCGCGTATAACCGTTTTGCCGTTACCCAAAAGGTCGTAGGCAAACCCGATGCGTGGTCCGAAGTTCAACCAGGCATTGTTGGCAAGTCCTTTGGGAATTCCATTCTTGCCCGAGAAGCCCATCCCGTTGAGGTAGAAGCTATAACCGTTCAGCGAGGCAACCGGACTCGGAGCTAAGCCGGGGCTAGCGCCGGTGCAACCGGCGGGAAGCGGATTGCCCCCGCAAATTTGCCCGCCGTTGCTGCCTGGAACAAAAAGCGGCGCGTTAGCAGGGTTATACAGGTTGGGATAGAAGTTCGCCTGATTGCCGTTAGCTTCGTAGGTGTGCGGAATTCCGTCCCAGCGCAGGCCCAGGTTCAGGGTCAGCTTGTGAGTTGCACGCCAGTTGTCCTGAATATAGGCATCTGGGGAGATAGCGTTCCAGTTGCCTGTGCCTTTGTAGGCCTGTTCACTGTAGTTGGACGCGTAGCCCAGGAGGAAATCAGCGTAGTCGTTTCCGCTCACGCTGCCGTTAAAGGTAAAGCCGCCCTGGGTGGTGGCAAAGTAGTCTTGAACCTTCTTGTAGATCGCCCAGCCGCCTCCGAACTTCAGCTGATGGGCCCCCTTGGTCCAGGACAGATCGTCACGGATTTGATAATCGTTAGCGGTGTTGTTCCACGGCGTCCAGTTTGCCGTGTAGTGATCGCCTGTAGTCCCGGACAGATTGATGTCAGGGATGCGGTTGTCGGCATTCTGCCCGGTGAAGATCCGGTTCGACCCCTCCGTGAAACCCGAGGGCTGCGTGAAGAGACCCTGGGGCAGGATGTGAATGCGGTTGCCGTCGTAATTGAAGGCGATTTCATTCAGCAGGTTCGGGCGAATGATATAGGTCGCATGAACCACTGCACTGTAGGAAGGGTTGTTGTAGGTGTCGAAGACCGTCGGCGTGTTGTCGGCGCTCCATTGAGTGGTTCCGTAGGTCTGGACCGCCTGATCGGAAATCCAATGTCCAAACACCGAGAACTTGTCGCTAAATTGATGGTCGATGCGGGCAATTTCTTCCTTGCCCGTAGTCGGGGAGTTATTGCCGCCAAGGAAGGTATTGCCAGTGGTCGCCTTGGGGAAAATCCCAGCCCCCATGAGCACTGCGGCATTGGCGTCGACCATGCAGGATGGAATCGTGTTGTTGGGGAACGGGCTCCCGGGAGTAATTCCCGCCGGAGCTACGCCGCCCGGGCAGTTCTTGAATTGAATGGATGCCGGGATTACGCTGGTCGCCGGAACGTTAATCGGGCTCGAGATCACCGCGCCATTGGCGGTGGGGTATTCGCCTGCCTCGGGTACGGTCAAGTTCAGCGTTCCACCCGCAATGTAGCGGCGCCACTCCATGTTGTAGAAGAAGAAAGTCTTGGGGTTTGACTTGTTCGGATGGAGCGAAACCGGCCCACCCACGTTGAAGCCCCAATCGTTAAAGCGCAGCTCGGCGACCGGGTTGGGAGCAGGGTTGAAGAAGTTGCGTGCGTCGAAAGCGTCGTTGCGGCCGTAGTAGAAAGCTTCGGCATGAAGCTGCCGGGTGCCGGATTTGACCGCCATGCTGATCGTACCCGCCGAAGACAGTCCGTATTCGGCGCTGTAATTCGACGTCATGGTGCGGAACTCGGCGATCGCGTCCTCTGAGGGCAGAACAATGGAACCGCCGCCACCCCCGCGATCGCTGGATTCGCCGCCATCGATCAGCCAGAGATTGTGGCTCACGCGCTGGCCGTTGAAGCTGACGTTGAAGTCGCCTCCGCTTGAAGTCGGGGCCTGAAAGTCAGCCTGCACGCTAGAAGCTCCAGGTGTGAGGGCCTCGAGTTCGAAAACGCTGCGCCCGTTGGTGGCCAGCTGATTGATCTGATTGCCGTTGATTACGTCGCTGATCTCACCGGTGTCTGATTGCACCTGGACGGCATTGGCCTCGACCGTGATCGTCTCCTGCGTATTGCCAAGCTCGAGTTGGAAGTCGACGCGGCGACGGGCGCCAACCTCGAGAACGATGTCTTTTTGCTCGCCCAGTTTGAAATTTGCACCTTTGGCCTGCACGTTGTAGCGGCCGATGTGAAGATCAGGGGCGACGAACTGACCTACGTCGTTGGTCGTGAAGTGACTCACGATACCGGTGTCTATGTTGGTGATCGTAACCGACACATTCGCCACGGTAGCGCCGGATGGATCCGTCACGGTTCCGAGAAGAGTTCCTTCCTGGGCGAATGCCACTAAAGATCCCAGGAACAGGAGGACAATGAGCATCCCGGGTGTTCGCAGAGAAACAAGCCTCATAGCCAAGCCTCCGAAGTCCAAGCTTTGTTTTGGTTCCGAACAAAATCACTGCTCGAATAACGTGTGTACCTTTGGGCTGTGAAGCTTGTCAAGCAAAAACGTTTTTTTTAGGTTTTTTGTAAGGTTCCAGGGATTTTGGATAAAGTATTTTCCCGGGGATGGCTGGGGAGGATGGCCAGGTTAAGGGTAGGGAAAACGTATTCTCAAAATTGCCCCGGCCCGGTTTCACCGACCGCTTTTTCTACTCAGGAGCTTTGAAGTTCGCGCTTTCTTTGGCGCCCGCGAAGGCTCGTCGTGGCAGACGAACCGCGTCCGCGTGGCAGGTCTAACGTCTAACGTTGGCTTCGGGCCGGCATGAATCTTTCTATCACCGCCTGGCGCATCAGATCCGGGGGCAGCAGTCCCTGCGCCAGGATGAAATCATGAAATTCCTTCTGGTTGAATCCGGGGCCGAGCGAGGCTTCAGTTTCCGTCCGGAGATCCAGTAATTTCGTGAAGCCGTAAAAATAGCTGCTGGCCTGGCCGGGCGAGCGATAGGTGTAGCGCTCAACCTCTTCCTGCGCGAAGGCATGAGACTGCACCACGTCCTTTTCGAGCACGCGGTAGGCATCGGCAGGTTGAATCTTTCCGGCCTGCAACTCTGGATCTAGGAAGGCGCGTGCGGCGCGCAGCAGACGGTAGTCGAGCGAGACCAGTTGGCCTTCAAGCGGCATGTAAGGCTTGATGATGTACTCCGAATAGAGGCCCCAGCCTTCGACGTTGGTGCTGTTGAACGCGTAGAGCACGCGCGCCAGCGACACCCCGTGCTCCACCATGGAATCGAACTGCAGTTCGTGACCCGGCCGCGCCTCATGCGCGGTGAGCGTCCAGGCGGCGGCATCGAAGGTGAAGTCGTCATATTTCTCCGCCGCGGCGTGGCCCGAGGCCGGGGGAATGTTCAGCGGCAAGACAAATTCGCCTTTTTCACCGGTGTTGTGCAGGAATGGCGGAGGAACCATGTGGGGTGCGGGCTGTTGCACGGTCTCGGCGGCCGTTGCCAGGCGAATGCGCGCCGGACGGCCGGGCAAACTGACGATCTGGTGGTCGGCGATGATTTTCTCGATTTCGGCCAGGCGCTCCCGGTAAAGGGGCATGATCCGATCGCCTACGATCTGTTGTTTCTTGAGCTCGCGCATTACGTCGCGATAGTCGCTCGATGGGAGATGCCGCTCTCGGGCAATTTCGGCAGCGATCGGCCGCATCTCGGCCTGAATCTCGGCAAAGGCTTTATGCGCCATTTCGGTCAGCTGATCCGGCGGAATATCGATTCCGAAGTCCTCGAGGCGGATCGCGTACTCTTCGGAGGGAAGGCGAAAATCCGGGCGCGCTTTGACGAGAATGGCCGCCTTCAGCCAGGTGTCGTAATCGGCCAGCTGGCTCTTCAGCTTGCCGTACGCTTCCTGCCAGCCTTCGATCTTGTACTTCTCAAACAGAGCCCGAATTCCTTCCACGTAGTTCGAATCACGGCCCAGCTCGGTTTCGACTTCGGTGCGCCAGGGATAGATCATGCCCGGCTTGGCCATCTGCTCAAGAGCGCGCTGCTTGAGAATTTCCGTGATGGGTTTCAAGCCGTCCTCGAGCCCGGCATACTTGCGGAGGCGCTCAAGGGCTTTGACTCGCCGCTCGGCGGGCGTTTGCTCATCGAGCAGAAACTGGATCCCCTCAAAGACGATCTCGCTCGCATTCAGGAATGGGACCTCGCGCTGGCGCTCGAAATCTTCGAGCCTGAAATCAAGCTCGACTCTGCGGATCAGGATGGCAAGGTCCTGCTCGACTTCTTTTTGCTCCTCGGCGCCCGCGGCGGCCTTGAGCTTTTCAAGAACCGCCCGAGTTTCCTGACGTTCCAGATCCTGATCGGCCCAGCTCGGCTCGGATATCTTCCCGTCATACTCGCTCAACCCCTCGCGCGACCCGAACTCGGGATGATGCTTGAAGCCGACCTTGAGCAGCATGTTTGTGTACTCATTGCTGCGGTCGATCCAGCTGTGGCCGGCGGCCGGCTGGGATTCGGCGTGGGAGCTTTCAGGCATATGGATGAGGACCCCGAAAATAGAGATAGAGATGAAGAGCGAAGCGGCAAGAATGGATCGCCTGGGCATGAGAACTCCTTCGACCAAAAAGCAGTAAAGCACGGCGGGGGGCAAAGGGCAATCGCGAGTCCTGTCAATGGCCGGCCGTACCGCAGGCTCGACGGGCCGGAGCCCGGGTGTTTGGCCGGCTTTCGGGCTAGAGGAGGATCAGTCCCCCCAAACCCAGCCGCAAACGCAGCGAAGAATCTGGGATAAATGCTTCTTGGTCAGTGTTGCCTTGCAACGCGCACAACTACGCATCCACATTTTTTTTCACGCCTCCCCGCGTGTATGCCCGCCTCCGACGAACAACCAACGACTAACCCGAACCACCTGACTCCTGGAGTTCCGTCTCTCCTCGACCGTCGGACCCGCTGCCCGGCGATGGGTCGGTGGAGATTCGAGGCCGGCGTCTTCCCCTCGCGGGTAAGCGGTTTCACAACCTCTCGTCTCGCCCCCGGCGGCTGCATAGTCCGCAACTCGAAGAACTTTTACTCTGCGAGAAGAATTTGGCTCTGGTTGAGCCATCGAGCGACCCGTCGCCGACAGCCGCTGGCGAGGCGAATCTTTATCGGGTCTCTCGCGGCCCCGGTGAGGCGTTTGACTGTGAACCCCCGATCCAGCCAAAGTTGAATACGATAGAGGGGTTTCGGCTGTGGTGTCAAATATCGGCGAAGGGAAGAGGGAGAGCGCGTGGTGAAAACTAAAGCCTCGCTCCCGGAGGACGTTTCAGAAGTTACCGGCACGGGAAAATTCTGGGTGGGCCATTTCCGCTGGGTCATCTGCGGCCTGCTGTTTTTCGCCACCACCATCAACTACATGGACCGCCAGGTCATCAGTTACCTGAAGGAGTTTTTTTCCCGCCCCACGGCCCAGGGCGGCTTTGGGTGGAGCAACCAGGATTTTTCTTACCTCACCGCCGCTTTCACCGGCTTCTATGCGGGGATGACGGTCCTGGCCGGGTGGTTGGTGGACAAGATCGGAGCCAAGCTGGGCTTGGCGCTCTCCCTCGTGCTCTGGTCGGTCAGCGGGATTGCCAATGCCTTCGTGGGCGGCCTGCTGCGCACGCACATCCTGGTGCGCAGCGCGTTTGCGGTCGGCGAGGCGGGAAATTTTCCGGCTTCGATCAAGACCGTCGCCGAATGGTTTCCCAAACGCGAGCGCGCCTTGGCCACGGCCATCTTCAATGCCGGCTCGAACGGCGGCGCCATGGTGGCTGCGCTCGTCGTGCCGGCCATCATGGTCCACTTCGGCGATCGCACGGGATGGAGAATGGCTTTCATCATCACCGGCGCCATGGGGTTCCCGTGGCTGATCTTCTGGTTCTGGCTCTACGACCCTCCCTTTCAGCACGCAAAAGTATCTCAATCCGAACTCGACTACATTCGCGTCGATGACGAACCTTCCCGCGCGGCCGGCGGTGACGACGCGAAAGTTTCGTGGTGGCAGTTGTTTCGCTATCGCCAGCTCTGGTCGTTTTTCGCCGGGAAATTCATGACCGACGGGGTCTGGTGGTTTTACCTGTTTTGGCTGCCCGATTATCTGAACAAACAATTCCACATGACCCGGGAGCAGGTGATGCTGCCCACCTTCGCCGTCTACGGGGTCGCCATCGTGGGCAGCATTTACGGCGGGAGTATTCCGAAGAAGCTGATCGAGGGCGGCATGAGCGTCTACCGGGCGCGCATGACGACGATGTTCATCATCGCCTGCTTTCCGCTCTTGGTTTTGCTGACTCAATTCTTCGGAGACGTCGGGCGCTTCGGCGGCGCCGCCGCGGCGCTTGCCGTGGCGATGATCTCGGTCGGCGCTACCGCGCACCAGGCCTGGTCTGCGAATTTGTTTACCACCGTTTCCGACATGTTCCCGAAGCCCAATATCGCTTCGGTGATCGGCATCGGCACCATGGCCGGGGGCATCGGCGGCGTGCTATTGCAGCTGCTCGCAGGCAAGCTGAACGACACTTTCCTCCGCGCGCCCCAGACCGCGTACCTCATCATGTTCATGGTTTGTGGATTGAGTTATCTCGCAGCCTGGGTGCTGATGAAAATTCTCGTGCCCGAGCACCGGCCGATCACCCGTTTTTAGTCCCGGCGCCACGGCAGAGCCGCCAATTTCCTCTGGTTGGGAGAGCGCACGATGGCTGGTAAGATGAGTTGAGGCTATGGGGTTAAACATCCGAGCAAAATCAGATTGCCGCTGGGATCTCGTCAGTCTCGGTGAAGTCATGCTGCGCTTCGATCCCGGGGACCGGCGGGTCTCGACTGCGCGCAGCTTTGAGGTTTTTGAAGGCGGGGGCGAATACAACGTCGCGCGTGGCTTGAGGCGGTGTTTTGGCCTCACGACGGCCGTGGTCACGGCTTTGGCCGACAATCCCGTCGGCCGCCTGTTAGAAGACTTGATTCTCCAGGGCGGGGTTGATCCGAGCCTGGTGCGCTGGGTGGATTACGACGGGGTGGGCCGCACGGTCCGCAACGGGCTGAACTTCACCGAGCGCGGGTTCGGCGTACGGGCCGCCCTGGGCTCCTCGGATCGCGGCAACACTGCGGTGTCGCAGATGAAGGCCGGCCAAGTCGACTGGGAAGAAATCTTCGGCAAACATGGCGCGCGCTGGTTTCACACCGGAGGAATCTTTTCCGCCCTCTCCGAGACCACACCCGACGTGGCGATCGAAGCCATGAAAGCCGCGCGCAAGCACGGCACGATCGTATCCTACGATCTGAATTATCGCGAGTCCCTGTGGAAAGCCATCGGTGGGAAAAAGCGGGCCGAGGAAGTGAATCGCCGACTGGCGCCGCTCGTCAATGTGATGCTCGGTAATGAAGAAGACTTTTCGGCGGCGCTGGGCTTCGAAGTTCGCGGACTCGACGAGCACATTTCGCACATCGAAACCCAATCGTTTAAACAAATGATCGAAACGGTCGTCAAAGAGTTCCCGTTCACCGTGGTCGCAACCACCCTACGAAAGGTGGTCACTGCGAGCCGCAACGACTGGGGAGCGATTTCGTGGGAAGACGGAAAGTTTTATCAGTCGCGCAGATATGACAATCTTGAAATCTTCGATCGGGTTGGCGGCGGCGATTCCTTTGCCTCCGGCCTGATTTATGGTTTTCTCAGCGGGCAGGGACCGCAATGGGCCGTCGAGTGCGGCGCGGCGCATGGCGCCCTGGCCATGACGACTCCGGGCGACACCAGCATGGCAACCCTGAAAGAAGTGCGCGCCCTCATCGAGGGGGCCGGGGCAAGAATCGCGCGGTGAGGTGTTGCCGGGGGCGTGGTCGCCCCGGCGATCGGGGCGGCTTCCAGCGAGGTATCGTTTCTGACAGGTATCTTTACTTCTGCGAGACTTCTGCGAGGAATCGAT
>Ga0123356_10005462_pt1 | contig 12931 bp, 9 predicted proteins | sample TergutEmb28metaG_2_FD_92546 | JGI IMG/M metagenome (GOLD analysis project Ga0123356, IMG submission 92546) | Embiratermes neotenicus P3 segment gut microbial communities from Petit-Saut dam, French Guiana - Emb289 P3 | ecosystem: Host-associated > Arthropoda: Insects > Digestive system > Gut ... | reverse complement strand
TCTTCCAATTTGTTGAAATTAATATATTCCGTATTGATTTTTTCTGCTTTCCATTTATCAATTAGTTGTGGGATAAAGTATATGCCGGGTTCGACAGTTAATACATGTCCCGGTTCCAAACGTTTACCAAATCTGAGACTCCTATAACCGAAACGAGTATCTCTTTTGATTTCATCGTCGTAACCTACAAAATTTTCTCCAAGGTTCTCCATATCATGTACATCTAATCCCATTGCATGACCTAATCCATGAGGCATGAATAGGGCAGGAGCGCCGGCATTTAAAGCTTCCTCGGTATCGCCTTTCATTAAACCTAAATCACGCAAACCTTCAAAAATGACTTTATAGGCATTACGATGAACGCTTTGGTAGGTAATTCCCGGTTTTGTCATCGCTATTGAATCATTAATAGCTTTCAACACAACATTATGGATATCTTTTTGTTTTTGTGAATATTTTCCTCCTACAGCTGTTGTTCGCGTAAAATCTGAAGCGTATTGATTATAATTTTCCGCACCGGCATCGCACAACATAAGCCGGCCTGATTTGAGTATGCCACTATGGTTGTGATTGTGGAGTGTTTGTCCGTTCATTGAAAGAATGATAGGAAAAGAAACACGAGGACCTTGTGAAATAGCTAATCCCTCGATTGTGCCTGCAATTTCTTGTTCTGAGACGCCCTCGTGGCACATTTTCATGGCAACAATGTGCATCGCATATCCTGTTCGACCGGCTTCTTCCAACTCTTTCAATTCTTCAGGCGATTTGATTAATCGCATCTTAACAACTGCTTTTGTCAATTCAACCGAAAAACCCTCAATAATCTCTTTGGTTTTTTTATTTAATAATTCGCTTAAAAATAATAGATTACGGAAACGATACGGTTTCAGGTAATGAATATTACTGTTTTCGGAAATCAAATTTGATAATTGAGCTAAAGGGAGAACGGTTTCAATTCCAACTTCGGCTGCCCGATCTTGTAATGACGGAAGATTTCCCATCCAAATGATATCATCCAATGTCAGTTCATCACCAAGTAAATATTCTTTATCTTTGTCGATATCTAAAATATAAATCAAATCAGGAGTATTGAGACCAACATAATATATAAAAGAACTGTCTTGCCGGAAAGTGTAATCATTTCCGCTATAATTCATTGCAGATTCGCAGTTTCCTTGAAGTAAAACAATACCGGACTTTAAGGATTTTTTCAGTTGTTCTCTTCTTTCGATATAAATATTTTTTTCAAACATAATAGTAAAATAATGATTCATAATTGAGAGTGCAAAGATAGTGGAAATTTCTTTTATTTCGGCGGGAAAATCTTATCTTTGCTATATTTCATTGAACTGCATTTTATTCATAGCGCTTCAAATCGAAAAACATTTGCCGGCTATTTAATGGTTCATCGTTGTTTATGCTTTTTTTTAGGTTTTGTCGCTCATCTTCTTCGGTTAAAAATAGAAATCTAAAATTGTTTTTTTCATAGAAGCTTAGTATTTCAGGTTTGTTGTAGGCATCAACAGTAAGAAATCTTACGTAATGTTCAAATTTATCAAAACAAAATGCTTTAACGAATTCCATTAATTGAGAGCCGATACCATGACCTCCGAACTCTGTGGAAACGCCTAAACGTCCTATTAACATTGCAGGATATGATTGTAGTGATTTTTCGTGAGGTAATAATTCTTTTACCTTTCTACGCCTATTGTTAGTCAATAAAAAAGTTTTCACGCTGTCTGCAGATAAGGAAAAAGCACAAACAATTTTTTTTAGTTTTTTATGTCGGAAATAGAATGTTTTACCTAAACGTTCGTTTTGGTACAAAAGTGCCTCAAAATTAAAAAATCATTCAGATCTTGGTCGCCACAATCAAAGTTATTGATTAAATCAGTTTGCGAAAGTTCCATCCTTTCGCAATCAATTACTAAGTCTATCATACTCACATATTATTATCCTTAATAAATTTTCTTATTTGTTCTCTTCTTTCCTTCGACGGAACTTTTGCCGGTTCTTTCAAAGACTCTGCCCAAATTTTGTAGAAATTCTCAGCATCCTTACCGTAAAGCACCGGCGCAAATCTAATAGGTGTTGCCATTGTATTATATATTTGTGTGCAAATGTAACACTTTTTTTAATTATTAGCTTACCTTTGCAAAATAATTATAAAACAACGTACAACGTAGTCAATTATGAATTTTAAATTAGAAGGAATTAAAAATATTGTATTTGATTTAGGAGGTGTATTAATTACCTTAGACAGAGATGAAGCTGTAAATCGATTCGAAAAAGCAGGATTAGAAAATGCAGCCGATTTATTGAATGCTTATCATCAAAAAGGAATCTTTCTTGAATTGGAAGAAGGTAAAATATCTCGAGATGAATTTTACGAAGCAGTAAGAAAAGAAATTGGTAGTTTTGTCTCTAAAGAAACAATTGATAGAGGATGGATGGGCTTTATGAAAGAAGTCCCGGAATATAAAATGGTTATGCTGGAAGACTTAAGACAGAGAGGATATCGTCTATACTTACTTAGTAATACTAATCCGGTGATTATGGAATGGGCGCGATCTTCGGATTTTTCTCCCCAAGGTAAAAGCCTCGACGAATATTTCGATAAACTTTATTTGTCTTATCAAATAGGATATCTTAAACCTCATCCCGAAATTTTTATGTATATGATAAACGACTCAGGTTTGATTCCTTCAGAGACTTTGTTTATTGACGATGGCTTAGCTAATATTGAAATGGGAAATAAATTAGGAATGAAAACATATCTTGCTATAAATGGAGAAGACTTCAGGCATTTGTTTTAGATTTTTTAAAAACCATCTGAGAAATAATCAATCCAAATATAACTATCGACATACCAAACCATTGAATTATTGAAAGACGTTCATCAACCATGAAAAACGCGAATAATGCAGTTAATACAGGAATTGTATAGCAGAAAACTCCGACTTTAGTTACTCCCAAAACTTTTACTGAACGTGAATAAAAAATAAAAGCAAGTACAGATGCAAAAACAGCAAGCTGAACTATTGAAGAAATAGCTTTGAATGTAAAATGCATCTCGCCAAGATGTGAAAAATCTATTACGAAAAAGCAAGGAATAAAAAAAATCAGACCGATAAAATTTTGGTAAAAGACGAGAGTTGTAGCATTATAGCGATGAATAAGGTATTTCACAAAAACGGCATATCCAAGTGCAGTTAACACTGCGCCGAAAACCAAAACAGCCCCGATAATTTGTCCGCTGAAATCTTTGTCACCTGAGAAAACAACCCCGAGAACACCAATCATTGATACAACAATACCGATAATTGTAGATGAATTTATATGCTCTTTTAAAATAAAAAATCCTACAATTGGAGTAAATAACGGAATTGTAGCAATAATAACACTTGTAACAGTTGGCGACACCATCGTCAGTCCGTATGTTTCGCATAGAAAATATAGAAAAGGCTCACAGAGCGCCAAGCCAAGAAAATATTTTAAGTGTTTGAATTGTAGCTTTTGTAAATTTCCCGAAAATTTTGCCAATATGCCAAGCAAAAGAGTGGCAAAAATCAATCGCAATAAAACAAGTGTAATCGGACCAATATTTTCTTTCAACGCAATATCAGTCCAGACAAACGAAAATCCCCAAAAAACATTTGCAAGAATTATTTGAAGGTATATTTTAAATGAGTTAGCATTTTTTGCCATTAGCTTAATCATAATAAGGCGCAAAGATAAATAAAAAATATCTTTGCATGAATTTATAATAGATAAAAACATTTTTTAGCTAAATTTGCACGCAAATTTCATTAGCTTAAATAGAATATGAAAAAACTGATAATTACTATAACTGTATTATTTACAGTATTTTTTTATGTATTAGCGCAGACGGAATCGACCTCAACAAACGTTGTCAAGACTTCAATACAAGAAATGAATGACGAAACATTGTTTCGTAGTGTAACACGTGAACTCTCAGACGACTGCTTTGGCGGTCGAAAACCGCTTACAAAATACGAAGCTCCAACCATCGATTATATAGTAAATAAATTTAAGGAAGTTGGTTTGGAACCTGTATCAGAGGGAAGTTACCTGCAAAAAGTTCCATTGCTGGGAGTTAGTACTCAAATTAAAAACAACGAGGTAGTTGTGGCAGGAGTAAAAGGAACGGTTAAAATGCGCTATTGGGATGATATTGTTGCATGGACAATGAGAGCTGAGAAAGAGTTGAAAATAAACAATGCCGAATTTATATTTGTAGGTTTTGGGATAAATGCTCCCGAATATGAATGGAATGATTATGCAAATATTGATGTAAAAGGCAAAGTTGTTGTAATGTTGGTTAACGATCCCGGATTTTACGACGATAATCTTTTCCGTGGTAAAAATATGACTTATTATGGTAGATGGTCATATAAATTTGAAGAGGCCGGACGACAAGGAGCAGCAGCAGCTTTGATTATTCACGATACAGCTCCTGCTTCGTATGATTGGAGTGTTGTTCAAAACTCACGTGCAAGTTCCAATCTAAGTCTTTATTCGGAAACAGACAATAAGAATTTGGTTGCATTTCAGGGCTGGGTGACAGGCGAATCTGCAAAAAAACTATTTGAAGCAGCAGGAGTATCTATAGATAAATCAATAGCCGCTGCAAAGAAAAAAGGATTCAAAAGTTTTCCGTTGAAACTTAAAACTACTATCGAATCAATAAACGAAATTGAGATTGGCGAATCAGCAAATGTAGCCGGTATTCTTCCGGGTACTACGCTTAAAAATGAGTATATAATTTATTCTGCACATTGGGATCATCTTGGTATAGGACAACCGGTTGATGGCGACAGTATTTATAATGGAGCAAACGACAATGCATCCGGAATAGCTGCCTTAGTTCTACTTGCCAAACGTTTTAAAGAGTTACCCCAACGACCTGAGCGTTCAATACTTTTTCTTGCTGTAACAGCTGAAGAATCAGGTCTGCTTGGTTCGGAGTATTATGTTGAAAATCCGCTCTTTCCATTAAATAAAACTGTAGTATGCCTTAATATTGACAGTTATGGCGATAATATGCGAGCAAATAATGTGACAGTATCAGCAGCCGGACATTCGGAAACAGATCGATATGTGGTAGATGCTGCTGCTGCACAAGGACGTAAAGTAACTTTTACAAACAATAATTCATCAGGTGGTTATTACCGTTCCGACCATTTCAATTTTGCAAAATATGGCGTTCCTGTTGTATTGGCAAGAAGCGGAAGAAGTTATCTCGATCCTGTGGAAGTGAAAGCTCATAGGGATAATTACTATAATGGAAAGAGTACTTATCATCAGCCTTCTGATGAATATCATGACTGGTGGAATGTATCAGGTTCGCTCGAAGATATATATTTGTTCTATGGAATTGGCTTGCGCTTGGCAAATGATGGGTATTTTCCTAAATGGAACGATGGCATTGATTATAAAGCAGTACGTGAGAAAAGTTTACAGGATGCTCCTGCATTGAAATTGCAGTATGATTTTCCTGCCGGTTCATGGGAAAAAGAAGCCTTACCCTTAGGAAATGGGAAGATAGGCGCCATGTTATTTGGAGGAATAGAGCTTGATGTAATTCAAATGAATATACATTCGCTTTGGTCGGGAGGACCGGGAAAGAATCCGGATTACAATGGCGCTCATATACGTGCCACAGAAGAAATTAAACAAAATCTTCAGAATTTGCGAACCGCATTACAGGATAAAATGACTCAATTTTCCGAAGAACATGCTGCTTATATAGATGCAAACGGAAAAGTAATAGCAGCCGATTATTTGCCGGAGGATTCTATATTAAAAAGTTATATTAATGCTTTAACGGGAGATAAAACTGATTTCGGATCTTATCAATCTTTGGGAAATATAAATATTGCTGATGAAAATAATTCGACTTACACGAATTATTACCGTGAATTAGATATTGACCGCGCTATTTCAAAAGTAATCTATACGAGAGAGGGTATTAATTATAAGCGGGAATATTTTATTAGTCATCCTGATAATGCTCTTGTAATACGTCTTACTGCAGACCAACCCGGAAGTCTTACTCGAACAATATCTTTAACTACTCCACAAACAGCAGTGAATATAACAGCGGAAAATGGAACTATTACGATGACAGGAAAACCTTTAGACCATGGAGATGCTGGATTAAAATTTGCTCAACAAGTCAAAGTTAAAGCAACGGGTGGTCATATTAAAGTTGAAGAAAATAAAATATTGGTTGAAAATGCAGATGAAATACTAATTTTATCATCTGCTGCAACTAATTATCAACAATGTATGGACGATAGTTTCAATTATTTTTCCGATCAATCTCCTTTAGTTGATGTTCAAAATACTATAAACGAAATTGAAAATAAAAATTATTCCGATTTGCGAACAACGCATGTAAATGATTATCAATCACTGTTTAACAAAATGTCATTTTCACTTTCGGGAGCTGCAAATTCCGGAGGTAAAACAACTTATCAATTATTAGCCGGATATAAAAATAATACTAACCTTACAGCCGAAAATTTATATTTAGAACAATTATATTATCAATTCGGAAGATACTTATTTATTTCTTCTTCTCGTAAAAACGGTTTGCCGGCTAATTTACAAGGTATTTGGGCAGAGGGACTTGCACCGCCATGGGCGTCTGATTATCACACGAATATTAATATCCAGATGAACTATTGGTTAGCAGAACAAACAAATTTAACCGAATGTCATTGGCCTGTAATTGAATATACAAAAAGTCTCGTTTCTAGAGGAAGATATACTGCTTCTTACTATTATTGTAAATCTGATGGAAGTCCGGTAAGGGGCTGGACAATTCATCATGAAAATAATTTATGGGGACATACCGGTCCCGGTACATGGTATCAAGCATTTTATTTCCCTGCAGCAGCTGCTTGGATGTGTCAGGAAATTTGGGAATATTATAATTTTAATCAAGATAAAGATTTCTTGGAAGAATATTTCCCAATAATGTTAGAGGCAGCGCTATTTTGGGTAGATAATCTATGGAAAGATTCACGTGATGGGAAATTAGTAGCAAATCCTTCGTATTCGCCTGAACACGGACCGTATTCACTTGGGGCTTCTTGCGATCAGGCAATTATCACCGAAATTTTCGATATGGTTTTAAAAGCATCTAAAGAATTAAATTTAAATATTCCTGAAATAAATGAAATTGCTACTGCCAAAAACCGCTTGGCAGGTCCTCAAATCGGTTTAGCCGGACAATTTATGGAATGGAAAGACGAACTATTATTAGATATAACCGGCGATGCTGGTCATCGTCATGTAAATCATTTATTTTGGTTACATCCGGGAACTCAAATAGTTACAGGAAGAAGTCCGCAAGAAAACCAGTATACAGAAGCTATGAAAAAGACCTTGAATACTCGCGGTGACGGTGGAACAGGCTGGAGCAAAGCATGGAAAATCAATTTTTGGGCGCGTTTACAGGATGGAAACCGTTCCCACAAACTACTCGAAGAATTATTAAAAGAATCAACTTTAACCAATTTATTTGATACTCATCCTCCATTTCAAATTGACGGCAATTTTGGAGCTACTGCCGGAATGACTGAAATGTTGGTACAAAGTCATGGTGGTTATATCGAACTATTTCCGGCTCTGCCTGATAAATGGAGTGATGGAAATTTCAAAGGAATTAAAGCTCGTGGAAATTTTGAATTATCTGCCAATTGGACGGATAAAACCCTTCGTTCCTTAGAAGTTATTTCCAATTCAGGAAAATTAATTAGAATTAAATATAAAGGGATCAAGAATTACACAATTACACAACAGGGTGGGGGAGAGATCATTCCTACAGTCGTTGATGATAATTTCATTGAATTTGAAACAACTAAAGGAGCAACTTATTTAATTATGAATTATGAATTATGAATTAAGGTTGTCATTGCGGGCGTAGCGAAGCGAAGACCCGCAATCCCCTATAAAGAATTAATTATATGAACAATAAATTAAATGAATTAGATAGAATGATAGGTAATACGCCGATGATTGGCGTCAATTACCGTTATAAAGGAAAAGAAGGTGTAATATATGCAAAATGTGAATATTACAATTTTTCAGGAAGTATAAAAGACCGTATGGCATTGTATATTCTTAAAGAAGCATATAAGACCGGCGCAATAAAACCGGATTCTATTATTGTAGAAGCTACAAGCGGAAATACCGGTATTGCATTTTCGGCATTAGGACGAATGTTGGGACATAAAGTATGTATCATTATGCCCGACTGGATGAGTCAGGAACGTAAAATGTTGATAAAGCATTATGGCGCAGATATTATTCCGGTATCAAAAGCAGAAGGAGGTTTTTTAGGAAGTATCAAATTATCTGAGGAAATGGCGGCAAAAAATCCGAATGTTTTTCTACCTTGTCAATTTTCAAATTGCAACAATTACAAAGCACATGAAGAAACCACAGGTGTAGAAATTATTCAACAATTAAAAAATCAAGGCTTAACTCCTGATGCATTTATAGCAGGTGTAGGCACAGGCGGAACAGTTGTAGGAGTCGGTAAAGCTATGGATGCTGTTTATAATAATGTGAAAATCCATCCCTTAGAACCGGAAGAAAGTCCGACAATGACTACAGGTTATAAAGTAGGAAATCACAGGATACAAGGTATTTCGGATGAATTTATTCCTGAAATTATGAACTCCGGAAGAATGGATGAAGTTATCCAAGTCTCGGATGGAGATTCCATATTAATGGCGCAGAAATTGGCATCTTCATTAGGTTTAGCAGTTGGGATTTCCTCAGGAGCAAACTTTATTGGTGCAATAAAATTGCATGAAAAATACGGATATGATGCAGTAGTTGCTACAGTATTTGCCGATTGTAATAAGAAATATCTAAGTACGGATTTAACGAAAGTCGAACCTGTAAAAGAGGATTATCTAAGTCCTGAAACGGAATTAGTGGGGTTTGTTACTGTTACCAAAAAAATATCTTGATCATGAAAAACACTTTTTTACTGCTTTTATTATTAATTCCCTGCTATTTAATAGCTCAAGACAACACACAAGCGCAAAAAGATTCGCTTAGGGCTGTAATTAACCAAACTACTGATGGGAAGGAAAAAATTGATTCCTATAAACGGCTTACGAATATCTATTACTTTGAAGCCTTGAGAGATGAACTTAAAAAGGACACCCTTTTTGCTTTGTATGATAAAATGGATGCGGAAGCTGAAAAACTGAATAATGATGGAGCTCGCGCAGTACTTCGGGTAAACAAATTGAATGTGCTGAATGGAACGCAGAAATATGACGAAGTGATTAAACTTGCTCCTGTTTATTTGGCCTTCATTGAGAAAATGGAAATGTGGAATGCATATTTTCAACTTTATACACCATGGATAAATTCATACAGAAATCAAGGTAAAGAAAAAGAAGCGCTTGAATTGGCGCAAAATATGTATGACTATGCGAAAAAGATTAATAACGATACCGGAAAGGGAACGGCGCTTTTTAATATGGCGATTATTTACGGAAATCAATACCGATTCACGGAACAGGAGCAGTGTTACAGGGAAGCAATAACTTTATTGCAAGATATTCCCGCACTTAACTTATTAGCAAGCTGTTATGATAAATTAAGTTCTTGCCTCGTTGCGCAAAAACGTTTCGATGAAGCAATCCTGATAGCTGATGAAACGGAAAATATTATTAATCGTTACGAAGAAGCAACAGGCGTAATACAGACAAACGCAAGGACAAACCGGTTTATGGTTTATAGAGGAGCATATTATCAGTCGGGACAATACGATAAAGCTGAATACTATTGTAATAAATTAGACAGTATTTCAAATGGCAAGATTAAGTCTTATGAAGAAAGGTCGGGTATCTTCGCTTCACGAGGGCAATACAAAGAAGCTTTAGAAATGGCAGATAAAAATATAGAAATTGCAGGTCCCAAATTCAAGGCTCAGGCTATTGGAGCTAAAATGATGGTTTTGTTAAGAAAAGAGGGTACTGAAGCTTTGGAACAAACTTTCCGCGATGCCGTAGGTGCGTTAATTGAAAAACATAAAGCTGAATTCAATACCCAATTAGATGAAATACGCACTCAATATGAAGTGGATAAAATAACTGCCGAAAAAGAACGTATAACAATCGAAAAAGAAAGGAACCGTAATTATTTTCTTTTTTCGCTTGGAGGGTGTATCCTTTTATCCATTACACTTGGGATATGGATTTATTATAATCGTACAATTCTTCGCAAAAACAAAGCATTATACCGTCAAATTAAGGAACAGGATCGCTTGGAGGAAGAATTGAAACAGATAACTGCAGATGATGATTCTAATAAAGTTATTCCGGGCGACAGACAGCAACGGCAATTAGTAGCCCGTTTCAACGAATTCCTGCTAAATGAACGGAATTATGCAAAACCTGAAATAAATCTCGATGAATTGATTTCAGAATTAGCTACAAACAGAACTTATCTTTTTGAAGCAGTTAAAAATGTTACAAAGAAAACGCCCTTAGATTATATTCATTCATTGAAATTAGAAGAAGCAAAGCAAATGTTAGAAACCCGTTTAGACCTTAACATTGAAACTATTTCTGAAGGATGCGGATTTGTTTCACGCAGTACTTTCCACCGGCTTTTCCGAGCAAGATACAGCATTACTCCTGCAGAATACCGCAAAATGACTCTGTCAGAATAGAAACGCCCGTCATCCCGAACGAAGCATAGCGGAGAGAGGGAACTGCAAATTTCGTACGATGTGCTACAAATTTCGTACGATGTGAGACATATTTATTTATTTTTTCAATCGACCTTTGTTCCGTAAATCGAATAAAAACAAACGAATCGAAAAAATATGAATAGCTACACAATTTTTATTGCAACTGCCGCCGGAATTTTTTTAGCGCTTGTTATATCATTTATGTATTTCTGTTTTCGGAAGAAAATTAAGGAAAAGAACTTTTGTATATTTTTTCAATTAAAAGAGCAAAATCGTCTCGAAAAAGAATTGGAACGATCAAACATTGAAAAAGAATTGTTGGTGAAAATACTGAAGGAGAAATTATAATTTACGATTTACGATTTACGATTTACGATTTATGAATTATTAAAATTGTTAACATATAAAAAAATAAATTTATGCGAAATTTTTTATCTTTATTATTTAGTTTGAACAGATTATTCCGTTTTCAACGGATGAAATTGAACGACAGATCTTACGGCAAGTTTCGTTCCTGTCTCTTTATCTGTGTGTTTATGTGTTGTCTTTCTCCTTTTCAGGAAAATGTGCAGGCGCAGCAGACTGAACTTATTTGGCCTTGGACTGTGTGGAAAGATTGCGGTAAATGGGTTAAAGAAGGCTATGATAATGCCTTTATTACGGATTTAGTTTTTTATTCTAATAAAACAATGGCGGTTTTTTTCCAATTTCCCTTTGCAGAGGATTGTAACGGAAATCGCTACAATATTAGTTCAGCTACCTTTTCATCTGAAATTGTCTCACCCGATGGTATTTTCAAATTTGCTGAAGCGAAGTACTTCTTTTATTACATAGAAGGTAATTATAATTTACCACATATGTATTTTGAACCTAATAGTAATTTACCATCTTCTTTTATATCGAATAATATTTTTATCTCTACTTTCGATACTCGAGAATCAGGAGTAACTTGGGCTAAATGCAATTATGGTAATAGTACTATTAATCTGACTGATATTCCTAACAATAGCGTTTTTGTGCTGAAACTTACAGGTAAATTTGAAAATGGCGACGATTTTTCGTGGATCATAGGTAGTATCATCAAAGGGAATCCTTTACACGCTCCGATAATTATATCTTCAAAATATAATGCTGACGGAACATTTCAGGTTGATACTCAAATTCCTGAATTCGACAGATTGAGAGATGTCGGAACTTTTGGCGATGCGGAACAAAACCGTATTATGGTGAAACCTACCGGTCAGGCTTCAATAATATACGATGAAAAAAATGGAATAAATGTTTTTCCGGTGAATTTTTCCGGGAGCAGTGTTATAACTTTAAACGCAAAAAGACCAAAAGATAAATTTAATTCAGACGAAAAAATAGACGTCTCATTATTCAGAAAAGATAAATGGTACATTGGTAATAGTAAAGCTTCTATAGAAAAATTTACGCCTGCATACACTATTCCTTCTTATCCTCAACCTTCAGAGCTTAGTGTAGCGCTTGACAAAGGCAAAGTTACATTAAAATGGAATATGGAGCAGGGAACGACCTCATCACCAACGGATGGATATAATTTGCAGTGGCGAAGGCAGGGAGGAACATGGGCAACTATTCCTGGCGTTTCAAAGAATTACGTCAGAACTGAAACTACCTGTTCGGTCGAATTTGACTATCCCGAATTTAATCAGGGAACACGTAATTATGAATTCAGGGTAAAACGTGCCGGCATGAACTGGGACGCTCGCGACTCCAAAAATGAATTATTTGAATCAACTAAACTCGTGAGCATAAATACCGATTATATCAATATTACGGATGTTTCCGTAAAGGCTGAAAATAATGGGATTACGCTTAGCTGGAATTTGACGGAAGGCATTGTAAAAGACGGATTTAAAATTCGAATTACAAGAAACGGAATTGGAACAAACATTTTAACAAGCAGTCTTGACAACAATATCAAAACTTTTTTTGACAGCAATGTCCCTTCCTGTGAAAAAAGCGAATATAAAATAGAGATTATTGATGGCTCTACCGTAATTCGTGAGGTCATTTCGGAAAAAGTAATGCGTCCGGATTCAGACCCTGGGAAAATAATTTCATTAAAAGTTTCAAAAGGTTTTTACAACGACAGGGTATTGATAACCTGGGGATTATCGGCGAATGCTTCTTTCAATTCCTTTACTATATACCGTA
>Ga0123356_10005461_pt1 | contig 12931 bp, 11 predicted proteins | sample TergutEmb28metaG_2_FD_92546 | JGI IMG/M metagenome (GOLD analysis project Ga0123356, IMG submission 92546) | Embiratermes neotenicus P3 segment gut microbial communities from Petit-Saut dam, French Guiana - Emb289 P3 | ecosystem: Host-associated > Arthropoda: Insects > Digestive system > Gut ... | reverse complement strand
TTGCATTTGCATTAGCTATTGTTGTTGGTTTAATTGGAGGAGTTTATCCTGCATGGAGAGCAAGCAGACTTCCACCAACTGAAGCATTAAGATATGAATAAATTAACATTTTACCAATTTTGGGGTTGATATTGTGAATAATAATAAAATAATAAAAAATATTGTAGATATTGATAATTTAGAAAAAAGTTATGAAAATGGACGTATTAAAGCTTTAAATGGTGTAGATTTGAAAATTAAGAAGGGAGAATTTGTGTCTATTATTGGACCTTCTGGTTCTGGAAAATCTACTCTTTTAAATATGTTAGGTGCACTAGATGTGGCAGATAGTGGTTCAATTAATGTATCTGAATATGATTTAACTAAAAATAAAAAGCTTGATGAATTCAGATCTAAAAAGATTGGATTTATATTTCAATTACATAATTTAATTCCAAATCTTTCAGTAATGGAAAATCTAGAAATTCCAATGTTCACTACTAGTTTATCCAATAAACAAAGAAGGGATAGGGCCTCTTATCTTCTTGATATTGTGGGATTAGCTGATAAAGCTAATTTAAAACCAACAAAACTTTCTGGTGGGGAAAGACAGAGAGTAGCTATTGCGAGAGCATTAGCTAATGAACCTTCAATTATTCTTGCAGATGAGCCAACTGGTTCTCTTGATTCTAAAAATAGCGAAAAAATAATGAGTTTATTAATGAATCTCCATAAAAAGTCAAATGTAACTTTGATTATAGTTACTCATGATTTAGAGGTGGCTAAATTAGCTGATAGAGTAATAGAAGTTCTTGATGGTAAAATATTAAAATCTAATGATAATTCTTTATTGGATGGGAGTGTAAAGGTTGAAAACTATTAGTGGTAGTGTTAATGTAAATGGAGTTGATTGTACTTTCATTAATATCACTACAACTAATAATCAAAGTTAATTATATTGTTTTTAGCTTTGATTTTATTAAAAAATTTATTAGAAATTAATTAAACTATGGAATGTGAATATATGGAAATTACAAAACTTTTTGAAGATTCATTAGCTTATCCAACGAAAGATTGGAATAAGTTATTGAAATTTGGAGCACTTATTGTTATAATGATTATTGTCTCTATTTTGGGATCATTTGGATTTGCACTTAGTCATTTAAATGTAGATATGCTAATGAGTGGTGTAAATATTACATTAGCTATTTTATCTATTTTGTCAACTGTTATTGTTTTAGTTATTTTTGGATTAATTATTTCAGGATATAACTTGAATATAATTAAAAATACTATAAATAATGTTGAGAGTGTACCTGAATTGAACTTGGCTAAAAATTTTGTTGATGGATTTAAAGTTGTTATTTTGGGCATTGTATATTCTATAATTCCTATTATAATGACTTTAATTGTAACTTATGCTACTGGTTTATTTAATTACATTTATCAATTATGGGCTCTTCTTGTTACTCATGGATCAATTGATCTGGCATATTATCCTCTTGTATATGGTGTTGATTTTAGCTTTAGAGCTATTGCTTTTGTTGCAGTAATATTTTTCATAGTTTTTGGACTATTATTTTTAATAGCCAAAGCTATATTGGCTGAAACAGGAAGCATTGCTGAAGCTGTTAATATTGTAAACGTATTTAAAAAAATAGATGAAATTGGGTGGGGAGATTATATTGTATGGTTAATTCTTTACATGGTGATTTTAATAGTAATTTTTATTGTTACTAGTTTTATCATGATCATTCCACTTATTGGAATTATAATTGCAATATTAATTCTCATACCGTACATGAACATGTTTGAAGCTAGAACTCTTGGTTTAATATATAATGAATCAAAAATAGGTTCTTCTAATCATGAAGATTAAATATGCCATTTTATTTTTTTAATTGAAAAGAAATAAAATGAATTATTTGCTAAAGAAAAGCTAATGAATAATGTTAAAAAAAGATTGTCAAAAAGTGTGGAGTTTTTTTTAAAAAAAGATTTGTTTTTTATTTATAAACATTTATAAGCAAACTTAAATTTTTAAAAAAACTCTACAAAAATCGATGCTTTTGAATGAAATCTGTTAAAATAAAGGTGATGTCATGGAGTTTGAAACAGAGTTTGAATATGTTAAAGAGAAAATAGAAAAAGCAGAAACTAAAGATGATTTAGATTACATAAGAAGAGTTAATGAAAAAAAGTATTGGTGGACAAGTATACTAATAATTGGACTATTTTATGGTTTAAATGGAAATGTAGGGAAAATGATTCTTTCATGGATTCTTTCAGCAATCACATTTGGAATTTATGGTCTCTATATAATGTATACTAGTTATAAAGATGAAAAAGAGTTCAATGATCAAATGGAATTGTGTATATTGAGAAGAAAAAAAGAATTAAATAAAATTTATTAATTATAATTTATTGTCTAAATTATACTTAGATTATAATTTGAACATGAACATGTATTTAATATAATATATATTTAATTAATATGTATTTAACTATGAATGAGGAATAAAATGAATAATAAAGATACTAGTAATAAAAGGTGAGGCCACGAATTTTTTATAATAAATTTGAAAATTTTTTATAATAAATATTGAAAAATGAGGCAGTAAAATGAAAATACTAATACTATGTGATAGAGAAAGTTTATCTTTTGATGGTTTGAATTTGCCATTTCAAGCCCAAAAAACTATGGAAAAATTAGACAATGAAGTACAAGTCATTGAATTGAATGGTGATGAAATTAAACCCTGTGTAGGATGTTTTAAATGCTGGGTAAAGACACCAGGACTGTGTGTCATGACAAATGATTGTGTTAATACAGTAGCTAGACAAAAAATCCAATCTGATGTAGTTGTCTTCCTTTCAAAAATCAACTATGGTGCATATAGCTATGATATAAAATCATTTCTAGATCGTTCTATTCCAACTATTTCACCATTTTTCGAGATTGTCCTAGGTGAAATGCGCCATAAAATGAGATATGATCATTCACCTGTTATGATTACAATTGGATATGGTACTTGCACTCCACAAGAATGTCAAACATTTATAAATTTAACAGAGCGTAATGCTTTGAATATGATGCCTCCGAAGTATTCTGTATTCATCCTTCAAAGTGCTGATGAGATTGGTGAAACTATGAAATCACTGGAAAATTTCTTATCCTCAGAGGTGTAAAAATGTATAACACAGTGATTATCAATGGAAGTCCAAAGGCAAGAGATAGTGGATCGCGCATGTTAATAGAGAAAGTTGAAGGGTTTTTAGAGAGAAAACCAACGATTTATCATGCAGCCAGATTAACACGCCGCGAAAATAATTTCACGGAGTTATCTAATATTTTAAAGGCAGATGTGCTGCTGTTTGTTTTTCCACTGTATATTGATTCTCTCCCTGCACCTTTGATTAAGTTTTTGACCATGATAGAAAATGAGGCAATGAATGTGAATGGAAAATGTCCAATAGTTTATGCCATCTGTAACTGTGGTTTTTTTGAGGCAGAACATAATCGAATTGCACTAGATACAGTGAAAAACTTTTCTGCCCACTTGGGGATGTCATGGGGATATGGTATAGGTATTGGTGGTGGAACAGTTATAGTTTCACAAAGTAAAAACATAAGCCCAAAAGGTTCAGCTGCAAATGTTTACACTGCATTATATGAGCTTGGTAAAGATATGGGAGGTGACCACAGGGAAAAATCAAATGTTTTTATTGATCCTACAATGCCACGTTTTCTGTATAAACTTGGAGGTAATTTAGGGTGGTATCAAATGGCAATAAAATACGGGTCTATAAGATCTCTTAAAGCAAAACCACATAATTCAAAAAGGTAATTTTCATAAATAATAAAATTATCTAGTGCTGTTATTTATGTTCCGGTTATAAAGAGTGGATGTGAATACTTTAACTGAAAAAATAAACAATACACATGGAGAAAATTTAGCAACAGTTACATCTTAACTGATGCTGAAACTAGTAGATGATATGTTAAACATGAATTAAAAATGATAAAATCTCGCACTCTGATTAGTAGAGTGTATAAAAAGTGCAGGAGTTATTATAAAATTTGCTTTATTATAATATTTTAGGTTTATTATAATATTTTTAGATTTAATATAATATTATTAGATTTAATATAATATTTTAGATTTATTATAATATTTTAGGTTTATTATAATATTTTTAGATTTAATATAATATTTTAGATTTATTATAATATATTTATTAATAAATAAAACTTAAATTTTTATAAAAACTCCACGAAAATTTATAAGTTATTATATGTAAAATATTAATTAGATAAAGAGAAATTTATATGGGATGAAGAAAATGGAATTTTATAAAAAGATATTATTATCGTTAACTGTGTTAACCCTTATATTAATAGGTGTTCTATCATTATTTACAATGAGTTGTAATACCGGCACTGTGAATATAAACAATACTACAGAAGGGGGTATTAGTGAGGCAATAGCTAATTCTTCTGTTGGAGACACTATACTCTTAGATTCTGGAAACTACACAGGTGCAAACAACACAGGAATAGATATTAACAAAAATATTACATTAAAAGGCAATGGCCCAACAGGCACTGTTATCATCGATGCAGAAGGCCTCACAAGATGTTTCAGTTTAGATAATAATTTGAATGTTATATTCATCAATATAACATTCACAAACACAAAAGATTTGGGCAATGGTGGAGCAATCAATAATCCTAACTCTAACACACGAATAAAGTTTATAAACTGCACATTCACCAACAGCGAAATAAGCAACACAATAAATTCTAGTGGTTTTGGTGGAGCTATCTATAATGAGGGTACTATGGAATTAGCTGACTGTGATTTCATCAATATCACTGCAAGTGGTAATGGTGGGGCTATTTACAATAGTGGTATTGGTATTGGTTTAGCTGATTGTAAATTCACTAATATTGCTGCTGGTGGTGATGGTGGAGCTATTTACAATGGAGGGGCTAATATTGATAGTTTTAGTCTAAATCTTATTGAGAATTTTTTAGGCACTATATTCCATAATCCTGCAGGTATGGGTATAAGTGATTGTAAATTCACTAATATCACTGCAGGTGGTAATGGTGGGGCTATTTACAATAGTGGTATTGGTATTGGTTTAGCTGATTGTAAATTCACTAATATTTCTGCAAATGGGGATGGTGGGGCTATTTACAATAATGGTATTGGTATTGCTTTTAACGATTGTAAATTCACTGATATTACTGCAGGTGGTAATGGTGGGGCTATTTACAATAGTGGTATTGGTATTGCTTTAGCTGATTGTAAATTCACTAATATCGCTGTAAAAGGTGATGGTGGAGTTATTTATAATGAAGGTGCTAATATGGCTTTGTCTAATTGTGGTTTTAGTAATATCACTACTGGTGGCAATGGTGGAGTTATCTACAATGTAGGTGCTAATATGGCTTTGGCTGATTGTAAATTCACTAATGTCTCTGCTGGTGGTGATGGTGGAGTTATTTATAATGAAGGTGCTAATGTAGCTTTGGCTGATTGTAAATTCACTAATGTCTCTGCTGGTGGTGATGGTGGAGCTATCTTCAATGATGGGGTTAATGTGAAAGGGGCTAACTGTGTTTTTAGTAATATTAGTGCAGATGGGGATGGTAAAATTGTTAGTGGCAGCTCTAACGTGAATCTGGCTGATTGTACATTTCGCTAATAGCACTGCAGTTGAACATAGGCCTTAATTATGCCTTTTTTGTAGCTAGGAAAAGTATGGATTATGTTTAAGTAAATATTTATTTGATGAGTGATAATATATTATTGTTGAAGAAAAAGATTATTTAGATTTTTAAAAACTTATTTTTTAAAACTAGAAAAATCTTTGATTTTTTTTATTTTAAAAGCTTTAACTTTTCAAGTTAGAAAAAAAAAATCGTTTTTCTTTATTTTAAGAGGATACTAAAAAAATTATTCCATTTGTGAAAATTTTATAAATTGATATTATTAATTACAAAATCATTGAATCAATATTATTAAAATTTAATAAAATATTAAAATGATTAATATTTTAACATATATTAAGGTTGTTCAAATTCATGAAAACAAAAATAAAGTACATTAGACATGAATTAGGAATGAGTCAGGAGGACTTGGCTAAAAAATCCAATGTTAGTCGTCAAACTATCAGTGCTCTTGAAAATGGCAAATATAATCCATCTTTGGCTTTAGCTAATAAAATAACTAAAATATTGGAATGTGAGCATATTGAAGATGTGTTTGTCCTTGATTAATGCTAATAAATATTCAACTTGTATAATTAATCTTATTGTTAATTAATAAATAGAGGTTTTATTGTGTTATTAGAAATTTTTAAAGATTCATTTGAATATTCATATAAGGATATTAATTCAATTTTTAAATTAGGTATTGTATCATTGTTAAGTATGATTTTTGTTTTTCCTATATTGATTGTTTATGGATATTTTTATCAAGTGATTGATATTGGACTTAATGGAACTATTAATGGAGATGATCCATTACCTAAATTTGAAGATTGGGTTAAAATGCCTATTCAAGGACTTAAAATTATCTTTGTTAGATTCATCTATTTAATTCCTGTGTACTTAATACTTATAATTTTAAATTTAATACTTTTGTCCTCTTTTATAGGAGTAAATAGTATGAATAATTTTCCGAATCTTTCGATTTTAGCTGCTGAAGTTGGAATTATTTCTTTATCAATTATTAGCTGTGTGGCATTATATCTTTTATCTTCAGTAGCCATTACAAATATGGTCAATTACAAAGGATCTTTAAAAGAAGCTTTTAATTTTAAAGAAATAATGAGGATAATTAAGTCTATTGGGATTATTAGATATATAAAATTTTATTTTGGATGTATAATATTGGGAATTGGAATATTAGGAACTGCTTTGCTTCTAATATTATTGATAACCGTTTCTTTAACATTTATAACATGGGTGATAACAAGTTCTGCTACATATTCAGCTATTGTTGGAGGGCCTATTGCAGGGCTTTTATCTATTATTGTAATGTTATCTTTAATTCCACTTTTTTTAACTTTTGAAAGTAGGGCAATAGCTTTAATTTACAACATGAGAGAATTAGATTAGGTTTATTTAGATTTAATCATATTTTCATTCTTTTTCTTTTTTTATCTCTATTTTTATTTTAATCCTCTTTTTTCTTTTTTTTATTTATAAATACTAAAATCTGATAATATTTAAAAATCCAAAACTTATAAAAAAATTTCTCAAATTTATAAGCTTTTATTTTAAAAACAATAAAAAAATTGAAGATTAACTTTTGCAAAATCAAAGATTTTCAATCTAAAAATTCATTTCTTAAAGAAGTATATAGAAAGTAAAATCATCCATAGAAAACCAATGGTAAGTGTGATCCTCTGTAATAATCCAGCGAAAAATTGAAGTCCTGAAAGTTGTGAAAAGCCCATACTTGTTAATAAAAACACTGCTAAAAATAGAATTCCTGATAAAAAAGAGTAAATCATCCATTTTAATTCTTTTTTAGCTGCAAAATAGTTACCAAATATAAAACAAGCAATGGGCAAGCCAAAGAATAAAAATGATGAAAACAATTGATGCATAACACTACTAAAGCTTGGATTATCATTAACAATAGGTGTTCCTTCTGGATAACCATTCATAGGATCTGTAGTGAAGCATCCTGCACCAATTAACCCTATTCCACAAATTAATATAAGGATAGGCCCCCATTTTGAAACTCCTTTATATTCATTTTTACTTATTTTCCATAATCCATAGGTGAATAGAATTATTAAAGCTCCGCTTATTAAAAAAGTAGCTGTTTGTACCCATCCAAGAGATCCAATAGCTAAAGAACTAATAGGAATCATCATTGAATTATAACTTTCTCTAAAAGCTTCTTGAATAATCCATGAAAATGTAAAAAACAAGCCAGCAACAGTTCCACATAATATTAACCATTTATTAGTCAAATTTGATTTAATATCTTTATTAGTCATGATATCTCCTTAAAATAATTATTTTAGTAATATTATCTCTATTATTTATGCATGCTATTATAAAATCTATGTATACTGTTATAAAATCTATGTATATTATTATAAATTATAATATAAATCAAATTATATAATAAATATAAATATTACTAAGGATTTGTTTATCTTTAATCAATTATATATTATATTATATCTTATATATAATTATATATATAAATCATATCTTTCAATGAATATTATAGTTTTTAGTTGCCTTTTTTTATTTTTTAATATGTATATTTCCTATTTTTTAAATTATTCCTTCTATATGATGTTTAATATTATATTTTTATAGTAAAATTAGTTAGTATTATATAACGGATGTTCGCCACAATATGAATATGTTTATATACTCTGCGAATAAATATTATTTTTTATATAATAGTTTATATTCACAGAAACATTTTATTGAAATTGTGCATGATTTTGTATAAAATACAATTTTTCATCATATGTTTCTATGATATGGAACAAAAATGAAATATAGAAAATTAATTGAATTTTAAAAAAGATGAATATCTTTTTATTAATGAGTAGAAAATTATCTGGTATTATTTAATTATTATTTAATTATTATATAATATATTTTTATATAATTTTTCACTGATTAATAGAAAAAATAGCTAATAGTTAAAATCCAACGAGTTTTATGACTTTTGGTTATAATAACTAGCTAAAATATATTTTATTAATCAAATATAATTTTATGCTGTATACTTAGCAATATTTAATATATTTTTGAGTATTTTAAATAATCTTTGAACTATTTGTTCAACTTTGATAACTAAGTTATTTCATCATAAATTCTTTTATAAAAATATATTTAAAGGAGGAAAATTTTTTTGGTAGAAAAACATTTTATAAGTGACAATTGTTTTATTAGTAAAACTATAAAGGTGGTGTTCTTATCACTTTTATGTTTGATGATTTTGTCAATAGTTTCCAGTGTTAGTGCTGCGATTGTTAATAATGGACCTAGTGCTGGTAATGAGATTCAAGATTTTATTAGTAATTCTGATGAGACTGAAATTGTTCTTAATTCAGGGAATTACACAAGTATTTTGAATTTGAATATTACAAGAGATGTCACTATAAAAGGTGATGGTCAAGTTAATATTATTGGTTCTGGTAGCGGTGTTCTATTTAATATAACATCACGAAATGTAAAGATTATTAACTTAAATATTAGTGGATATCAAACAGCTATACAATCAAATGTTGGTGGTTTATCAATTGAAGATTGTAATATAACCACAAATGGGGCTGCTATTAATCTCAAGGGTTCTGATTTGACTGACATAGTGTTGAAAAATAATGTCATAAGTTCTTCTGTTAAAAACAAAGGAGTGGTTGATGTTTATGCTTCAAGTGGTTCAAATGTTAATATTTCTTTTATAAACAATAATATTACAGCTACTGGTGGAAATTCATCTTATGGTGTTTATTTTGATGTTACAGAAAGTGTTAATAATATAACTTTCACTAACAACAAATTCTTAGGAACAACATTAGCTGCTATTTATTTGACTCTAGAAAGAAGTAAAAACACAATAACTTTAATCAACAATAATTTTACAATATCAGTACATGCTGTTTATGTAACTGCACGTGGAAGTAACAATACAGTAAATGTCACTAACAACAACATCAGTTCTGAAGGATCAGGGTATGGTGTTTATCTACATGTATCTGAATGTAACAATACTGCAACTTTTACTAACAATAACATAAAAGGGCAATATAATGGTATTTATGTAATTGCATTGTACAGTAACAATACCCTAACTTTTAATAAGAACACCATAACAGAAACAGTAATGGGTTCTATTGCGATTAGTGGGGGGTACAGTGATAACAGTTTAACTTTTACTAAGAATTACCTTACAAAATCAAGTTTTAGTATTATTATAAATGCATGGAATGCTAATAATACTATAACCATTGTTGACAGCACTATTACAACAATATCAGGAGACGGTATTCAGATAGCTGCATGGTATAGTAACAATACTCTAACTTTTACTAACAATGATATATCAACTACTTGTATTTGTATTGATTCATGGTACAGTAAAAACATAATAACTTTCAATAACAACAATATTACAAATTCATATTATGGTATTTTTTTCGATTTAGAGCACAATAACAACATCATAACTTTCAATAACAATAATATCAAAGACACAAGCTATGGTATTCGCTTTTCAACAAGTAACAGTAAAAACATCATAACTTTCAATAACAACAACATTTCAGAATCAAATTATGGTGTTTATATGAGTGGTTATTTCAGTAATAATACTATAATTTTCAATAGCAATGATTTAAGAGAACTAAACAATGCTTTGTGTATATATGCACAAAACAGTAGCAATATCATGACTTTTACTAATAACAATGTTTCAGGATCAAACTTTGGTGTTTATTTATCTTTGCTCAATAGTAGTAATACTATAAATTTCTTTGATAACAATATCAAAGGGTTCAATTATGGTATTTATTTACTTGCACATAATGGCAGTAACATCATAACTTTTACTAACAATAATATTGTAGAATCAAATTATAGTGCTTATGTATCCCTATCTGATAGTAATAACACTATGACTTTCCTTGAGAATAATTTCAAAGGATTAACTCATGGCGTTTATATACTTGCACGTAACAATAAAAATATTGTAATTTTTTCTAACAATAATGCTTCAGGATCAACATATGGTTTTTATGTATCTGCATATGGTAGTAATAACACTATGACTTTCCTTGAGAATAATTTCAGAGATTCAAACTGTGCTGTTTATTTATCTATATACAATAGTAATAACACTATAAATTTCTGTGAGAATGATGTGAGAGAATCATCTTCTGGTGTTTATCTACTTGCATACACTAGTAATAACAATATAGCTTTCCTTAAGAATAACATTATAGCTAAAAATTATGCTATGTATATTTATTCTTCCCAAAGTTTCAGTGGTTTGTTTTTATTGAATAATACATTTACTAGTAATAATATGGGATTGTATTTTTATAGTTTAAATGGGACTGTTTTAAATAATATTCTTGTTATAGGAAATACCATTAATGCAACTAGTCTAGGAATTAATTTTAATAAGTTAGATCGCCCTAGTTCTGTTAATATGACTGTTAATTATAATCGTATTTTAGCTAAAATTGGCTTAGACTTTAGTACTGTTAATGATAATGGTAGTGATTTTGATTATAATTGGTGGGGAATTAATGATATTACAAACAAAGTCCTTGGTTTAAATACCAATAATCACTATATTTTTAGCTTTATAATCCTTAGTAACTCAGCTAATGTTTATGTTGGAGATAAATTGAACTTTGCTTTATTAGTTCTAAACACTACTTTAACCAATGTTGGTGTTGAAAACTTACCTTATTTTATTATCAATAGTAAATTTAATGGTATGGACTTCAGTATTAGCCATGATGATCTTTTCATGTATCAATTCACAGTTCCAAAAAAAGGTTTACAGTTTTTAGAAGCAACTTTAGATGAACAATATATTGATTTATCTTTCGATGCTCTTATGAGAGAAGTGGAAACTGAAAATCCTGATTCAAATATCACAGATTTGGATAATGAAACTGATATTGTTGATGATACAGGTAATCATACTGAAGAAGTAAAAAATAAAGTTCCTAACAAAGACAATAGTACTAATAGCACTAATGGTATCAATAATAAAGATACTGAAGATAGTACCATGGATAGTTCTAGCGATATTTTAAGTGCTAATGCTATTACAAAACCAACTGGTGTTCCAATAGCTATATTTTTAATATTAGCTATTTTCGGACTTGTAGCTTATAGAAAAAATCAATAAATTCAATAAAAACTTTTTTAAATAGTTGGTTGTTTATTTTTTAAATCAACTTACATTTCTTTTTTTTAATTATTTTTTTAATTATTTATAGATTATTCATGGATTATTATTTTTTATATAATTTTATAAAATTTATTTATATACAATAATTAAGACTATTTTTTCTCTTATTTTTAAATAATTTGCTTTCATTTATTGAAAAAATTTAAATAGTAAATAATAAATATTTTAATCATAATAGCTAAGGTTATAAGTTTTTCTAGTTAATATAACTAAGTTGAGTTTGAACTTATATTTATCTTGTAAAAAATTGTAATTTTTATAGACAATTCTGATTTAAACCTTTAAAAAATTTAGGATTGAATATTTATGAATTTTTTTTGACTATATATTATAACATAATTCACGGAGGTTTACTTTTGAAGATCAATGGAGTACATTTTCATAGAAATGATCGTAGATGGAATGCGAATCTAAGAATGAAGGGAACAACTGAATATTTAGGCAGCTTCAAGAATAAATACTGTGCCATGCACGCAGTTTACCAAAAAAAGAAGGCGTTAGGCTTGGAAATTGATACAAACACTAGGGAACATGAGAGATACTTAGAATGGTTTAGTAGTAGACCTGAAGAAGTGAAATTAGTAGAAAAAAAAGATTGAAAATCTTAAAAAATTTCAAGAAGAGAAGAAGAAAAAGAAGAAGAGAAATAAAAAATTTTGATAAAATAATAAAATAATAATAAAATAATAATATAATTAATTAAAAATATAATTATTAAATTTCATTATTTATTCATTATTTAAAAAATTTGGTAATGACCCTTTTATATACTGATGTTTTTGTGATAAGGATAGGTTAATAGTTCTTTTAAGTTCCATATGTGGTTTGTTATTCCTATAGACATCATTGGTGTTACTTTATCAAATTTTTGCCAAGTTTTACCTTTAATTTGTTTTAAATTATCTTTTTTTAGTGCAGAATGCGGTCTTGTGAAATTGTGAACAGTCATCTGTAAACTAATGGAGAATTGG
>Ga0123356_10005460_pt1 | contig 12935 bp, 12 predicted proteins | sample TergutEmb28metaG_2_FD_92546 | JGI IMG/M metagenome (GOLD analysis project Ga0123356, IMG submission 92546) | Embiratermes neotenicus P3 segment gut microbial communities from Petit-Saut dam, French Guiana - Emb289 P3 | ecosystem: Host-associated > Arthropoda: Insects > Digestive system > Gut ... | reverse complement strand
GCCCTTGCCAAGCAGCAGCATTTCATCAATTTTTAATTTTAATGCAATATTCGGAAGATGTTCTTTCGAATATTGCATTAAAATTAAAAATTGATGAAATGCTGCTGCTTGGCAAGGGCGAAGAACTTTCCGGAGGCAGGACAAAAAAAACCATTCTTGCAGATGCCATGGAAGCGCTTATCGGCGCACTCTATCTTGACTCCGGGTATAAATGCGCTTTTGATTTTGTCAGCCGCTGTATCCAGCCTGAAATTGCCAAAGTGACCGGCGCAAATTATTACAAAGATTATAAATCATTGCTGCAGGAATATTGTCAGCAGAATTACCACTGTTATCCCGAATATATCATGGTTAAACGTACAGGTCCTGAACATGATCGTACTTTCTGGATGGAAGTACGCATAGGAAATACAGTATACGGCTGCGGGCAGGGCCGCAATAAAAAAAGCGCAGAACAGGAAGCGGCTAAAGCAGCATATGAACTGATAATGAAACCTGATGAACAGAACACTAGTGTTTGTCTATAATGCTGATACATCATAGACAAACTCCTTATTAATCCTTTTCTTTCAGCAGGAAGTCGTTGTTTAAAACCTTAAACGAAATTTGCTTGGGAAATTTCGCATCACGCACAACAATCCCTTCCTTGTCAAGACCGCTCGGGTATTTGCCTTTTGCTTTTTCAAGTAATGTATCCAGTGAATAATCAAATGCTTCGCCGCGTTCTTCAAGCGGTACAGTTTTAATCCCGAATTCTTCGCATAACGCAGCGGCATCATCGTAGGGAAGGTATCTGTTAGCATCCCAGTCTTTAACATCAAAAACATTCCATTCGATTTCGGCAAGACGCAGTTTGTTTTTTTGTATTCCGGGGCCGATAATTTCGCCTGTAAGAACAAGGTTTTTACCGTATTTGGCAAATTTTTCCTTTAAGCCGTATTTGTAAACAGGAAGCCAGTAAAGCGCATCCGCTTCGTCTTTGATTTCCTTGTTTCTGCTGCAGCAGCCGATTTTACCGTCAATAAAATAAACAATACCCGAAGTGCCGTCCATTTTTGTTGTGATGTAATACGGTTTTCCCTTTAGCTGCTCAAGTAATTCCAGAGCAGACTGTATCCGGATTTCGTCCGATGCCGGAATTCCAAAAGGGCGATCTCCCATAATTGAGCCTCCGGCATTGGCTGTTTCAGGAATATACCATTTTTTTACACCAAGTTTTTCTGTTACATCTAACCCTTCCGGGTAACCCAAAGGGTAACCTTCCGGACAGCTTTCTGTAAGTTCCTGCAGTTCAGGAAATTTTACAAGAGGCAGTAACAGCCCTTGCGAAAGCTGCCCGCGCATTTTCATTGTCTTGATTCTGAAACCTTTACCGTTATCAACATTGTCACGGAAAGATGAAGCGCGAAGGAATTCATAACGTTCATCAACAGGAAGGAAGCTGTCGACTTCAAAATAAATACCCGAATCTCCTTCTTTAAATTCACCTTTTTTTACAACACACTGCCAACCCATGATATGCGCAAGTTCAAGAAAATCCGAATCCGCAATGGGACTTATATTTTTTACTTTCTGAATTGTAACTAACGACCGCATATATACCCTCCTGGTTTATATTCATTTTATCACAAAAATTACAAGGTGACTGTCACTTTTATAAAAACCGCGAAAAAAGCCAAAAGTGACAGTCACTTTTTTGTTGTTTTTTATAAAAATTTTGGTTTGAATCGCAGACTTTAACTTCTTTCCTTATAAATTTTCTCTGCAATCTCCAGTAATTTTTCTTTGGTGTTTTGCACAGGGTCGTCAAGGACAGTTTCCAGAAGTTCCTTTAAAATAAGTCCTATCATTTTACCGCCAGGAATACCGGCTGCCATTAAATCATTGCCGTTAACAGCGAGGTCTTTAACCGAAAAAACGCGGCCTTCGCAGAGGATTTTTTCTACCCTGTCTGCAAGCAGTATAAGGGATTTTGAGCTGCCTTCTTTTCCGGATTGCCCGTATGAATCAGCGCGGCGAAGGCAGTAAATTTCTTCCAGATTTTCTTCTCCAACACGCGCTATAAATCTGCGGACAGCCGCTTTTGACCAGTCTTCTGTGTACATGAACATATGTTCTCTGATTAAATGGCATGTTTTGTCAATCAAAGCATTGGGATAACGCAGGCGGCTTAAGATTTCGCGGCACATGTTAGCTGAAACTTCTTCGTGGCGGTAGAATGTCCAAACGGCATGACCGCTGCCGCCGCTGTCATCTAATTTCCGCACATCAGGTTTTCCTATATCGTGAAACAAAGCGGCAAGGCGTACTGTATGCGAATAACCTTTTTGGGCTGCATAATCGCATGCAAGCAGACTGTGATCCAGTACATCAAACTGATGAAAACCTTTTTGTTCAATTCCGCGGCAGATAAAAAGTTCTTTAAGAAAAAGTTTTAATAATCCTGTTTTTTCCATTAAAAGAAAACCAGTTGACGGTTTTGCTGAACCAAGTATTTTATCAATTTCGTCCCGTACTCGTTCACTGGAAACTTTTGCGCTTACATCCAATGCGCCGTTAATTGCTTCCAATGTGTTTTTTTCTATTTTAAATCCATGCTGGGAAGCAAAACGAACGGCGCGCAGCGGACGCAGTCCGTCTTCGTTAAATCTTTCGTCAGGTTTTCCGACACAGCGGATTATTCCTGCATTAATATCATTTACGCCGCCGAATGGATCGATAACCAAACAATCCGGAAGACGCAGAGCAATTGCATTCATTGTAAAATCGCGCCGTGATAAATCTTCTTCGATGCTGTTTGAAAAATGAACATTATCAGGTCTTCGTCCGTCAGAATAATCAGACTCTGTTCTGAAAGTAGTAATTTCGGCTGTTTGATTTTTATAAAAAATTGTTACAGTTCCATGTTTAATACCTGTTGGAACAACTTTGCCGCCTTTACGCCTTACAATCGCAGTTACTTCATCCGGTAATGCATTCGTAGCCAGATCCCAATCGTGAATCTTCTTTCCCCGAAGCATATCCCTGACTGCGCCGCCGACAAGATAAATTTCTTTCTCTTCATTATTAAAAATCGAGGCAATTTCCTTTAATCCTGAATCGATAGTCAATCTCAATTGAATTTTCCTTATCAGCTTAGTATACTGAATTAAATCTGTAAAATCATCACACAGGGATTAAAAGAAAGAAATGCTGGGAATAATTTTTACAGGCGGGGAAGGACCGGATACACAGGTTATAAAGCAGCTTTTTAAAACAGAGATTGATTTAAAAAATACGCTTGTTATTGCCGCCGACTCAGGGCTTGTCGCTGCACAGAATGCAGGTATAAAACCTGACTGGATTATCGGTGATATGGATTCACTTGGAACCTCAACCGAACCGCTTTGCGGCGAAGGTTCTCCTCTTGTTAACCATTCGCGTCTTTCCGCTTATCCGCCGGAACGTGTTATACGACATGATCATGACAAGGATTTTACCGATACCGAACTGGCTTTTATTCTTGCAGCGGAAAAAGGCTGCAATGTAATATGGATCATTGGCGGCGGCGGCGGCCGGATCGATCATCTTTTAGGAATTCATTCGCTCTTTGAAAGGGAGTTATTTCCGCGGCGCTGGATAACCGGCAATGCAGATATTTATTGTATTGATGCAGAAATAATTGGTAACGAAAAGTTAACAATTAATAATGATCAAAAAATAGAGAACAGAGCAGGGGTGATTGTTTCGGTTTTTCCGCTGGGAGCAGGACCTTGGGAAGCGGAAAGCGGCGGATTAAAATGGCAGCTTAAAGGAGTTTCCTGGAATCGGGGTTTTTTTGGTTTGAGTAATGTAGCGCTGGATGGAAGTTTTTCGGTTACTGCAAAACATGGACGTTTTATGATAATATTACCTTACAAAGGGACTGAGTGAACTCTGTCCCTTTGAAGAGTGAACTCTGTCTCTTTATAGAGTAGTTCATGAGTGTTCGTGGTTCGTGGTTAAAAAATAAGGAGAAATGATGTCGGCAATATTAATGGACGGGAAAGCTCTTGGATTAAAAATTCGTGAAAACATAAAAACAAGAGCCTCTGTTTTAAAGGCAAAGGGAATCATCCCCTGTCTTGCAGTGGTACTTGTCGGTGAAGACCCTGCAAGCCTTTCCTATGTCAAATCCAAGGAAAAAGCTCTTGCCGAAACTGGAATGGAAAGCCGCGATATCAGGCTTTGCCAGTCGGCAAGCGAAGCGCAGCTTCTTTCCATCATTGCAGATTTGAACAAGGACGATAAGATTCACGGGATTCTTGTTCAGTCTCCTGTACCTAAACATATAAACGAAGAAAAAGTGACTGCCGCAATAACACCAGAAAAAGATGTTGATTGCTTTCATCCGGTTTCAATGGGAAATCTTACATTAGGCAGACCTGGTTTTATTTCATGCACTCCGCATGGGGTTCTAATGCTGTTACGTGAATACAATGTTCTGGTTTCGGGTTCTCATGTTGTAATTGTGGGCAGGTCCAACATAGTCGGAAAACCTCTTGCAAATCTTTTAATTCGCCGCGAAAATAATGCTACTGTAACACTTTGCCACACAGGGACAAAAGATATAGCCGAATATACACTGCAGGCTGATATATTGATTGCCGCAGTTGGAAAGCCTGATATAATAAAACCAGAAATGGTAAAGCAGGGCGCTGTTGTAATTGATGTGGGAATAAACCGCGTACCTGATGCATCTGCAAAAAAAGGCTACCGTGTCTGCGGCGATGTTGACCCTGCGGTTATAGAGAAAGCTTCATTTTTTACGCCGGTACCGGGCGGTGTCGGACCAATGACAATTGCAATGCTGCTGCAGAATGTAATCGAAGCTGCTGATTCATCTGCGAAACTTGCAGGTTAAAATTCTCCTTTGGAGGTTACTGATGACAAATGAACCGGAATGGAGGGATGCTAATCCTCAGACAGAAAATTTACCGGGTAAGGGCAGAATTATTATACAATGTATAATAGGAGGTCTGGCGCTTGGTATCCTGGCATTTGTTGGTTCTATCATAAAACCCATAGGACTGGCTGTAGGAGGAGTCGCTTTTTTTTCTGGTATAATGATGTTATTTCGCCGGAAACAATTAAAATATAAACCAGGTCTTATTCTGGCTGCTGCCGGATTTTTGCTGCTGCTGACACATCCGCGTGCCGGAATAATTGCAGGAGTTGCGGCAACATTACTCATTATAGGCGCAATAGGACTTGTTGTTTTTGGTCTTTTTAAGGCAATTAAATTAGCCTGGGATGTAGGCAAACTGAATTAAGAAACTTTTAAAAATTTTTTAGTTAAATGATATTACTTTTAGGATAAGGAGATTAATATGAATGATATTATTAAAAAGAATGATGTTCCCACTACATCAGGTCTTGCAAAATTGGGAATAACAGCGATTGGCTACAGCGCTGCCGGAATTTTTATTTTCGTACTGAATGCAATTTCCCGTAACTTAATAATAGGACTTGTTGCCGGAGGTATTGTTACTCTATTCGGATTAGGATCATTAAAATCCAAAGATCCTGCCGATAAAAAAGCCGGCATTATAATTACAGCTGCAGGCGTTTTGACGCTTCTTTCCAAAATCCCGTTTATTGCTCCGGTTTCCAGTACAATTCTGGGTATCGGTGCGGTTGGTCTTTTGGCTCTTGGTATCTGGAATGGTATTAAATTTTTTCTTGGATTTAAAAAACGATCAGGCAATTAATGCCGGATGAAGTATTTTTTTGAAACATACGGCTGTCAGATGAACAGCGCCGAATCTGCAGCATTGGCTCTTGTCTGCAGGGAACGGGGCTGGACTGAAGCTTCTGACAGCAGCGATGCTGATCTGATCTTAATCAATACCTGCTCGGTGCGGCTGACTGCTGAAAAACGCACATTCGGCCGTATAGCTCACTATGCAGGCATCAAAAAAAAAATTAATCAAAAACTGACTCTTGTTATTGCAGGATGCATGGCGCAGAGGTTAGGCGAAAAATTAATTGATAAATACCCGCAGATTGATTATGTGATGGGAACCAGCGCCAGATCCGAATTTCCGCTGATTCTTGAAGCTGCAGAAAACTCTGAAAAAGCAATATTAAATATCAGTGAAAAATCTGTTTTTTCATTTTCTGTTTCGCATTTTGAAGAAGGACAGTTTAAATCATTTATTCCAATCATGCACGGCTGCAACAACTTCTGCACTTACTGTATTGTACCGTATGTCAGGGGCAGGGAAGTATCACGCGATCCGCAGAATATTCTGCAGGAAATCCGTTTAACAGGCGAAAGGGGAGTGCGCGAAATAACTCTACTGGGACAGAATGTAAACAGTTATTACTGGACAGGCGGTTATAATTCAAATAATGATATTATTGATTTTTCTGCGCTTTTAAAATTAATCGCACAGGAAGCGGAAAAAAGCGGTATTGGATGGATACGTTTTCTTTCGGCTAATCCCGGAAATTTTTCATCAAAAACGATAGAAGCGCTTGCCGGTAATAAAGTTTTCTGCCGGCATTTACATCTCCCTGTTCAGCATGGATCCAACACTGTATTAAAAGCAATGAACCGCGGTTATACAAAAGAACGTTTTTTGGAACTGGTCATGGAAGTCCGGCAGGCAATGCCTGGAGTTACCATATCTACAGATATTTTGGTCGGGTTTCCAGGCGAAACAGAAGATGATATTAATATGACTTTACAATTAATGGAAGAAGTAAAATTTATTTATTCATTTATGTATCACTTTAACCCCCGCGAAGGAACAAAAGCATATGACTTTCCTGACAGAATCAGCGACGAAATCAAGAAGGAACGGCTTTCCAAAGTGATAACATTGCAGAAAAAACATACAAATGAACTGTTAAAAAGCAGAATTGGCAGTACAGAAACCGTACTAATAGAAGGAATTTCCAAAAAAAATGCCGATGAATTAATAACAAGGACTGAAAAAGACGAAATGGTTGTAGTTCCGGGTAATAAATCGATGATTGGCTCTTTTGGAAAACTTACCCTTTCGTCATTAAAAGGAAATACATTCCGAGCAAAGGAGATATTATTAGCCTCTGGCTAATATTCGATACAAATATGCTTCTATTCATAAGCATTTAAAAGGAGATATTGTCATGCCCTGGCGTTTAATAATTTCAATTTTTATTTTTGCCTTATTTTTGGCTTTTATCACATTTAATCTGGAAAACAAGTGCGATATTAGTTTTGGATTTTTCAGAATTACAGATGTTCCTGTATTTTTGACTGTATTTGCATCATTTGCCCTTGGGCTTGTATGCGCACTGCCTTTAGTCTGGCATATCAAAAACGGCAGGAAAAAGAAAATATTAAATGAAAATATGCATAAACCCGATACGCATCCGCAAACAACTGATTTACCAAAAACAAACACATCATCAGAAATATCATCTTCTGAAGCAAATGATAAAATAAAAAATGATGCAGCCAAAGCAAGAGAAAGATTTTTATCCGGGAGATCCGGTAATAATAATGATTAAACTTTTAATTGCTATAATCCTGTTAAGCAGTCCTGGTATTAATTTATATGCACAAACTGGAATATCTCTTGAAGCTGAAATTTATAACATCGAAAGAACATTAACAAGGCAGGATATACCGGCAGCAGACAGGCATGACGCACTTGTCCGGCTTGCCAGTCTCAGGCAATTATCCGGAGATATCGAAGGCGCAGCCAGAAATTGGCTTGAAGCGGCAGCGGCAATTCCAGGAAGTGTAGATGATGATGCTCTTCTGGCATGTGCTTACTGTCTTGCTGCAATGGGCGAGTGGGAAAGAGCAGCTATTGCGCTTGAACCGCTTTTATCAAAATCAGCCGGTGCCAGATTTTTAAATATCAGCATTAAAGCCGTACAAACAGGCGACTTAAGCGAACTTATCATGCTTTCCGATAATCCTGCATATTCAGAAAACAGAGCGCAGATTATTTTCTTGCTGTGGAAATTGTCGAATAATGCTTCTGCTGCAGATGAATGGCAGCAGCGTCTGATTGGCGAATTCTCTCAAACTCCCGAAGGAAGGATTGCTGCAGGAGTTTCTGCTGTTATTACCATAAGACCAAGCCCGTTTTGGTTATTCATCGGCGGACTTGATTCATTTGCTTTTGCAGAAAATATATCTTTACCGAATGATAATCAAATTGCAAATACCGTATCGGCAGCCGGAACCGCAATTGTTACATCTGTGCCTGCTTCTCAAACTACTGCATCACAGCCTTCTGCATTGCAGTCATCTTCATCATTGAGATTGCAAACCGGTATTTACAGCCGCGAAGCAAATGCCCAGTCGCAGGCAGCAAGTTTAAGACAGGCAGGCTTTTCTCCAGTCATTGAACATCGCATTGCAGACAATACCGAAATGTGGGCTGTAACTGTTCCTGCAGGAGCCGACTCTGCCCGCACAGCCAGCGAACTGCGCGCTGCAGGTTTTGAATCATTTCCCGTCAGGTAATTAGTGTCTGTCAAAATAAAACCGGTAACTTTATCAATCGTTTATTCTGATTAATTCCGCACTGACATAACCGGAATCTCTGCCGTGTCTGACAGGTACCCAGCCGTTTACCGTATCGCCTGTAATTGTTAGAATATCACCCCTTGAAAAAGTCCTTATCACACTGCCTGATAATGACGGTTCAGAGCGGAAATTTATGGCATCAGATATTACCGTAGCTGTTTTTACTGTTCGTACTATTCCGGTTTCAGACAGGTTTTTTGGAATTACACCGGCAAGAAAAAGGTAACCTGGAACTGCAAGGACAATCATAATTATAATGAAGCTTATCTTCTTTAAACGAAAGACAATGAATGAAATTATAGAAACAATTGCAAACAGCACTAAAAATATTAAAATTGGAATGCGAACTGCTCCAGAAATCAAGACATAAACAGAGTCAATTAGCAACGCAATGCCAAGTCCGCAGGCAATACCTGATACGATCGCCAGTATAAATCTGACATTTATCTTGAATTTAATTTTACTTTTGATTTTGCTGTTATTTTTTATTTTTTTCCTGTTTACAGCAGGGCTTTTGGTATTCGAAGCTGCTTTGACAGTACCTGAATTAATACTGGCAATTGACGATGATAAAGATGCTGATGGCTTTTGAGGCATGTATTCCACACCCATTGATCTTAAGTTAATAAGAGCTGTATATTCTGCATTAAAACCTTGAATTGCAAAATTAAAGTCTGCAGCATTTTTCCAGTCGGCAATAGCCTGTTCTTTATTTCCTTTTCTGTGATAGGCAAACCCGCGGTTAAGGTATGCGGAATCAACACAGAATTTTTGATCAATATTTTTTTTCTTTTCGTTATAGCTATCGATTACAATATTGCAATCTGCGATCGCTTTATCATATTCCCTGATTTGATTGTATGCATTGGAGCGTCCTATTAAGTTCTTTTTTTGGTTATCGTTCCCGTCTTTATTATCTTCTCCCTGAAAATATGAAATTGCAAGGGTATAAATATTTATTGCGCCTTCGAAGTCTCCCTGTTCTGTTAGCTGTTTGGTATCAGTTTCATATTCATCTGCCAAAGCTTCAGAGTTTGTACCGAATGTCCTGCCGTATTTATTTTTGAATTTATATACTGTCGCCATGAAATACCTCTTTTTATATTATACCATGATACTGATAGAAGCTGCCACTTGGCAAAGTTGCCACTTGGCAAAAAAAAAATAAATGTGTACAGTAAATTTAAGGAAAATAATATGAAACAATACACACAAATGACTAAAGAGGAGCTGGCTTCTCTTAAAACTGAACTGGAAGGAGCTTTTTTAAAACATAAAGAAAAAGGCAAAAAACTTAACATGACAAGAGGCGTTCCTTCGGATGAACAGCTGGCGCTTTGCAATGATATGTTAACATGTCTTTCGGCAGGTGATTATAAAGCAGCGAACGGAACTGACTGCCGCAATTACGGCGGCCTTGACGGAATACCGGAAATGAAAAAAATCTATGCAGACCTTCTGGAAATATCAACGGATGAAGTTATCGTTGGCGGTAATTCATCTCTTGCTCTCATGTTTGATAACGTTGCTGTAAATATGTCTCACGGTGTAAGAGACGGAAAACCGTGGCAAAGCCAGGGACAGGTAAAGTTTTTATGTCCGGCTCCGGGTTACGACAGGCATTTTACAATTTGCAATTATTTTCATATAGAAATGATTCCAATTGCAATGGGGGACGACGGTCCTGATATGGACATGGTGGAAAAACTCGTTTCGCAGGATCCGATGATCAAAGGTATTTGGTGTGTGCCGAAATTTTCCAATCCTACAGGTATAGTTTATTCAGAAGAAACTGTAAGACGTTTTGCCAGGCTTAAACCTGCTTCTGCCGATTTTCGTATTTATTGGGATAATGCATATGCTTTCCATGATCTTGGCAATGCAAATATCAGGATTCCGAATATTATCCGCCTTTGCGAAGAATACGGAAACCCCAATATGGTTTATGTATTTGCCTCTTTTTCCAAGGTTAGTTTTGCCGGAGCTTCTGTAACATGTATTGCATCATCAAAATCCAACTGCGAATTTATCAAAAAGAGATTGACCGCGCAAACCATAGGACCGGATAAATTGACCCAGTTACGTCATGCGCGTTTTTTCAGGGATGCTGCCGGTGTAATGACTCATATGGAAAAACATGCAGCGATTTTAGAGCCAAAGTTCAAACTGGTTTCTGACACCCTGCGTAAGGAACTGGGAGATCTTGGCATTGCAAAGTGGACAGAGCCGAAAGGCGGCTACTTTGTCAGCTTTGATTCACTCGGCGGCTGTGCAAAAAAAATAATCGCTCTTTGTGCTGAAGCAGGCGTTGCCCTGACTCCTGCCGGAGCTACATATCCCAACGGAAACGATCCGCAGGATAAAAATATCCGCATTGCTCCTACTTGCCCGCCGTTAACAGAGTTGGGAGAAGCTCTGGAAATTTTCTGTACTGCAGTTAAACTTGCAAGCGCTGATAAATTATTGGCAGGTTAAAAGTTCACAACCGGGGTAAACGTAATAGGCGGTTCCAGCAGATCCTGAATGCCGTTTACTCCTACCCTGACACGGGAGAGCAGCATAACCCCGGCTGCATTTTCAATTTTATAAACAAGCCGGTTTGCTTCTGCTTCTTCAGGGCGGAATTCCAGAAGATCATTGCCGTCTATATTATAGAAAACATACCTGCCTTTTCTTATGTTTCCGCCGGAGTTGATCGTGTATTCGCCGGAACTTTCAAGTTGTACTCTTCCCCAGGATGAATCATATAGCGCATCGGCTGCCGGTTTTAACTGCGATACAGTATCTCTTTGATTTATTATTCCTGCCCGTCTGTAGGAACCATCCCACGTTGTATTGGCTGTGATTCGCAGACGGACATCTTCGTTTACCCTTAATCTTATACTGTCCAGTGTTTCAAGTTCAATTTCCAGAAAACGCAGTAATGTGTTGATTGAAATATTCTGACTTCTTACATAAAGACCGTATCGTGTATATGATGAACTTTGCCACAAAAAAACCTGCTGTGCATCATCTCCGTAAAATATTATTTCCCTGCCTGTATGATCAAAATAAATATATTGTCTTGTGTCGATTGTTCCCTGCGGGCTTACATAATACCAAAGATCATTTATGAATTCTTCAAAAACTCCGGGAGTTCCGCTTAACAGTTCACGAATCCGCCTTGATTCAATTTGTGAACCCGGAATACTGGAAACCCTGATTTGTTCATATTGTTCATTCAGAGGGTTATAGGAGTATATAGTTTCAATTTGATCCAGGATATTAGCAGATGAAATATCATGGCCGTATGCTGCGATATTAAAACTCTGACCGCTGGTCATTCCCTGCTGATAAGCAAGAGAACGCGTTGTTTCCTGTATAACTATTGATCCGTCAATTTGCAATTCTGCTATTTTTCTGTATGGCTGTTCCGGTCCTGCTGCGGGATTACGCCTGAATATTGTAATGGTGTGTTCATTCATGTTATTCATTCCGGTAACAATGATGCAGTTATTTCTGTCGCCGATTAAATCCTGGCTGAAAATTGTAACAGTTTCTGAGCGGGATGCGGCAGTCGGTACATTCCACATACGCCTGTAACTTCTGGTTCTTTCATCATAACTTAAAAAGGTTAAAAATATCTGGCTGTCAACTCCGGCAGTACGGTACAGAATAAATTGTTCTTCCGAATAGCCACCTTCGCTTTCTTTATTCAAAACAGCGACAACTGTTTCAGCGTCATCCATCGGTATTTTTGTATTCAGGTTTTCTTCCCATAAAATTAATTCAATATTTGAAGCGGCAGCAGAAGCAGCAGCTTCCAGTACTGTAATAATTCTTGGTCTGACTTCTTCATTTATTTCCTGGTGGAAAAACTGCCTCCACCATCCTGTTGCAAGAAAAATGATAAAAATAACTGTTAATGCAACGACTATATAAAAACCGACAGATTTTATTTTCATTAAATATTACATTATCATAAATTTGACTTCAGTTCCACAGGGTATCTAAACCAGACTGGATGCAACTAATTAAAAAAAGCCGCAGCCGCTCTTGTTACCCTTGTTTCCAGATTTAGTCCGACAGTAAGCACGCGCCAGCTGGAAATTTCCTCCACTTTGGAAAAACGTAAAAGGTTGGCCTGGGGACCTGAAAAAATATTAGAAAGCGGATTTAAGGATGCGCTTATCAAAAGGGTATAACTATAACCTGAATTTTGCTGACGCGAACCTGCTTCTCTTAAAGCTATGGAAAAATCAGCGTTACTCCCTGATGGAGAAATTTCGGATATTCTTGTTTTTAGGGTTTCCATTTCAGTATTGTTTATACTGCCGGAATAGATCACTCTTGTTTGCGTTCCGGCGCTCCAGACAGTAACTCTGTCTCCTTCGACCATAATGTC
>Ga0123356_10005458_pt1 | contig 12938 bp, 14 predicted proteins | sample TergutEmb28metaG_2_FD_92546 | JGI IMG/M metagenome (GOLD analysis project Ga0123356, IMG submission 92546) | Embiratermes neotenicus P3 segment gut microbial communities from Petit-Saut dam, French Guiana - Emb289 P3 | ecosystem: Host-associated > Arthropoda: Insects > Digestive system > Gut ... | reverse complement strand
TACCGGTCATTAAAACAACTTGTAGACAGAGTAAACAAAGTATTAACTGCCGGCCGCGCTTTTGCAATTAAAGACCTTGCTATTTCGGGAAAAGATCTTATGTCGATTGGAATCCAAAGCGGCAAAATGATGGGGATTATTTTAAAGGAACTTTTGGAAACCGTACTTGACGACCCCGCGCAAAATACCCGGGAAAAACTTCTGGAAATTGCAGAGAGGATTTTTAAAGAGAGAACATAGTCTGCGGATTTTCGCGGAACCTCAACCGAACCCGAAGGGTGGAACCGACACCGAGACCCAAGTTCGAGGTTCCCCACTGTCAAGCTCCCCTCTTGATTTTCACGGATTAATAAAATAAGATTATTTTTAGATATCACCTTGCTGAGGCTAGCAAGGTGGTATATATTCTTAATAAACTTTCTGATTATTCTCTGTGTTCTTAGTGCTTCCATGTGGGCTCTTAAAAGATTAATTTTTCAAAATTATTTTAAATTATTTCGATTTCTTATTGACAAATATACTTAACTTTTTATATACTTTACATATGTATAGACATCATGATATAATTTGATTACCAGAGGTGTTAACCTAACAGCTTGCTGACGTCAGCAAGCTGTTAGGTTTAATATAGTTAAAATGAACAACAAGGAAGGAATAGTTATGAAATCTAAAGAAATTATGAAACTTTTTGAACAATTTGAAAAAGTTTCTTTAGAATTTGAGGATATGGAATGTTGGAGTGCTAGGGAACTTCAGGAATTACTTGTGTATACCCAATGGCGAAATTTTATTAATGTCATTGAAAAGGCAAAAGAATCATGTAAAAATGCGGGAGAAGAAATTAAGGATCATTTTTTTGACATAACAAAAATTATTGAAGTTGGTAATAATACACAACAAGAAATTAGCGATATTTTGCTGACTAGATATGCCTGTTATCTGATTGCACAAAACGGTGATGCCAAAAAAGAGCAAATCGCATTTGCTCAAAATTATTTTGCAGTACAAACACGACGTGCAGAGATTGTAGAGCAAAGAATAATGGATTATGAGCGTGTAAAAGCAAGAAAAAAACTAGCCGAAACAGAAAAAATGTTATCTGGTGTTTTATATGAAAGAGGGGTAAATGATAAAGATTTTGCTGTTATAAGATCAAAAGGAGATCAAGCGCTTTTTAAACTAAATACTTCTGCTTTAAAACGCAGAATGGGTGTACCAGATAAAAGACCGCTCGCAGATTTTCTACCTACAGTTAGCATTAAAGCAAAAGATCTGGCAGCAGAAATGACATCTGTTAATGTACAGGCAAAAGATTTAAAAGGTATTGTTCCTATCGAAAAAGAGCATGTAGACAACAATCGCGCGATTAGGCAAACTCTTTTAAAAAGGGGTATTGTTCCAGAGGAATTACCTTCGGCAGAAGATGTAAAAAAGGTAGAGAGACGGATAAAAAATGAAGATAAAAAACTATTAAAAAATAGATAAAAATAGACGTACTATTTATTAAATTATTTCAGGAGGAAAAAATGCGTTCGTTAGTTACTATTCAAAAAGTAAGGGGAATTAGCCCTATACCAGATTCAGATTTTCTTGAACTTGCACATATCATGGGTTGGCAGTGCGTAGCAAAAAAGAATGAGTTTAAAGAAGGCGATCTTGGAGTTTATTTTGAGGTGGATAGTTTCCTTCCGATAGATGAGCGCTATGAGTTCCTGCGCGCTTCTTCATACCGTGATAATGTTGATAACGGCGAGGGTTTTAGGATACGTACAATGAAAATGCGCGGGCAGCTTTCGCAGGGACTACTTTTGCCGCTTGAAAAGTTTCCGGAACTGTATGGATTAAACGAAGGAACTGATGTAACCGAGAAACTTAATGTTAAAAAATGGTATATCCCGGAAACTGCCAATGCAGGCGGAACGATTATTGGAGAACGCCCCTACGGCATTCCTGCTTCTGATGAAATCCGTATACAGTCTGCTTTGGAATTGCTAGAAGAATTAAAGGGAAAACCATATTACATCACAACAAAAATGGACGGTACATCAGGGATCGTTTATTACATCGATGGAAAAATAGGATGTTGCAGCAGAAATAAGGAAATAAAAGATGAAGAAGATGCTTTATACTGGCTGCCAGTTTATAAATACGGTCTTAAAGAAAAACTAAACAAGTATTGCAAGAACCTGGTTCTTACAGGAGAAATAATCGGTCCTGGCATACAAAAGAATAAGCTGCGTTTAGCCGAGATTGAATGGAATGTTTTTGATGTAAAAGATGCAGAAACAAACCGCTACCTACCTTACGATGACGCTGTAGCATTATGCGCAGAACTTGGTCTTAAAACAGTACCCTTAGAAGAACAAGGCGAGCAGTTTAATTACGACCTCGAAACACTTTTAGAAAAAGCAAAAGGCAAGTACCCAAGCGGCTTAGATAAAGAAGGCATTGTAGTGCGTTATGCAAATTCTCCAAAAGCAGTGTCGTTTAAAGTTTTAAACAATGACTTTTTGTTGAAAGAAAAGGATTAACATTGATCACCTTGCTGACGTCAGTAAGGTGATCAGTACTTAGTATTCCTATCTATACACCAATTCAAGCATTTTTTCGCCGTAGCGTGTGCCAAGAAGTTGCAGTCCTTCGGAGCCAAAGTGGATACTATCCGGCTGACCCTGACCTGTTCTTCCGCCGCAGCCGACAGAGCTTATAATCCAGGCATTGGGTAATACTCTTTGAATTCTTTCGTTGTTTGCAAGAGCGCCGCCTGTGTTACCGGCGCCGCCGTTCCATGTTTGACCAAACAAAATTGGAATGGAGTTAGGCTCAAGACCTAAATCGGAAAGCATATCGTTATAAATTTCTTCCATAAGTTCATCCCAGTCAAAATCTGCAAGTCCTGCTCCGCTTTCACCCTGATGAACAATAATGCCTTTTACAATTCCGCCTGCGCGTTGTGCAAGCCTGGTATTCTGGACAATTGCTTCGTACATATTTGCATAACCTGCGCCTTTATACCTGCTCATTCCCTGCATTTCGGTCTGGCTTGGTCTACCGCTCAGCGTTCCTCTGAATCTGTAATAATCCTCTGCTTTTGTTTTATGAAAAGCTGCAATAGCCATATCACCGTTTGCTACAGCAACTACGCCTATGGTAATATCCTCGGGGATATTTGCAATAAGAGTACGGCCAAAATAATCTACAGGAGTAAGCCCGATATTTAAACCAAGATAATTAACCAGATTTTGATCCGGAATAATGATAGGAGGCGCTGCTCTGTACATCTTATGCTTTTCACGATGTCCGTTTGCATATCTTCCGGCAACAACATTTATAGTCCGGAAACGTTCGCTTACACCCTCTCTGTCCTGAGGACGAATTGCGCCGGGACCCTGCATGTTTGACTGCCCAAAAGCGATATAAACATGAAACTCTCCGGGTAATTTATAATCGCCCAATATATCAACATCGGGTAAAGGTTTCTCAACCTCTGCTTTTTGCTCGGTACTGACACATGCTGAAAACAGCAAAACAAGTATTAAACCTGCTAAAATAAAATTAATCTTTTTCATAATATCCTCCAGTTTGATTATCAGGTGCATTTATCTGCTCATACGCCGCCCGCGCAGCTTCCTGTTCTGCGCTTTTTTTATTGCGGCCTATGCCTGTGCCATAAACAGTATCATCTATTCTCACTTCCATCCAGAAGGTACGGTCATGTTCAGGACCGGTACGTTTAACCATTTTATACTCAGGGTAGCAGCGAAATTGCTGCTGGCAGTATTCCTGCAAGACCGATTTATAGTCCTTGTAATAATTAGTGCCGGTTACTTTTTCTATCTCCGGTTTGATACACCGGGATACAAAATCAAAAGCGGTTTTATATCCTGAATCAATATACAACGCGCCGATAAGAGCTTCCATGGCATCTGCAAGAATCGCTTTTTTTGTCCTGCCGCCGGATTTTTCTTCGCCCTTGCCAAGAAGAAGCATTCCATCAATTTTAAGATTTAATGCGATTCCCGAAAGAATATCTTCCGATACAACCACAGATTTTATTTTGGCTAAATCCCCTTCGCTTTTTTCTTTAAACAGTTGATACAAAAGAGTTGCACAGACAGCGCCCAAAATAGAATCGCCTAAAAATTCGAGACGTTCATTATTGGCTTTATTTCCAGTTTCGTTTGAAACAGAACGATGCAGAAATGATTGATTTAACAGATCGATATTTTTAAATTTAAAACCGGCGGCTTTTTGAAAAACCGCCAGTTTGCTTTTCCTTTCAGGACTGAGAACGCTTTTACTTTTGCTGGGATTTAATAAATTCGTAGGCGTCCTTTACAGTTTCAAATTCATTGGCTTTTTCATCCGGAATATTTATGCCCATTTCTTCTTCGATTGCATAAACCAATTCATAGGTGTCAAGGCTGTCAGCGCCAAGGTCCTGACGGAACGACGCTTCCATTGTGATTTTGCCCTCATCAACTTCAAGTTTCTCTGCGATGAGTTTTTTCATTTTTTCAAATAGTTCGTCCATTTTTCTCCCCTTACAAATTATACTTTAGAATTCGGCACGATTACCTGCTTACCCCGGTAATAGCCGCATTTAGGGCAAACACGGTGCAAAAGAACCTTGTTGCCGCACGTACTACAATCTATCATTGTAGGCGCAGTAAGTTTCATGTTGATGGACTGCCGACGGCGCGTCCTGGCTTTTGATGTTTTACCTCTTGGTACTGCCATAATCCAACCTCTCTCACTAATTTATGATATTAACAAAATCCAATAAAAATGTCAAGACATTTTACTGGAATTTGTCAACTTATGTTGATGGTTCATTGTACTTATTTTTTAAAGCTTTTGCAACCAGGGGGGGAACCATTCCGTGCAGATTGCCATTAAACGAAGCCAGCTCTTTTATTGATGATGATCGAATTACAAAATACTCAGGATCCGTTGTCATAAAAATAGTCTCTATTTCCGGATCCAGCGTTCTGTTCATCATCGATAACTCAAACTCATAGGAGAAATCCTCCAGCCCACGAACCCCACGAATGAGTAGTTTTATCCCCATTTTTTTTAAATAATCTACAATTAAACAGTCACAAGTTGTAACAGACACATTTTTCTGGTCTTTTACGAGTTCCCGTATCATTGACGCTCGTTCTTCTGCGGTAAAAAGGTACTTTTTTTGCTTGTTTTCGGCGATAATAACAATAAGTTCATCAAAAATAGAGGCGGCGCGTTGAATAATATTTATATGCCCGGATGTTGGGGGGTCAAAAGAGCCCGGGAACGCAGCTTTCTGGTTCATGGTTCAAGTTTAGCAAAAGTTAGCATATTAAACAATAGGGTAACTTTATAGTTCATTGGAGGTTTAGTCTATATATTATGGAAAACATTGACAGAATTAACAAATTAAGATACAGTATTCATATGGGAAGCAAAAAATTTCTTTTTGTAGCCTCTTTTACGGCGATTTCTGTCATCGTTGCAATAGCTTTATTTTCATGCGTTTCCGTACCGGACACAACGCAGGGAGAAGCAGCAGCAGACAGCAGCAGCGCTGTATTTGATCCTACCAGAGTCAGTCAGCAGCTTTATAATTCCACAAGAGACGAAGTACAGCAGTTCATTGAAGGACTAAATACGCAAATACAAAACAGAAATTACGAAGCATGGAAGGCCGCTTTGTCGCCTGATTATTTTGCAGAAATTTCTTCAACAGAAAACCTTAGGCGAATCTCTGCGCAGCCGGCAATGAGATCCAGAAACATCGTTTTAAGAACGCCTCAGGATTACTTTACACATGTTGTTGTGCCGTCCAGGCAAAATGAAGACGCCAGCGCTTTCCGTGTTGACGATATCGAATTTGTGAGCATAAACAGAGTTAAAGCATTTACGATTACCAATAACAGAGCCGGCGAGGAAGTGCGCCTGCGGCTGTATGATCTTGAAAAAATAGAAAATTCGTGGACAATAATCAATTAAGGAGAATATTATGTTTTCATTCAAGCGTTTTTCCATTCTGATAATTGCGTCTGTAATTATTACAACGACTGCCTTTGCGCAGAATAATCAAAGAAGGGAAATGACTGTTGAGGAATCTTATCTGCAGGAATCCATAGAAGTAATGATAATCAGGGAAACAGCAAGAGCGCACAGCAGAGAACAAAAATTAATTGCCCTGGAATATATTGCCGATGCAATTGAACGCGGAAACACAAACGATGAAATCCGCCAGACGCTGGAATTCCTTTCCAGAGAAGGCAGAAGGACACAGGCAAGGGAAAACGGCAGACTTGTAAACAATTTCCCCGATGTCAGACGACAGGCAGCGAAGTATCTTGGACAGATGAAAACAGAAGAAGCCAAAAGATCCCTCCTGGAAATAACCCAATTTGAAAATGAACCTATGGTTCTTCAGGAAGCGATAAAATCTCTTGGTGATATCGGCTTAAATGAAAACAACGAAACTGTTGCGCACATCGCGTTTGTTATGACTCGTTTTAACAGCACAAACCCCGATAATCTTATGGCGCTTGCTACCATTGACGCATTTGAAAAAATCGCAAGAGCAAATAACGGTATCAATTCACCTGAAGCCGTCAGAATTCTGGTTCTGATAGCCGAAGGACAATATGTTACTCCGGTTAAAGAACGCGCAAGGCAGTTACTGGCCGAGCTGCGTACTTACGGCGGTTAATTCTTTTCCAGCGGAAGTAATGTTCGCTTAAGCAATGTTCATCGAAAACTTCCTGTTTGGTTTTAAACGAAAAAAAGTTTTCGCGCTTGTTGGGGAAAGCGGCACCGGGAAAAGTTTCAGAGCAAAACTTGTCGCATTAAGATACGGAATTGACTTTATTATTGACGATGGTCTTTTAATAAGAGACAACCGTATTTTAGCCGGTCATTCAGCCAAAAAAGAACATACATTTCTTGCCGCTGTTAAAGTTGCATTATTCGATGAAAAATCACACAGAGATGAAGTTGCGCGCAAGCTGCAAAGCGAAAAATTCAAGCGTATTCTAATTCTTGGAACTTCAGAAAAAATGGTTTATAAAATTGCAGCCCGTTTGCAGCTTCCTCCGCCGTCAAAAATAGTAAAAATTCAGGATATTGCTACCCAGGAAGAAATTGACAAAGCAATAAGAACCCGGCGTATAGAAGGCAAACATGTTATCCCTGTACCGTCTATCGAGGTTAAACGAAGTTATCCCAATATTTTTTATGATGCAATAAGGATTTTTAAGCGGCGCATGACTCCGGAAGGAAATCCAAGAAAATTACCAGCAGGTATTGGACCCGTCCCTACCCTTCACGAAAAATCTGTCGTACGTCCTGAATATTCAAAACACGGAAGGGTAATTATATCGGAAGCCGCTTTAAGCCAGATGGTTATCCATTGTGTTGATGAATATAATCAAAATATCAAAATAAAAAAAATTCTTGTAAAAGATGCGGAAATGGGATACCGCCTTGTAATTACTATCGATGTTCCATACGGTATCCAGCTTGGCGGTAATATCCACGAAATGCAGCAATACATAATCGATAATATCGAACGCTATACAGGCATTTTAATCGAAGAAGTTAATATTATTATTGATAAAATTACTGAGTAATACTACTGCGTAGTTTGACTACATAGTAGTCTTTGGTTTTCTGGGACGGCGGCGTTTTCGTTTGGCTGCCGCAGCGTCGCCTTCATTAACAGGTTTTGGAAGAGCTCTTTTTATAGTTATTCCGTGTGATGTAAGGAATTTTTTAACCGAATATTCCAGTTCAAAACGCGGCGGATTCATTGGAAGGACAAAATTACGCGCTGTCTTGCAAACCTCTTTAAAGTTGTCAATTGATCCCGCTTTCCATTCGCTTGTGGTTTCAAGATAATCGCAATAAAGCGAACCAAGTGCCTGACCCCGCTGGTTTTCAATCCCTTTTAATGCAGACATGGTTTGCAAATAACTTTTTCTAAAGCCTGTATTTTTTCGCATAAGTTCGGCTGCCTGGGGCTGCAGATAATTATACAATCCTGTTTTATCCAGTAAATCAATAATAAGACTTGCCTTGTCTGAATTAATTATCTTTAACATTTCTTCTGTCAGGCGTGAAGGCGATACTGATGATAATAAACCGGATTGACTTGCTATTTTCATTTTAAGATTTAACGGGATGGAAAAACCTGTTGCCGCTGCGTATTTTACTGCACGAACCATTCGTACAGGATCATCTGTGAAAATTTCAGAAAGATTAATTATATTTTTTACCTGCTTGTTTTTTATGTCTTTCATGCCGCCTACATAATCCACAACTATTTGCTGCTGAGGATCATAAAAAAGAGCATTCATTGTAAAATCCCGCCTAAGCACATCTTCGTCGATTGTGCCGAATGTGTTGCTGGTATGTCCGTCTTTTAAAGACCGGAAGGTAGCGACTTCGAATATTCTCTGTCCAAAATACACATGTACAAGGCGAAAACGTCTTCCGATTATTCTGGAATTGCGGAATATTCTTTTTATTTTTGCAGGGCTTGCAGCGCTTACTATATCAAAATCTTTTGGTTTTTTTCCGAGTATTAAATCTCTTACTGCTCCGCCTACAATATACGAATCAAATCCTGCGCCTTTTAGTTTTTTAATTATGCCTATTGCTTCACTATCAACATCGGCAAAATTTATTCCGTGTTCATCGCTGGTGTATATAACAGCTTTTTTTACCAGTTTGCCGTCTTTTGCGGCTGAATATCTATATCTCATTCACAATGCTTGTTAACCCATGCTAGAAGGTTATCAATCACTTCCTCCCGGTTAGTTTCGTTTAATGTCTCGTGCCTGGCACCCGGATACAATACAAACTCGCAGTCTTTAATTCCCAAATTTCTGTAGGCGTTAACAAGAACGGTCGGAGTTTTTCCCATATCGCCCACTGGATCTGCGCTGCCGGAAAAAACATATACCGGCAGTAATTTGTTTATCCTTGCCAATGCGTCAGTGCGGTGAATATTATAAAGAACTTTTGCAAGGTCCCGGTAAAAACCGGATGAACACATAAAGCCGCAAAGAGGATCGTTTACATATTTATCCACTTCTTCTTCATCCCGGCTGATCCAGTCATACTGAGTGCGGTTTGGCTTAAATGGTTTATTGTAAGAACCATCCGCCATCATTCTGGCAATTTTAACGGTTTTACGCTGTCCTCTAAGCGCAGCGAGTATTGTCATTACCGGAACTCCGGCTTTTACCATAAAATCTCCAGGTCCTCTGGTTCCGGAAAGAATGCATCCGCTTATTTTCCGATCTTCTGAATATTCAATATAATTCTGAGTTATAAACGAACCCCAGGAATGACCTAAAAGAAAGATGGGTACATTATGCCTTGTCTTTTGAATTTCTGTATTTAATGCATGAATATCGGCTGTTACAAGAGCAATGCTGTCGTTATCAGCGCAATGTCCCAAAAGCCCGCCTTTGCCGGGATCATTTATCTCCGGATCCGCAGTCTTTCCGTGCCCGCGCTGATCTGCTGCCCATACTTCAATTCCTGCCTGGGTAAACTTCTCAGCAAGCCGCCTGTAGCGAAAAGCATGTTCTGCCATACCATGTACGATATGAAGCACAGCTTTTGGCCGGATCTTTTGCGCATTGTCAGGTGACCAGCGATACAGATAAAGCCTGGTTCCATCGTGGCTTTCAAATAGGGATTCATTCTGAACCATAGGGGTATTATCGCTTAAATAGCGTATATGTTCAATCAGTGTTAAAGCGCATGCCTTAAAGGTTTAAATGGCTGAGGGTGGAAACCCGCCCCCTTCACTCCGGGAATATACTCCGTTCAGGGGGAACGTTTTCCACCCTCAGCAATAAGCATTTCGAGTATATACAGCTAAACTCTCAATGTGCGCGGTTTGGGGGTAAAAGTCGAAGAGTTTTAGTTCTTTTAGAGTGTAACCGCCTTTAACTAGTATTTTTGAGTCGCGCGCTAACGAGGCAGGGTCACAGGAGACATAAATAAGGAGAGCAGGACCGTTTTGAGCAAGCGTAATAGCAAGTTTTGGCGCAAGTCCTGCTCTTGGGGGATCGACTACCATGAAACCGAAAACTGATTGATTGTCTTTTTTGCGAAACAATTGGTCAGGCCAGTTTGTGTCTCGCAAGGCAAAAAATTCAGTCGTTACACCCCTTAAGTTTTCACGAGCCAGGCTTACAGCAGCTTTGTTTTCCTCTGCAAGTATTACTTTTGGAAACATATCGCCTAGAAAGAGCGCAAATGTTCCAACACCGCAGTACAAGTCTGCCATTAGTAAATCGCGGTTAACGCCTTCTGCGATTTTTTGAAGTTCTAAAATTAGCTTTTCCAGCATGAAACAGTTGCTTTGGAAAAATAGTCCAGCGTCTATTGTTATTTCTTTTTCTAAAAGTTTTATTTTTCCTCTCTGCTGCCCGCCTTCGTTAAGTAAAACTTCGTCCTTGGCAAAAACGGTAAAGCGGTCTTTTTCTGGAGGAATTGAGATAGAGTTCACACTCTGTAATATTTCTCTAATCTCCGGCACAGCAATCGGGCAATCATTAACGGGAATTATCACCTCGCTTGCGCGTCCCTTTAAACCATATTTATGCTCACTTGTATTTTTTCCGCGATAATCCGCGGTGCACCGTAGGTGCGCATTCCGCGGACTATTTTGTTTATCTCTTAAGCAATGAAACTGCATCCTGTTACGGTATTCATATGGCGGCGAAGAAAAAACCTCAATTTCTAGAGGATTTATTCCGCCAATTCGCAAAAAAGAGTCTTTTAATATGGCAGCTTTAATCCTAAGTTGAGCGTTATAATCAATATGCTGGAGATTACAACCGCCGCATTTCCCATAAAAAGCACAAACAGGTTCGCATCGCACAGGAGACGGTTCAATAATTTCCAGTATTTCTGCACGCGCCCAGGTATTACGATCCTCAACAATGCGGCAGTGAACAGTCTCGTCCGGCGCGCCGCCTGTGATAAAAACGGGTTTTCCATCAATTCGGCCCAGGGCATCTCCGCCGGAAGCTATACTATCAATATGTACTTTATACACGTCACCATTTGCCATAAAATGCATTATAATAGATATGATGAAGTTTTTCCTGAAAAAGTGCATTTTTTTCCTCTTTACCGCAGTTCCAATTTTTGCCCAAAGCGAAACGCGTGAACTGGGGCTTGTAACGAGCGACCCTTTCTGGCGGCAGGCTTTGGGGGGAGCTGTTATATCACTGCCTTCTGTTCAGGCGCAGTCTGCGGTTGTCGCGCTTGACGGCGGAAACATAAGGGCATACTCCACTGCCGGAACGCCAATGTGGAACTATTCAGCAAGAGGCAGAATAAGTCCATTTGTTACAAGATCAAGAGAAGGCACTTCATATTTTTCAAGAACAAACGGGATATTAATTTCATTAAACCGCGCTGGACGCGAGTTATGGAGGCGCGATCTTGGAAGTCCTCTTGCCGCTCATGTAATCGTTGGCTGGGACGGAAGATTATTTGTACCTGTCGAAAAAAAAATATTATGCTACACGGCTTCCGGAAATCTTTTATGGACTAAAACATTTGAATCACCCTACTCTGTAGCACCAAAGGCGGATCGCAATGGCGGCTTAATGCTTGCACTGGAAAATAAGGAAGTTCATCGTATTGATCCTTTTGGAAATACGCACATATGGATGCTTTACGACGCACCAGCTATTTTACTTTCTATCGAAAACCAGCGGGTTGTGGTTTTATACGCTGACGGAGCGATGGAAATACTTGGAGCCGCTCAAGACTGGTTTATGGGTGCGCAAAGCGAAGTACACTCTGCAGTGCTTCCAAGGCTTCCTTCCAATCCTATTGCTGCGGCAAGCAGAGGAAACAATTTTGCCGTTACCATGAATGACGGCAGAATTGCTTTTGTATCACTGGATGAAGGAAAAATAGTTTGGACAGGCAACAGCCATATACGCGAATTTACCAGCACAGGCGGCAGACCAGAACTGGAAGCAGAAATGTTTTTTGATGAACGGGGAATTTATATCTTAAGCAAAAACGGCGCGTCATGTTTTTCACCTAACGGCACAAGACTTTGGTTTACTTTCCTGCAGAATGCCGCTGCAATACCGGCTTTTGGAAATGACGGAGTATTATATTCCGGCGGAAGGGATTGGATACTTTATTCATATAAAATAGAAGATCGTGTATTACCGGAAAAAAATGCTCTTTACGGCCCTGTTCCGGAAGGAAATTACGGAATGGGACGTCCTCGTGTTAATAACACGCTGAATATCCCGCTTAACGAAAATGAAAGACGAGCCAGAATTGAACAAATTGCAAGAGGTATAAGCGCAGGAAGGGTTGGAGCAGATGAACCTGCCTGGAAATCATTTTTACTTACGGTATCAACAGGACAGGATCATATACAGCTCCGCCTTGGAGCAATTAATCTTCTTGGCAAAATTGGATCGCAAGAAACGATTCCATGGCTGGTAAATATTTTTAACAATGAAAGCGAACCAATGATAAGAGCGGCAGCGGTAAATGCAATCGGAGAAATAGGCGTGGATCCGCAAGGGTATGCAATTCAGACATTTCTTTATGCTATTATCTACGGTCATGCAAGAGACGGTCAGGTGTTAGCCGCAATTGCATCAGCTACAGGCGCATTATGCAGATTTTCCGGACCGCCGTTAAGCGAGACAGGAATACGAATACTTAATTTAATCGCAGCAGGAAATCAGCCGCCGCTTGCGCGAAGACAGGCAACCAGGGAACTTTCATCGTTAAGGTGATGGTGGTTTATAAACGTTTTTTATTTTTTCTTTACCGGGAAGACGGTAGATATCAAAATCTTTATCCAGGCTGACAATTTCCCTGATGCCGGTTTTTTCGGCTGCTACAACTAAAGTAGCATCTGCGAAATCCATTGGCAGGTC
>Ga0123356_10005457_pt1 | contig 12938 bp, 12 predicted proteins | sample TergutEmb28metaG_2_FD_92546 | JGI IMG/M metagenome (GOLD analysis project Ga0123356, IMG submission 92546) | Embiratermes neotenicus P3 segment gut microbial communities from Petit-Saut dam, French Guiana - Emb289 P3 | ecosystem: Host-associated > Arthropoda: Insects > Digestive system > Gut ... | reverse complement strand
TCCAGTCTGCCCGGACTGTATGCGTCCCACGGGTTGATCTCCGAAGTCACGCCGATATGCACGAACCAGTACATCTGGAGCGCCTGCCAGTAGGTTTGAGGTTTATTTGCCGGCACGACGTCGCAGTTGGCAGCGATCTGCATAAGTTCGGTACGGCGGGTATCGTCTTTTTCGTTTTCGGCAAGCTCCCTCGCGTAAGCCGCATACCGTTGCCCCAACGCTATAATCCCGTCGCAGCAAATGCTCATCGCGGTCAACTGTTCGCGTTTTTCCAATGCTTCGGCGTCGTTTTGACGATCCAGACCCGCGATAGCCTGTTCAATATCCTGCTTGTACTCCAGAAAGCCTTTCCGGTATATATTCCGCGAGCCGACAGTGTGTCCGGGACCGCGCTGCTCCATAAATTCTGTGAAAATACCCGCGGCGTAACATTTCTTCCACTCCGGCGTCATAGCACCGAGCAGCCGGTCTCTTATCGCGCGGTCTTTCCAGAAGGGGATCACTGTTTCTTCCTGAGCTTTCAGGTCGTCGGGAGATACACGGAAGAAAATCAGGTCGCGTTCGTTCATCACACGCAGGTCTTCAAGCGTATGGCAGCATATCTCCGGAAAACTCGGCGCTGACTGCGGCGCTGAGCCTTTCTCTCCTACGATCAGCTCGCCGTCGCCTATCCACAGCGTTTTATTTTCCATGATGTGCTTAAAGACAAGCGCTCGCAGCTCGGGCACAGATACGCGCCCTTCATATTTCTTATACGCTTCGGTCTCAAGCAGCGCCCGCTCCATGCAAATCTTAGGTTCGGCGCTTAAACTCTCCTCGCGCAGTTTTTTAACTCTACCGGTCATAGTATGTGATCCTCCGAAAAATCAAGCTTCTTCTTTAGTTGGGCGTTTTTCGACCCATATATTATATCCAACTATTGTAAGAACGATGATAACTCCGCCAATGAGCGCGTATCTGCCCGGGGTTTCGATCATCGGCAGCCACCCCCATATACCCGCAAGGAACACCCATATCGGATTAAGCACAGGCTCCACAGCGCTGATAAGACAGGCGAGCAGGGCGGGCGTCCTTTTGATTCCTTTTGAGAAAAATATGTATCCGAGACCGACCTGAGCGATCCCCATTGCTATGCCTGCTCCCCACGCAAGAGGATCGGCACTGGCTTCCATAAAAAGAAACGGCAGCCCAACGACCGAGTTGATCAGGAAACCGAGCAGCAGAGCATGGTCGGGGTTGGTTTCCGGTCTGTTATTGCATACGAACACTCCCGCAAAAGCAAGCCCGGAAGCTATGGCAAGCAAGTTCCCCAGAAGCTGCCCTTCTTCTAAACGGTCCGCAAAAAACAACAGCATTCCCATGAGTGTCAATGCCACGGCGATACATGAACTGATAGTCGGTTTCTTTTTGAAGAAAACAAAACGTATAAGAATAATAAACACAGGCGCTGTAAACTGCAGCAGCACCGCCGCTCCCGCTGTCGTGAGCTTGTTGGCAAATACAAAAAGTATCGTTGTCCCGGACACGCAAATTGCGGTCAGTACATTGCTGAACGTAAAGTCTATTTTCGCGCTTCTGCGATAGATCATATAAACCAGCGCCGCAAACATCGCGCGTACGCTGATTATACTCATCGCGCTCCACGGCATGAATTTTATGAACAACCCGCCAAAACTCCAGCAGACAGCCGCTGCCATCATAAAAAGCGGTCCTTTGCGGTCGGTAGAAAGCATGGTGTATAGATTTCTCCATCTGCATAGTATTTTAACTCAAAAGTCAAAATCCATTGGGATAATTATATGTGAAATAATACGGATATTTTATCACGGTTGTTATGTTATTGCAATGCTGATAAAAAGCGCAAAACCTGTCCCCCCTGCTTTCCCTGCTTTCCCCTGTCATAATAGTCTCAACAGGTATTATATCTGCAGCTATTTTTTCAGATTACTTGTAAAACGTAATTTATGTAACCCCAAAATATAAATAGGGTAGACAAAACGTAATAAAAAAGCCGATATTGTCTACCCTGTTTCCGTTATTGGGTAGACATATATCGCGGGGCAGGGGTCGTCATAAAATATACAAAAGTACCGCCTAACATACTTGTTTTCAGCCATTCAGAAATATCGATATCTGTTAATTTTCCATTAATCCGGCCAGTTTTCCATTCCCTGCATATCGAAAACGTTTATATAACCGTTGGCAATCAAAATCTCGCATGCAAGCGCACTGCGTCTGCCGGCTCTGCAGTATACTACGATCACTGTGTTTTTATCCGGAAGCTCAGACAAACGATCCTCAAGCTCAGCGACAGGGATAAGCATCGCGTCTTTAATATGCCCTTCATCATACTCATCCTGATTGCGGACATCCAATAAAATGGCTACCTCATTCATCTCATAGAGCGCTTTTGCCGAGTCACCGGAAACGATCTGACTCTCGGGTTCGATATATCGATCCGGTGATGCTTCCGGGTCGGAATCAAACTCACACCCGAACGGCAGAAGGGAAAATAGTATTGAAACAATTAACAGACTTTTTATAAACATGACCCAATTGTATCATAAATTACGCTCACGCTCAAATTTAAAAAGTCCCATAATGAGACTTTTTAAATTTGACTTTTAAATTTGACTTTTTTCTTCACTTATGCTTTTGGCATTTTCAGCTTAAACGGGTCGGCGTCGGCTGCGTGTTCCGCGTCTATGCGGGCTACTTCCTTCGGATCGAGTTTTGCGTTATTTTTTGCGGCTTTGTTGATCTTCCAGACGTGCAGGCCGAGGGAGACGCCAATGACTGAGTACATCATAAATGAGCGGATGTATTCAGCGACATTCTCCGCGTTTTCGTTTGCTATCGGGAGCAGTCTGCCGATGCCGGGGGAGACGATAAACATTGAATGGAAGAGGATCAATCCCACTATCGCGTTTTTGGCACTTGCTTTTGCGGCTGTCGCGCCGCCTACCAGCAGCGCCGCTACCGAGAACATACCTATTTGCCTTTGCGCTGTGTATGCGCTGACTGTTCCCATGTCCTGAAGGTATACGATCATTCCCCAGGCCGCAAACACGGTTGATATTATCGTTGCTATGATCCTTGTCCTGTCGACGTTGATGCCCGCGGCGTTTGCTATCGGCTGGGACTGTCCGACGCTGCGGCAGTCCTGTCCGAGTTTTGTTTTCAGGAAATATGTATTAAACAAACAAAATCCTATGATGACAAGCAGTGTCACCGCAGGGATCGGCAGGAGCTGGCTCACCTCATGCCCGGGGCTTATCGACTGCTGGACACCAAAGATCAAAACAGCGCAGTAAAGGGCTACCCGGAGATAAAACTGCCATGCTGGACCTTGAACTATTTCCGGTCTGTTACGCGCCATCAAACGACGGATCACGAGGATCGCAAGCGCAACGAGGCCTAACGCGATCAGTGCGTGCAGGAATTCGACCCGCCATAAACCTGTCAGTGCCCGCGACATACCCGGTACCTGATGCGCGCCTCTTGCGAGGTTGATCTCGCTTGCGGGCAATCCCATATCAAATGAGGCTCTGATGCCCATGCCGGACGGATTTATCATCGGGTGGACCGGCGCGACCGGTATGACACCGCCAATTACAAACAGGAGGATTATCATATATATGCCTTCCGCGAAAAATCCAACCATAAGGCTTGCGACCATTTCCTGACCGCGTGTTTTGTTGTAGAGCTTACCTGTGAGCCATCCGACAAGTATCGCAATAGGCAACGCTATCAGGAAACACAGCATCAGCGAGCCAAACGGCGAAGCAAGGTGCCCCGCAAGCATGTTGTAACGGACGATTATGATCGAAAGCATTCCCACCAGCGCTCCGACAACGATACCGAAGTTTAGCCCGAGACCCGCGATAACGGGGATTATCAGCGCTATGATCAGCAGGGCGTTCCGGAAAAAGCGTACAGCGATCTCATTGAGAAAAGAACTTGGTGTAAAATCCCCGGAAAAGATATAACCGATTATCGCAAAGGCGATGAACACTATTGTTACGACATTACTCAGAAGAGAGGTGCGTATTTTTTTACCCAAAGACATTTCCTGATTCATTGCTTTGCACCTCCGCTCATCTTAGTCAGTGCATAGAGAATGATACCGTACTGGACAATCAGTCTTACCGGATTTGTTATATCAGCCTCAACATCCTGAAGCAGCCTGCCTACAACGGGCGGCGCTGTCGTCAGGAGCCCCTGGAACAGGAAACATCCGATAATGACATTGATGACTTTTGACCTCTGCGCGGATGCACCGCCGACCAGCACCGAAGCGACAGCCGGAAACGCCATGAGTAATGGAGCGTCATAAAACTGAACGAATCCGAAGCCCTGAGCGTACACTACTATTCCCACGGCGCCAAGGCAGGTCGACATGATGTTTGCGATAAGCCTCGAGTTGTCCACACTGACGCCTGTAGCTTTCGCAAAAACAGGGTTCATTCCGACGGCGGATATCGCGATCCCTGTCTTGGAGCGGAAGAACAAATACACAAGAAAAGCGAATACGGCGAATAACAGTAATGTACCCGTTGGTATTGAAGTGCCAAACAGCTCAAAAGCCCACAGATTTTCGAGTATCTTGCTTGCCGCGAATGTTTCAAGGTTCACAAGTATACGAAGTCCCGGGCCGAGGAAAAAGCCGATATTATGGTTTGTTATAGGGTATATCAGCCAGATCATACTGAATAATCCGGTTATGGCAAATCCCGTATATGTGGCGATCGCCATCTCGGAACCCTTGACCGCGTTCATAAGTCTGCCGTAGATATAACCGAATGCGATGGCGATCACGATCGCGACCAAGATCGAAGCGGTAATGAATGCCGCTCCCATCAACTCAAACTCCATGACGATGACCATGCCCAAAAGCCCCGCGCTTATCCCCACAGGCAGCGCGAAGTTCGGTCCGGTACCTGACTGGATCGCCGGGACCATTGCGAGAACAAGTACGCTCCAGTAGCTGAAACGCTGGAGGATATTGGTCATCTCGGTAGCCAGGGAAAAACCTACTACTTTTCCAAGTATCAATATCACACCGAGCAAACCGCCGATAAGCACTGTAGTAAGAGGCAGGCGCTTAAGTAAAGCCGGCAAATTGAAGCCTTCCTGTTTTATCTCTGTAGCTCCGCTCATTGCTGCGACACCTCCTCCTTGACCGCTTCCGCAGATTCCGGGTCTACCTTAACGCCTGACATCATAAGTCCGAACTCTACCGGCGACGCGTCAGGCGGCAGTATGCCTATCATTTTACCTTCACAAACTATCGCTATCCTGTCACAGATACTGCAAAGCTCGGCAAGCTCGGATGAGGTCATAACGATCGTCATACCTTCTTTACTGAGATCAAGCAACAGGTCAAGTATAAGCTTTTTTGCTCCGATATCAACGCCTCTGGTAGGTTCGGAAACAAAGAGCATTTTTGGTTTTTGAGTCAACGCGCGCGCGACGCAGACCTTCTGCTGATTACCTCCGCTGAGCCTGCCCGTGTGCTGCTTTTCCGAAGTACAGCGGATATCGAGGTCTTTTATCATCTTCTTAGCGTGTTCCTTTATTGCTCTCGTATTGACAAGCCCCAAAGGCAGTAAAAAGTTGTTATTGACGCTCATATCAGTAAAAACGATGTTTGAATCTATCGGTTCGTCAAGTAAAAGACCAACGCCTTTTCTGTCCTCGCTGAGAAAAGCGGCGCCGGATTTTAAAGCTTGTTTTGTATTGTTGAGTTTTAATGAGTTACCGTCCATAACGACCTCACCCATAGCCTCATACATTCCCATGATGCCGTTTGAAATACCCAGCTTACCCTGCCCCGCCAGACCTCCTATGCCGAATATCTCGCCTCTGCGGACATCAAAGCTTAGGCCTTTTACATTCTCGCTCGGCATTGATACATGGAGATTCTTAACGGAAAGAAAGACCTCATCACTTATTTCACGCTCTACACCGTGTTCCCTGTCGATGCTGACCTTTCTGCCTACCATGTACTCCGCTATCTCAATTACATTCGTATCCCCGACATCTTTTGTGATGACCAGCTCACCGTCACGCAGGATGGTGACCCTGTCGGCGACTTTGGATATTTCATCCAAACGGTGACTGATAAAGATGATCGCTATCCCGGATGCCGCGATATTCCGCATCGCGGTCAGCAGGTGCTCCGCTTCAGACTCGGTAAGCACTGCAGTAGGTTCGTCAAGAACCAGAAGCTTTACTCCGGTTTTATCTATTTCACGGGCGATCTCTACAAACTGCATATATCCGATCGGTAATCCTCCCACCATGGTAAACTCTTCGATCCCCATATCGAGCTTGTCAAGCGCCGCTCTGGTGTCCTTGTGCATTTGCTTGAAATCAAGAGTTTTCATTCGTTTGCCGAACACAGCGGAAGTTATTTTGTTTACTATGGTATCTTTTTCGATCTCTCTGTTTATTTTTACGTTTTCGGTGATTGAAAATCCGGGTATGAGCATAAACTCCTGATGTACCATGCCTATTCCGTAAGCCATAGCGTCAAACGGCGACAATATACTGACCTGTTCGCCTTCGAACTCGACAATGCCCTCAAAACCGCCGGTCGAATGTATGACCGGCATACCGAAAAGTATATTCATAAGGGTGGACTTGCCGGCGCCGTTCTCACCAAGCAGCGCGTGTATCTCACCCTTTTTAATTTCAAAGCTTATATCTTTTAAGACCTGATTACCCGAGTATGTCTTAGAAACCGTCTTAAACTCCAGAAGGTTTTCGCTCATTTAAAAGCCCATTCCTTTCGTCCTAAGAATACTGCCGCAAAACGGGTAAAACAATCGTTTTGCGGCAGTTCCGTCTATTTTGCGGTTATTAGAATATGAGGAAGTCCATCATACAAAGAGCCCAGTGTCTGTAAAGGGTGCCCTGGAAATTAAAGGGTTCTATGTCGACGCCGATGCGCTCTCCGTAGAGGCTTTCGGTGTAGTTCTCAGCAAGGGTATTGAGCAGGTTAAGATCGATCTCGCCAACTGCCTGAGGCGCGTTGCCGAAGATCCACTCGATGGCGTACTCCGCGCCGATCGTTGTCCACATCATGGCTCCGGGTACCGGCCATGTTGAGAGTCTGCCTGTCATGCCTTTTGCCGCGACTGCTGCTCTGATGTCGGCAACAACGCCTACGATGTCACGGCGGTCAAGGATCTCTTCCTGTTCGCCTGTCTCCGGATTCTCTACAAATACGCCGGTCGGGACTGTATCCGGAATGTTAAAGGTTTCGGGGAAACGGTGATATGGTGACGGGCAGCAGGGGATCGGATACAGAGCGCCTGTCTCAACGACCTGCAGCTGCATCGGAGCCTGCATCGCGCAGTTTGTTCCGAAGAATGCGGTATTTACACCAAGTTCAGCTACCTGCCTCGGTACGTCCTGGGTGATGTGAAGCTGTGTTGCCGGTGTGCCGTCCGCAAGCGGGTCGGGAGCAACGAGGTCAACAAAGTTCATGCCCAGTTCAGCGGCTCTTTCCATCATTTTCTCGCGGCGAAGTGCGATAGTCGGAGCAGCGAGGTGTCTTTCAAAGGAATAGTGGCCGATCGTCTCGGCGCCCATTGCATGTGCCTGGTTTGCGATCTGGACACCTAATACAGGATCGTTCGGCTGCAGGATAAGGTCAGCTCTGACAGCAACGTCTTCGACGTTTTCCGCAGGTGAGCAGACAACGATAAAGACATCGTCGCCGCGCAGCTGACGTACTCTGTCGATCGCTGCGTTAGTATTGATAACTGCCTGGTTGATGATGATAGCTTTAACATCGGGGTCTGCCGCGATGTTACCGAGGACGGAGATCATCAGTTCGCCTTCCTGACCGAAGTTTGTGGGCCAGAGTCTGTGGATGACTCTGTCTTCACCGTACTTCAGGACTGTTGCCTGAGCAGAACGGAACTCTTCTTCGTTCTGGTCCATGGTGTTGGTCACGATCGCGATCTTCCAGTTTTCGTTGAAGTTCGCGGGCGGATCAACGGGAGCTACCGGTGTTACGGGATCCGGTGTCGACGGGTCCGGTGTCGACGGAGTCGGCGTCGGGGTCGGAGTCACGGGGGCGGGGGTGTCTGAGCCGGCGCATGCCGCTACTGCGAATACGAGGCACAGAACGAGGACGATACTTAGAATCTTCTTCATTTTTTTGCTTTCACTCCATTTCTATAATCTTTAAATTGTTTAACCTGCTAATGTGCAAAATTATGCTCACACAAAGAGATATTACATTGTTTTCTATTGCAGGTCAAGCAAAAATATGTAATTATGCAGTAATTTCGTATATATTCGCAACAATTTCGTATATTTTCGCAATATATTCGTAATAATTGACAGAATGACAGGGGGACGGGGGTGTCGCTTACAGTGTTGCGCAAATACACCCCGAAGAAGGTTTTATCTCTACCTTTTCAATGCTGAGGTCCATTCCGTCATATGTCACTAATCCATCGTTACTTACAGACTGCCCGTTCAGGAATCTAAACACTTCCAATGCTTGTATAGCACCCATAACTCCGGGGGTGGGTCCGATCACTCCAAAAGGTTTTTTAGCTGAGTCATCAGGCACACCACCGGGAAACAGACAGCGCAAACAAGGACCTTCCCCCGGGGTAACCGTCATAAGCTGCCCGTAATATTCACCTATCCCGGCATGCACAAATGGTTTACCTGCTTTAATGCAAGCGTCATTCAGGATAAAACGCGGCGTGAAACTGTCCAGACAGTCCAGAACTATGTCATACGCCGGGATTATTTCAGCCGCCAATTTTTCATCTATATATTGGTCGTAAACTGTTGTAATAAGGTTGGGATTTAACGCAATCAGACGTTCTCTTGCGGTCGAAGCCTTTGGTTTACCAATGTCTTCCATTGAAAATAACAACTGGCGGTTGAGATTTGAAAGTGATACCACATCACCGTCACATAACCCCAGATGACCTATTCCCATAGCAGTCAGATAATAAAGCGCCGGAGCGCCGAGACCTCCGCAGCCTATGACCAGAACGGACGCGCGGCACAGTTTTTCCTGCCCCGCTTCTCCAATATCTTTCATTATTATCTGCCGGGAATATATTTCCCGTGATTTATTATCCATTTTCACCTCACAGGTTGACCAAACGTTTTATGTATATTACAATATTGATATTATACATATCTGTAGTTATTATACAACTTACTTGAAGCTAGTCAACATTTTTAACTGCCCGGGATGTGTGTTAACCAAAGGAGCGCCGGATGAACAATAGAATCGAAGATCATCCCGTGTTGACTTTTAATCGCGGGGAAAAGATCGTATTTTATTATAACGACCGTGAAGTAGAAGCTTACCCTGATGAAACCATCGCCGCCGCTTTACATGCCGCGGGTATTCGTAAGCTTGGGGAAAGCCCCGTGCTGCACCGCCCGCGCGGTTTGTTCTGCGCGATCGGCAACTGCTCGTCCTGCTTTATGATCGTGGACGGGATGCCGAATATGCGGGTATGCGTAATAAAACCGGAGCCCGGCATGAAGGTAGAGGAACAACGCGGTAAAGGTAAACTTCCCGCCGCGGAAGGAGCCGGTGGCTTATGAAGCACGTGGAGATAATGGTGATAGGCGGAGGTCCGGCGGGTCTGTGCGCGGCGCTTTCCGCGTCATCCCTCGGCGCAAAAGTGCTTCTTGCCGAGTCGGATGACGTACCCGGGGGACAACTCACAAAGCAGACCCACAAGTTTTTCGGTTCGGAAAAACAATATGCCGGTGACAGGGGCATTCATATAGGTCAAATGCTTACCGAAAACGCGCTTGCCGACCCGAACATCGAGTTATGGACAAACAGCACGGTTCTTGCAATATACGAAGACGGCGTCGTTACGGTCGAGCATGAAGGCAGACATACAAAAATCAAGCCGGATCGAATAATCATCGCAACAGGAGCGGCGGAAAAATTCCTTGCTTTTCCCGGAAATGACCTGCCCGGGATTTACGGAGCCGGTGCTGTACAGACACTGATGAATGTATCCGGAGTTAAACCGGCAAAACGTGTGCTTATGGTAGGCGCGGGCAATATCGGGCTTATAGTTTCCTATCAGCTAAAACAGGCAGGAGTAGAAGTAGCGGCGGTCATAGAGGGTTCTCCGAAGATCGGCGGTTATCTTGTTCACGCGTCTAAGATACAGCGCGCCGGAATACCGGTACTGACGTCCCATACGATCCTTGAGGCCTTCGGTGACGGGCAGGTGGAAGGCGCGGTCATTACACAGGTTGACGAAAAGTGGCAGCCGGTCCCCGGTACAGAGCGTAAAATCGCCTGTGATACGATCTGTCTTGCGGTCGGACTGTCTCCGCTTACAGAGCTGGTCTGGCAAGCCGGGTGTGAAATGGCGTATATCCGCGAGCTTTCCGGTCATGTGCCTCTGGTTGATGAGAATCTCGAGACCACCCGCTCCGGCATTTTTTGCGCCGGCGATGTATGCGGCATAGAAGAGGCTTCCGCCGCAATGGTAGAGGGGCGTCTAGCAGGCATTTCCGCTGCTGTGAGCCTTGGATACGGAAAAGATACAGCAGCCGCTTTAAAAGACGAAACTATCCGCGAGCTTGATGAACTGCGGGCAGGACCCATGGGCGGGCATATACGAAAAGGACTTGAAACGGCAAAACATAAGTACACAGGGCGGTAATCAAAATGCTAATAAACGACGGTATCCCAACATGTGAAGATCTGGCCGGCGTCACTCCCGCGGAAGAACGAATGGCTGAAGGTCCCGTGGCGATCGCGGAGTGTTTTCAGAAGATCCCCTGCAATCCATGTGTTAAGGCATGCAGGCGGGGTGCGATCGTAATGTCCGGAGATATCAATGACTTGCCCGTAGTGGACACGGAGCGGTGTAACGGCTGCGGGTTGTGCATCCCGCTGTGCCCGGGGCTTGCGATTTTTGTTGTGGACAAAACCTTCAGTGAAGACCGGACGCTTGTAAAACTACCTTATGAGTATGTTCCGGTGCCTCAGTCGGGGCAGTACGTGACCGGGCTGGATCGCGCGGGCAGGGAGCTGGGAAGCTTCGAGGTGATAAGGGTACTGTCGGGCGGAGAAAAAAACAAAACATACACCGTATCTCTGGCTGTACCGCGGGAGTTTGGCATGGAGGTTCGGGGTATCAGGGTCTAAAGAAACAGGCGGAAGTAATGAGTATAAAAAACAATGATGGAAAAGATAAAAACACTGAGACGATTTTATGCCGTTGTGAGGACATAACCCGCGAAAGGATCCTCGGCTGCATTAAAGACGGCTGTGAAACGATGGATGAGATCAAACGCGAGACCCGTGCCGGAATGGGTCCGTGTCAGGGTCGCACCTGCCGGCATCTGATAGCTTCCGAGCTTTCGCGTGCTTACGGTGTGCCGATGGAAGATGTGCTGACGCCAACGTTCCGGCCTCCGGTGAAGCCAATTTGCCTTGGTGCTCTGGCAGACGCCTTTACCCTGAATAATGAGGAACTGACGTGAAAAAAACTTATGATATAGTTATAGTCGGCGGCGGTATAATCGGCTGTTCCATTGCTTTCGAACTGGCGAAGCGCGGCCGGAATGATATACTGGTGATCGAAAAAGAGTATCTCACCTCCGGCGCCACCGGGCGTTGCGGCGCGGGTATCCGCCAGCAATGGGGGTCACTTCTGAACGCGACCCTTTCGGTGGAAAGCACACATATTTTTGAAAATCTGGAAGAGTACACAGGTTATGACGGCGATTGCGGCTTACATCAGGGCGGATACCTGCTTGTCGCTTATACGGAAAAGGAGTGGGAGCAGTTCCATAAAAATCTGGAAGTGCAGCACTCGGTCGGTATCGACTCCTATGCTGTGGATCTGAGCGGCATAAAAGAGATCGTCCCTCACATCAATACGGAAGGAATGCTGGGCGCGTGTTTTTGCGCCCGGGACGGTCACGCGGATCCTTTCCACTGTACCTTCGCTTACGCAAAAGGCGCAAAAAGAATGGGTGCGGATATAGCGACGTACACTGCAGTGACCGGCTTCTCAGTAGAAAACGGCAGGATCAGCACGGTAAAAACCACAAAAGGTGACATTCACGCAAACACTGTCCTCAACTGCACCGGCGGTCACGCAGCGGAGATGGCTGCTCCGGCCGGCGACGAGCTGCCGGTTTTCCCGGAGCGTCACCAGATACTGATCACCGAGCCGGTCGCCCGTATCATGGATCCGATGGTCATGTCATTCCACCGCCGTTTTTACGTTCAGCAGACGCCGCACGGCAGCGTGATAATGGGGATCGGCGACCCGGCTGAACCGGTAAGCCATAACATCCGTTCATCCTGGCAGTATCTTGAGCAAAATGCTTATGTTGTGACGCAAACGCTTCCCGCGTTTCGTCATTTACGCGTGGTGCGTCAGTGGGCCGGTTTGTATGATATGAGCCCCGACCGAAACCCGATCATAAATGAGGCAAAAAACGCGGAGGGGTTTATTACCGTCGCCGGATTTTCCGGGCATGGTTTTATGGTTGCGCCGCGAATCGCGATTCTTGTTGCGAACCACCTGACCGGCCTGGAAGACACTCTGGACATAAAACGTTTTTCAGCCGACCGTTACCGTACAGGCGAGCTCCTGCTTGAGCCTTCTGTCGTTTGATATTTGATATTTCTAACCGGAGGATATGGATTTGAAAAAACTTGTTGCCGATCCCGCCAAATGTACAGGCTGCGGAATTTGCGAAGAAACCTGCTCAAAGGCTTATTACAAGGAAGCGGACAGGGATAAGAGCGCGATACGGGTACGCTTGAATGACGAAGGCGGGTATACCATAGCAGTCTGCGATCAATGCGGGGTCTGCAAGGAAATGTGCACGATCATGGCACTGAAAACAGCGGACAACGGAGTTGTGCAACTGAACAAAAAAATCTGCACCGGTTG
>Ga0123356_10005456_pt1 | contig 12939 bp, 9 predicted proteins | sample TergutEmb28metaG_2_FD_92546 | JGI IMG/M metagenome (GOLD analysis project Ga0123356, IMG submission 92546) | Embiratermes neotenicus P3 segment gut microbial communities from Petit-Saut dam, French Guiana - Emb289 P3 | ecosystem: Host-associated > Arthropoda: Insects > Digestive system > Gut ... | reverse complement strand
GTGCCGATCGTCGCCGGCGCTCCGAACCCGTGCAGCACCTTGGGCACCGCAACGGTGCCGCGCTCGTCCTGGAAGTTCTCCATAATCGACAGCAGCGCCCGCGCGGTGGCTCCGGTGCCGTTGAGCGTGTGCACGAACTCGAGCTTGCTGTCACGGCGGAACCGGATGTTCAGCCGGCGCGCCTGGTAGTCGGTCGTGTTCGAGCACGAGGTGATCTCGCGATAGCGCTCCTGCACCGGGAACCAGGCCTCGATGTCGTACTTCTTCGCAGCGGGCGCGCCGAGGTCGCCGACGGCGATGTTCATCACCCGGTAGGGCAGGCCGAGCTCCTGGGCAATCTCCTCCTCATAGGACAGCAGCACGTCGTGCGTCTCGCGCGACTCCTCCGGCGCGCAGTAAACAAACATCTCCACCTTGTCGAACTGATGGACCCGGAACATGCCCCTGGTGTCCTTGCCGGCCGCGCCCGCCTCCCGGCGGAAGTTCGTCGTGAACGCGGTGTACCGGGCGGGCAGGTCCGCCTCCTCGAGTCGCTCATCCGCGTGGATCCCGGCCAGGGCCACCTCGGAGGTGCCGGTGAGGTACAGGTCGTCGTGCTCCAGGTGATAGATGTTCGACTCCTCGGTGGGCAGGAAGCCCGTCCCGTACATGGCGCGCTCGCCGACCAGGATCGGAGGCAGCACAAGCAGGAAGCCGCGTCGGGTCAGCTTGTCGATCACGAACCGGTACAGCGCCATCTCGGTCAGCGCGACATCGCCGATCCGGTAGGCGAACCTCGATCCGGAGAGGCGCGCGCCCCTGGCCATGTCGATCCAGCCGCGCGCGGAGGCGATCTCGGTGGTGTCGCGCAGGTCGAAGGAGAAGCTCGGCCGCTCCCCGCACGTCCTGATCTCGACGGCGTCTTCCTCGTCCATACCGTCAGCGGCGGTGGGGTCTGGCAAGTTCGGGATCCTGGCGAGGAGTTCGTCACGCTGGCTGGTTGCCGCAGCGAGTTCCTCCTGCGCTTGCGCGAGCTCGTCGCGCAGCTGGCGCAGCTGCTCGAGCTCCTCGGGTGTCGGCTTGCCCTTCGACCCGCTCTTCTGCGCGGCCCGAAGCGTCTCGGTCCGCTCGGTCAGGGAGCGCCAGCTCGCGTCCGCAGCCAGCAGGGAGTCGAAGTCGGCGGCGGCGCCGCGCCTGGCCAGAGCCGCACGGTAGCCGTCGGGATCCTGTCGAGCCGCTCTAAGGTCGATCACCTGCGCGAGTCTAGTCGCGCAGGTGCTGCGGCGTGTTTTGGTAACGGGGTGTAAGAACCTGGTCCGCATCGATGGCGTGGCCCGCGCTGGCGGACTCGGCGCCCGCGTCGCGGGCCGGCTCGGCTGTGGCGCGCGCGGTCCTGGTCGCCAGCACCGAGCCGCCGAGGATGAGCACGAACGCAACGGCCATGGTCGTGGTCAGCCTCTCGCCGAGAGCGAGGACGCCCAGTGCGACCGCGACCGCCGGGTTGACGTAGGTGATGACGGACGCCCTGGCGGGACCGGCTTCGCCGATGAGCGCGAAGAACAGCACGAAGGCGAGTGCCGTGCAGACAACGGCAAGGCCGGCTAGCGAGGCGAGCACCGTGCCCGACGGCACCTTGTGCGGCCAGTCGACCGCCGCGATGGGCGCGTAGACGACAGCGGCGAACGCCAGGCACGCGGCGGTCATGCCGAGCGACGGCAGTTCGCTGAGCTTGCGCGCGGCGACCAGCGGGCCGATCGAGTAGCAGACCGCGACGCCCAGCACCTCGGCCACCGAGCCGGCGTCGCCGCGGGTGCCGCTGCCGGCAACCAGCAGCCCGACGCCGCCGAGGCCCACGAGCAGCCCGGCCCACCGGACCGGGGTCAGCCGGTCCTGCCCGCCGGTGAGCCGGCCGATGACTGCGACCAGGATCGGCACCGACGCAATCAGCAGCCCGCTCAGCGAACTAGAGAGCCGGGTCTCTGCCTCCGACAGCAACAACCACGGCGTGATGATCTCCACCAGCGCGAACAGCAGCAGCCAGCGCCAGTACGGCAGCAACGGCGCCAGCTCACCCCGCCGGATCGCGAGCGGCAGCAGCAGCGCAGCGCCGACCGCCACCCGCGCCAGCACGAGGACCGGGGGTGCCACGCCACCGTCTGCGACCTTGATCAGCAGATACGGGATGCCCCAGATCAGGCTCATTGCAGCGAACAACCACCAGCCGCGGCGGCTCACTAGTACTCCTCTTGCTCGTTGCGACGATCGCACGGTCCACAAGCCCAACCGGCCAGGATCGCGTCATGTTCCAGCATCGGGCCCGGAACCGCGAGCGTCTTGAACGCTCTTGCGCGCTAGCAGGTCACGCCCCGCGCTGCCGCGGCGGCGCCGTGAGCGTGACCGTGCTGGCGGGAACCTGAAGCTCCGTGGACCTCAAGGTGGCGAACGAGCACCGCTTCGACGTGGCCGGGCGACGAGCCACCGCCTCGTCCGCGCGTGGTCGCTGCCGCCTTGGCCGTGCCCGCGACCGGGTGACTGCGGGCGACCGGCGCGCCGTGACGGGCGCCGCCGTGCGGCGCGGGCTGCGCCTGCCCGCCGGCCACCAGACGCGGCACGGCGGACCGGGGAGCACTCCCGCTGGGCCGGTGGCGAGCGCTGACCGAAGGGACCACGACCTGTGCGATGTTGACGTGGTGGAGGCCACTGGACGGCGCCGAGCTGACGGTCGGCACGCTGATCACCGATGCCGCGGCCATGACGCTGGCGGCGACGATCCCGATGATCAGCAAGACAAGCGGCAGCAGCAGCAACGGATGCTGGCGGATGGCCCAGGCGGCCATCCGGGTCGTTGTCCTGGTCCGGTCAGCCGCAAGGGCAAACGCCATGTCCAGCGGCGGCAGGCTCGGCCCATGGCCGAAGCGAGCACTGCGACGGGCCACCATCAACGCGTCTTTCCGCTGGTCCCGCGTCAGCCCGGGCTTCAGGTAGACGATAGTGCAGCGGTCGGCAGCCTCGGTGGCAACGTGTAGGCCGGCGGGCAGCTCCGCATAACGGATCTTGACCATCAGCCGATCCTCACGTCCCGCCGCGCCAGGGTGTCCCGGCGTTTGTCGCACAGACGGTGACGACGGTATCACGGTGGATAGCTGCAATCTCACCGAAAAGTCAGATTGCAAATTGCTCTTTGCACGCTGGTTGGCCGACTCCATCGTGCACCTGCCGGGCGGCCAGCGGCGTTGTCCATGGACTCGCAGGTCAGGCTACGCTCACAGCAAACAAGGTGGAGCAAACAGCATGCATGCGGGCCGGGCACCGGTCGGCGGCCGACCAGGCCGCAGGCCGCCGATAGCTGGCAGCATGCCGAGCGGCGGAGGAACCTGTGCGGCTTGTCAGCCCTGGCTACGCCACGCCGGCGGCGGTGGACGCCGCCCGCGTGGTGCCTGAGGGCTGGCTGCGGCCGTGGCAGGCCCTGCTGACTGCGCTCGCCGGCGGACTTACGCTGGCGGCGGCGTTCCCGCCCGTGGGCTTCTGGCCACTGGCCGTGCTGGGCCCGGCGCTGCTGGTCATTGCCCTGTGGCAGCAGCGGGCCAGGACTGCCTTCTGCGCCGGCCTGGTGTTCGGCCTGGCATTCTTCTTCCCGCTGCTGACCTGGCTGGTCAACGTCGCCTGGTATGTCTGGACCGCGCTGGCGGTGGCCGAATCGCTGGTGTTCGCCGTTCTGTGCGTCGGCCAGTTGCTGCTGCTTCGGCTGCGCGCCTGGCCACTGGCGGTGGCCGGGTGGTGGGTGACCGCCGAGGCAGTGCGCAGCCGGTGGCCGTACGCGTTTCCCTGGGGGCGCCTGGCGATGAGCCAGTCCGCTGCCCCGACGGCGAGGTGGTCGGCGGTGGGCGGGCCGGTCTTCCTCAGTTTCCTGATCGCGCTCACCGGGGCGTGCCTGGCGTGGCTCATCCTGAGCCTCCGCCGGAGGCTGCCCGCTTCGGAGGCTGTCGCCCGGCCGGGCGCGCGCGGCCGGATCGGGCCTGCGCTGGCACTGGCTGCCTGCGCTGGCCTGACGCTGGGCGGCGCGCTCGTGCCAGCCGACGGGTGGGGGTCTGCTGGCAGCCAGCACAAGGCGGTCGTGGCGGCCATCCAGGGCGACGTCCCGCACACAAGGAACCTCCCGAACCTGCTGCGCGCCACCACCGTCACCGAGAACCACGCAGCCGCCACGGACCGGCTGGCGGCGAGGATCCGCCAGGGCGCACTGCCTGCCCCGGACGTCGTCATCTGGCCGGAGAACTCCACCGATGAGGACCCGCGCTTCGATGCCTACATCTACAACGTGATCTCCGGCGCGGTGGCGACCATCAGGCGGCCAGTCCTGGTCGGCGCCGTGCTCCAGAACCCGCAGCGCAACGCGGGAGCGCTCTGGCTGCCCGGCCGGGGGATGGTTGCCTACTACTACAAGCGCCAGCTTGTCCCCTTCGGCGAGTACATTCCGATGCGCAGCCTGCTCGACAAGATCACGTCACTGCCGTCGCTGCAGCCGGTCAACTTCACGCCCGGTCACCGGCCGGTGGTCTTCCACCTCGGCAAGATCCGGCTAGGCGACGTGATCTGCTACGAGATCGCCTTCGACGACCAGGTGTCGTCCGAGGTCGCGGCTGGAGCCAACCTGCTGACGATGCAGACCAACGACGCCCCCTTCGAGCTTGACGGCCAGACCGGGGAGACAACCCAGCAGCTGGCAATGGCGCGGATGCGGGCGATTGAGTACGACCGCTCAGTAGTCGTGGCGTCGACGACAGGGATCAGCGCGATCATCGCGCCGGATGGTTCCCTGATCGCGCACACGGGCACGTGGCAGCAGGCCGAGATCGAGGCCTCCGTCCCGCTGATCACCTCGTCCACCCTGGCGCTGCGGTTCGGCGGCTGGCCAGAGATCATCATCACGGTGGCGACAGCGCTCACCATGATCCTCGGAGCTGGCCAGATCCTCTGGCGGCGCCGTGCTGGCGCGGCGAGCCAGTCACCAGAAGCCGATCAGGCAGCAGAATAGACCTGTGTCGTTCTGGCGCGGTTTCCGGCAGCCCGCGCGGTATGCCGCGCTCGTTGCCGGGGCGATCCCGGTGCTGGCGTTCCCCGCGCCCAACCTGGAGTTTCTGGCCTGGGCCGGGCTGGTGCCCGGCCTGGCGCTCATGCGCGGCGCGCCGACCAGGCGAGAGTCGTGGATCCGCGGCTGGTGGTTCGGGGCTGGTTACCTGCTCGCGGCCATGTACTGGCTCGCGCCGAATATCGGTCCGGCGCTGCTGCTGGTTGCGGTCGTCTTCGGTTTCCTCTGGAGCGCTGTGGGGCTCGCCGTCTGGAGCCTGCTCCGGCCGCCGGCCACCCCGCGCCGCACGCTGGCGGCCCTCGTGGTGGTCCCGAGCTGCTGGCTCGTCACCGAGTGGATCCGGTCGTGGCGGGCGATCGGCGGGCCCTGGGCAGTACTCGGCGCCAGCCAGTGGCAGCATCCCGCCATGCTGGCGCTCGCCACGATCGGCGGAGTCTGGCTCGTCACGTTCGCGATGGTGGCGGCCGCTACCGGGCTCACCGTCGCGCTCGGCCGTGTCTCGCGGATCTCGGTGACTGCGCGCCGCCAGGTATTTACGAGACAGTTCCTCACGTCGCCTGAGACCCTCGCGCGGCTGACCGGCCTGGCCGGCGCGCTGATCGCGCTCGCCGCCGGCCCGATCGCGTTCGCCCTGACTGCGCCCGCGCCGACCACCGGAACGCTGACCATCGCGCTCGTGCAGCCAGGCCCGACCCCTAGCCCTGCCGCCCGGCTGCACGCCAGTGAACGGCTGACCGCACAGGCGGCGGGCCGGGCCGGCCTGTTCGTCTGGGGCGAGAGCAGCGTGGGCTACGACCTGGTCAGCCGACCCGGCTACCTGGCCGACATCGAGCACCTGGCGAGCCAGGCTGGCGCTGAGATCCTCGTCAACCAGGACGCGCGCGACCCGGCGGGTGCGACCTCCAAGCAGGCGACACTGGTCAGCGCGACCGGTATCCGGGGGCGGTACGTCAAGACCAGGCTGGTGCCGTTCGGCGAGTACATCCCGTTCCGGTCGGTGCTGGGCTGGCTCACCAAGATCAGCCGGGCCGCGCCCACCAACGTGCAGCCGGGGACCGGGGCGCACGTGCTGCACGCTACCGTGGACGGCCGGCCGCTCACGTTTGGCGCCCTCATCTGCTTCGAGTCAGCGTTCCCCGATATGTCGAGGGTGGACACCGACCACGGCGCCCAGGTGATCATCTACCAGACGTCCGACACGACGTTCCAGGCCAGCTGGGCGCCCGAGCAGCACGCCGCGCTGAGCGCGGTTCGCGCGGCCGAGACGGGCAGGCCCGTGGTGCAGGCGGCGCTGACCGGGGACTCCGCGGCGTTCGATGCCCGCGGCCGCACGCTGGCGTGGGCGGGCACCAGCTTCCGCGGCGTGGTCACAGTCCGCCTGGCGCTGCCGCCCGCCTCGGCGAGGACCCTCTACGACCGGCTGGGTGACTACGTTCCGTGGACGGCAGTGGGGATCGCCGCGCTGGCGGCGCTGGCAGGCCTGGCGCGCGGCGCGTCGGCTCGCCGGAAGGGCAGCGGAACGACCGCCGAGCGGCCGGCTGAGCTGCTGCCTGGCAGCCGCCACTAGCGGGCCCGGCTGCTGCCCAGACGGCAGCCCGACGGCCATCGGCTGCGACGCGCTGCCAGCACGTTCCGGCTACTGACCGTTCTATTCCGGCTACCCGCAGGTAGTGACAAGGGTCATACCGGGATGGGCCGCTCGCTGATCAGGCGTTAAACCCACTGATCCTCACCGGGGAGCCAGCTAAGCCTCATTCCGGCTCCCGCCCCCTGGCCCGACGCCGGCGAGCACAACTGACGCGCGGCGTCGGCCCGCCCTGCCCCCGTGGCGCACGCGATTTTCGCGTGCGTGAGCCCGCAGGCACTGCCCGGCGAGCTCGAACCCGTACCTGGCCTGCGCCGGACGGGCGGCGAGGGACAAGCCGAAGGGAATCTCATGCTTCGCCATGCTCGCCCGGCAGATCGCACCCGGCCGACTGGAACGGCCCTGGCCGGCGTAGCTCGGGACTGGATCGTCGCGCCGGTAACCCGCCGCAAGAAGGCCGTGGTGATCGCAGGCGCCGCCCTCGCGCTGGTCAGCGTCGGTTCCGCCAGCGCCGCAACCGCGACCGGCAGCGGGACAGCCGCAGCCGGGCCAGCAGCTGTGCGCACGTCGACAGCAACACCGCCGCTCACCGGCGCGCACAGACTCACGGCGGCCGATCTGCTGCGCCCGACCGCGGCAGTCGTGGCGAGCAAGCCTTCCGCGCCCCCCGCACCTCCCGCCTGGCAGCAGGTGAGCGCTGCCTTCAGCGGGCCGGGCACACCTGCGGCAGCCGCGCAGCTCATGCCGGTCGGCACAAGCGGCCCGCAGCAGTGGATGCCGATCTCGGGATCGCAGTACGCCAATGCCACCACAATCGTTCAGCAGGTCCTGGCACGGAAGATGGGCATCCGCTCCGCGGTGATCGCCATCGCCACGGCGATGCAGGAGTCGCGCCTGCAGAACCTTCCCTACGGCACCGGCGACTCCGTCGGGCTGTTCCAGCAACAGGCGTCGGACGGCTGGGGGACGCCGCAGCAGCTCCTGACTCCTGCCTACGCGGCCAACGCCTTCCTGACCGCGCTGCAGCGCTACCAGCAGGTGAGTCCTGGCTGGGCCGGCCAGCCGTTGTGGGTCAGCGCGCAGGCAGTGCAGGCTTCGGGCTTCCCGACCGCCTACGCCCAGTGGGAGTCCCAGGCCGCTGGGCTGGTGAAGCAGATCGCCACCAGCCTGCTCTAGCGCAACGAGCCTCCGGCCCTTCGCCTGTCCCCCCTCCTCCGAACAGGCCGGCCGGACCGCCAGGCCGCCAGGCCACACCCCCCTCCGCCTGGCTGCCGGCACTGGTGCCCCGCCCTCCCCCCGAGAGGGCGGGGCACCATCCTTCTCAGGCCACTCGCCGGATACTGCGACGTGACCGGGTCTGGTCCCGGCCACGGCCGCGGATGCTGTAGAAACGGTGAGCATGACGCCGTTCCTCACCGACGCCGGCTACTGGGCACTGATCATCTTCGGATTCGTCCAGGCGTGCTGCATCCCGATATCGTCCGAGATCACCTTCGGGTTTGCTGGTGTGCTCGCCTTTGAGGGCCACCTCAGCCTCGTACTCGTGATCATCATCGGCACGATCGCTGAGCTGGCCGGCTCGTCGGCCGCGTACGGCCTCGGCAGGCTGGGCGGCCGCCACACGGTCGAGCGGTATCGCCGGTACCTGCTGATGACCCGGAAGGACGTCGAGCGGGTCGAGCGCTTCTTCGACCGGCGAGGCGCCTGGTCGGTTGCCGTCGCACGCGTCATCCCGCTGGTGCGGGCGTTCGCCGGGCTGGTGGCTGGCTTCATGGAAGTGCCGCTCCCCGCGTTCGAGGTCTTCAACCTGGTCGGAACGGTCGTCTGGGCCACTGCGCTGTCCCTGATCGGGTACTCGCTGGGCAGCGACTGGGAGCGGGCCTCCAAGAGCTTCTCTGCTGCCAGCGACGTTCTGTCCGCGGTCGTCTTGCTGCTGCTCGTGGGCCTCATCGTGCACAAGTGGCTGCAGATCCGGCACGAGCGCCAGGCCGACGCGGCGGCTGCTCAGGACGGCCGCGGGCCGGGCCAGCGGGCCGACGGGACGCAGCCGCGCGGATGGGCCGACGGAACGCAGCCAGGCCGGGGGCCGACGGGCCAGGCACCGCATCGCGGCGCGCCGACCGACCACCAGGCCCGGCATCGCGCGCCCAGCCATCGGCGGCGTGGCTGAGTCTGGCGGGCCGCCAGCGCCGTCCGCGCCAGGCGAGCCTGCCTGGCATCACACCGCCGTCGTCTACGAGATCTACCTGCGCAGTTTCGCGGACGGCAGCGGGGACGGCGTCGGCGACATCGCCGGGCTGCGCGCCCGGCTGCCGTACCTGCGTGACCTCGGAGTGGACGCCGTCTGGCTGACGCCCTGGTACGTGTCGCCCATGGCGGACGGCGGCTACGACGTGGCCGACTACCGGGACATCGACCCGCTGTTCGGCACCCTCGGTGACGCCGAGGCGCTGATCGCCGAGGCGCACGCGCACGGGCTGCGGATCATCGTTGACATCGTGCCCAACCACTGCTCTAGTCAGCACCCGTGGTTCGCCGCCGCGGTCGTGGCCAGGCCCGGCTCGGCTGAGCGGGCCAGGTTCTGGTTCCGCCCTGGTCGCGGTGCGGCGGGGGAACTACCGCCCAATGACTGGCAGTCCATGTTCGGGGGCCCGGCCTGGACGCGGGTCAGCGAGCCGGACGGCAGCGCGGGCGAGTGGTACCTGCACCTGTACGCCGCCGAGCAGCCGGATCTGAACTGGGACAACCCGGAAGTCCCGGCCGAGTTCGAGGACATCCTGCGGTTCTGGCTCGATCGCGGCGTCGACGGATTCCGGATTGACGTCGCCGACTTTCTGGTCAAGGATCCAGCGCTTCCCGATGCCGCCGGACTGCCGGCCGGCGTTCGCAGACCGTGGGAAGACCAGGATGGCCTGCACGAGGTGTACCGGAGCTGGCGCCGGCTGATCGACACCTATCCCGGCGACCGCGTGCTCCTCGGCGAGATGTGGATGAGCCCGCTGACGAGGCTGCGGCCGTATCTGCTCGGCGACCAGCTGCATACCGCCTTCAATTTCGGCTTCCTGAGCGCGCCGTGGGATGCCCCGGCGCTTCGCGGCGTCATCGACACCACGCTGAACAGCATCGGCGCGGCCGCGCCGTGGGTCCTGTCGAACCACGACGTGACCCGGCACGTCACCAGGTATGGCCGGGCCGACACAGCCCGGGTGTGGCGGGCGACCGACCGGGTCCCCGCAGACCTGGTAGTCGGCACCCGGCGCGCCAGGGCTGCACTGCTGCTGTCGCTGGCGCTGCCGGGCAGCTCGTACCTGTACCAGGGCGAGGAACTCGGCCTGTGGGAAGTCGAGGACCTGCCCGACGACCTCATCGCCGACCCGATCTACGAGCGCACCGGTCACCTCGCCAGGGGGCGCGACGGCTGCCGCGTCCCGCTGCCATGGCAGGCGCTGGCACAAGGCTTCGGCTTCGGCCCGCCGGACGGCACCGCCCCGTGGCTGCCGCAGCCGGCGGAGTGGCGGCGGCTCGCAGCTGACGCGCAGGCCGCCGACCCCCGCTCGATGCTGGCGCTCTACCGGGCCGCCCTGCGAGCCCGCGCCGCCCGGCGCGGGCTCGCTGACGACACGCTGACGTGGCTCGACGCCCCAGGCGGAGTGCTGGCTTTCAGCCGGGCCGACGGTTTCACCTGCGTCGTCAACCTCGCTGCGGATCCCGTGCCCCTGCCGCCGCACGACGGGCTGGTGCTGGCCAGCGAACCGCTCGACGGCTCGCCGCTGCCGCCCGACACCACTGTGTGGCTGACCACCAGCGCCGGCTAGGCGCCAGAGCGCGGCGGCAACCGCGGCGTTCAGGCGGGCGGGGCGGACAGAGTTTCGTCCTCACCGAGCAGGTCACGGAGACTGGCGAGCGCGCGCATGCTCTGCATCTTCACTGCGCCAGGGGACAGCCCAAGCAGCTCGGCCACCGTCTGGACGCTGTGATCCTCCCAGTACCGTAAGACGACGATGGCGCGGTCTCGCGGGCTGAGATGCCCGAGAGCGTCCAGCAGCGTGACCCGGAGGTCTGTGGCATCGGCCGCCCCAGGACGATCGGGAACCACGTCGGTCTGGACCTCTCCCGCCGACTTGAGCCGCCGATGATCGAAGTAGGTCCGCAGCAGCACCTGCTTGCAATAGGGATAGGGGTCACGGTGCTTGATGCGCCGCCATGACAGATAGACCTTGATCAACGTCGTCTGAGTGAGATCCTGCGCGAGGCTCCAGTCCCCGCACAGCCAGAAAGCGGTATCGCACAGTCGGCTTCCCGACTGTTCCACGAAAGCGACGAACTCACCATCGTCTCGCACTGTCACCTCCATCAGCGCACCGCCTCGGCCTGGCCAGCGGACTGGGCCCGCCCCGACATCGGGGGCGGGCCCGCGTGGTCGGTCAGCCTTCGGCCGGCACGCTGGCAAACCGAGTGGCCGCGTCCTGGACAACAGCGGCGTCCATCGTCGCGGTCCCCCAGGCGGGATTTGCAGCGATCTGCTCCGCCTGGGCAACGGTGATCGCCAACGGCGACGGCGGGTTGGTCGTGCCGTTCCAGGCCAGGCACGTTGCGAGGTCTATCTGAACGACGGTGCCGTGTCCATGATCGACATCGATCGTGTCGGACTGTATGCAGTTGTCGGAGGTCTTGCTGACGGCCACCGGGGCCCCGCCGGGCAGCGTGCCGCATGTCATCGTCATGTCCGAAGGAACTGTGCCGCCACATGCCTGCGGATTAATGGATACGTTGCCAATCACATGAATCCTGATCATCCCGATTCCCGACGGGCCAGCCAGGTAGGTCTGCGCCCCCATGTCATTTGGCCCGTTGTTGTAGTCGGCATAGTTGCTCGTCGCGCCCGGAGGCAGCAGCCTCAGCAGCTCGTCCAGGACTGCTCCGGCCGTGGTCGGCGCCTGAGGACCCGGCGGCTGCGGGATGTAGCTGACCGGGCTCGGGGTGGACAGGAGCACTGCCTCGGGGCCGGTGTTCGCGCCGCTGGTTGGCGAGATCCGCGCGTCAGGCGTGTGAGAGGGAGCACCGCTGCCGGATCTCGCCAGCGCACCCCGGCCCGTCGCGACGGACTGGCCACCGATGATGACCGGCACCGCGACCGCGACGCCGACGAGGGTGGCCGCCGCGACAGCGATTGACGCGATCTTCGCCTCGCGTGCGCGCCTCGCGCGTCGCCCCCGGGCCAGCACCTGGTGCGCCATGCCGTCAAGCGACGGCCTGGCCTGCGAGGACATCTCATTTCTGAACATGGAACGAAGCCTCTCGTGCATCTGGACCTTCCGGTTCTTCCAAGAGATCGCGCGCTCTCCACCCATGGAGACGGGTCGTGCGAGTGATCCGGTAACGACCTCGGAAGGACCAGGCAGGTGCGGAGAAGCCGCGATACCAAGCCCGCCATCATGACTCCGAACTCCGGCGGTTCTTTGGGTGATTCGCCGATGACATCGCGGCGATCCGCGACCATGGCGCCTCCGCCGAGCTTGGCCCGCGCTGGCGGCCGTCCGGCTCAGCCGACCAGCGCCTGGTACACCAGCTGGCGCAACTGCGGCCGGACCGGATAGGAACTGGACGGCATCAGCTGGGTGAAGAACGTCGCGGTGACCTGCTCGACCGGATCCACGAAGAACGCGGTGGAGGCCGCACCGCCCCAGTAGAACTCGCCCGGCGACCGCACCGTCTTAGTCGCGACCGGGTCGATGACCACGGCGAAGCCCAGGCCGAAGCCGATCCCCGCGTACGAGGACTCCGAGTACAGCGGCCGGCCGAAGGTCTCCATGTCGGCACCGCCCGGCAGGTGATTGCTGGCCATGTACGCGACAGTTCGCGGGCTCAGCAGCCGGACCCCGTCGAGTTCGCCCGCCGGGCTGTCCGGCAGGTGCAGCAGCATCTGGGTGAAGCGGTTGTAGTCGGCCGCCGTTGATACCAGGCCGCCTCCGCCGCTCAGGTAGGCCGGCTCGCGCAACGCGGCGTTGCCCATCGCGTCGAGCCGCACCGGCGTGCCGTCATCCGGGTTCCGGTTGTAAAGCGCGGCCAGCCGGGGCGCGTCCTTCGGGCTGGCCCAGAACGCTGTGTCCGTCATGCCAAGCGGCCGCAGGATCCGGGTAGCGAAGAACTCGTCCAGCCGCTGCCCGGACACGACCTCGACGACGCGGCCGAGCACGTCAGTCGCCACCGAGTAGCTCCACTCGCTGCCGGGCTGGAACAGCAGCGGCATATCAGCGAACAGGTCGCACACGGCCGCCAGGTCCGC
>Ga0123356_10005455_pt1 | contig 12940 bp, 4 predicted proteins | sample TergutEmb28metaG_2_FD_92546 | JGI IMG/M metagenome (GOLD analysis project Ga0123356, IMG submission 92546) | Embiratermes neotenicus P3 segment gut microbial communities from Petit-Saut dam, French Guiana - Emb289 P3 | ecosystem: Host-associated > Arthropoda: Insects > Digestive system > Gut ... | reverse complement strand
TGCGAAACGGTGAACCCGTCGGTGTCATATGTTCGGCACTCCAATTTGATGAAGTGTTCGATGAACTGTTCGGTGAATATGAAGGTCAGGGTGTTATCGGTTACATTGTCGATCACGAAGGAATAATCCAAATCAGCAGTTACATCTCCGAACCCGATTTAATAAACCCCGAAGCAGAAGACCTCAGTGATATCCGCGTAATAACTGATATTTCCTCAGATCCCGCATTCATAAATGCAGTCACCGGATTTTTGCAAGACCCTCAAACTCTTTTTCAGCGTCAGGAACCGTATGTTACACAACTGCGTGAAAACATGAACCGATATCTTTCCGTCGCACCGATCCCCGGCACAAGCTGGCTTAAAATCACATTTTACAACTCCGACACATTGTTTAATCCGACACGAATCTTTATCCTTGTGATCGTGGTTCTTTCCGTATATATCCTCCATGTCATCGTCAACACACTCGTCATCCGCAGGATGCTGATCAAACCCTTGGGGCTCTTTACCCGAAGTGTCTCGGAAGATCGAAACAGCGGCACCGTCTACGGACTCGACCGTGATGACGAGATCGGCGATCTGGCACGTGAAGCAAAAAAATCATGGGACGATCTTAACGAAAACTCCGTCTCCCTGTTATCTTCGGCAAATGAACGAAAAAGGCAGGCAAAAATCCTCAATGCAATCAATATAATGGCTGTTTCTCTTTACAGTGCGGAAAACGATGCCGAATTTGAAGAAGCACTTCCCGAAGGAATGAAGCACATGGCGGAATGTATGGATCTCGATCGCATATATATCTGGCAAAATCTTATGATCAATGACAACCTGCATTTCGTACTCACACACGAATGGCTCGGCGACAGCGACCACCTCGGATCACCGGTCAGAGTCGGTCTTACACTCGATTATAAAGAAAACACCCCTGTTTGGTATGAACATTTCTTACGTGACGAAAACATCTGCGGTCCCGTTTCATCGATGCCGGAAAAAGAGCGAATAATCCTCGAAAACAGCGGTGTAAAATCCGTTCTTGCCGTACCCGTTTATCTGCACGGTCATTTCTGGGGATTCATCAGTTTCGATAACTGCCGTGTCGAAGGAGTTCTCACACCCGACGAGATAAGCATCCTGCGTTCGGGAAGCCTCATCATTGCAAGCGCGATCAACCGTAATAATATTGCACTCAACCTGGAAGACAAAGCAGAGCAAGCCAAAGCCGCCAGTCGCGCAAAATCGGAATTCCTCGCTAACATGAGCCACGAAATAAGGACCCCGATGAACAGTATCATAGGATTTTCCGAACTGGCAATGGATGATGATATCCCGCATAAAACAAAGGATTATCTCGGAAAAATAGTTGAAAACTCCGAATGGCTCCTGCAGATCATCAACGATATACTGGATATTTCAAAAATCGAATCCGGCAAAATGGACTTGGAAAACATCCCCTTCGATTTGAGCGAAATGTTCGCCGCATGTCGGACAGCGATCATGCCAAAAGCACTCGAAAAAAATCTCACCCTGCATTTTTACGTCGAACCGTCTGTCGGAAAACGCCTGCACGGCGACCCCGTCAAGCTTCGTCAGGCATTTGTCAATCTTTTATCAAATGCCGTGAAGTTCACATCAAGCGGCATGATAAAAGTACAGGCGATAGTAACAAGCATCGACACCGACAGCGTAACGATAGCTTTTGAAATAAAAGACAGCGGTATCGGCATAGAACTCGATCAACTCGAAAAAATATTCGATCCGTTCACACAGGCAGAATCCGGGACAACAAGAAAATACGGCGGCAGCGGACTCGGACTTCCGATTACCAAAAATATAATAGAAATGATGGGTGGGGAACTCACGGTCGACAGCACACCCGGAGTCGGAAGCCGGTTCAGTTTTGAGATCACATTCAACACGACCGATGTGGATGAAGACAATGTCATCACCGATTACATCCTCTTCAGCGACCTCGAAAAACCCACATTTGAAGGCGAAATATTACTTTGCGAAGATAATACTATGAACCAACAGGTCATATGCGAACATCTTTCAAGAATCGGGCTCAAAACAACGATCGCAAACAACGGTGAAGTCGGTGTTGAAATAATCAAAAACCGAATAGAAAGAAACAGAAAACAATTTGACCTGATTTTGATGGACATCCATATGCCCGTTATGGACGGCCTTGAAGCCGCCGAAAGGATTTTCAAACTTGATCCGAATATCAATATCGTTGCAATGACCGCAAATGTAATGTCAAACGACAGAGAAGTATACAAGGATATCGGGATGCACGACTGCATCGGTAAACCGTTTACATCTCAGGAACTTTGGCGATGCCTCATGAAATACCTCACACCCGTGACCCTTGAAAAAGAAGATTCAGGTGAACGTGAACTTGCAGATAAAAAGCTTCATCACATGCTTATAAATGTATTTATTAAGAACAACATGAATAAAATAAATGAGATCAAACAAGCTCTGAAAGACGAAGATGTCAAGCTTGCTCACAGACTTACGCATACTCTCAAAAGCAATGCGGGTCAACTTCGAAAAACACTCCTGCAGCAAGCCGCGGAAGATCTGGAAGCAAATCTCAAAGGCGGCGAAGACCTTACCACACCCATGCAGCTTGAAACCCTTAAAAATGAGCTCAAGACGGTTCTTGACGATTTCATATCCGTATCGGAAGAAACAACATCCGAACCGGTCGCAGAGCCGCTCGATGTCGAAGAATCACTCATACTCCTGAAAAAACTCGAACCCATGCTCAAAGATAACGATCTTGATTGTATGTCATTAATTGACGATCTCAAACCGATGCAGGGCAGTGAAGAATTGATAAAATACATTGAAGATTTCGATTTCAAACCTGCACTCAAAGCTCTCGGCGAACTCAGAGCATGGTACGGCGAAAAATATTGATCGACGATTTTACGATATAAACGATATGTAAGGAAGGTTTGTTTATGGAACAACAATCATTAAAACAAAAATTAAAAAACAAACGTCTTCTTTTGATACAAATTGCTTTCACCGCAGTTGCATTTGCGATGATGGTGATAATCAGTTATATCTTTGTCAGCAATATCGTATATGACAATCTGGAACGATATTCGGAATCGGTCTTCGCATCTGCACAAAGCCAAATCGAAACCGATCTTGCCGATTCACAAAATGCACTCGGAGATTTTGCTCTCGCCGTCGGTTCGATCCTCTCAAACGGCGCGGATATCGAAATGATCCGTCATCTTGTTTACGATATGTCCGATCACCTGCACTTGCGAAGAGCCGAAATGCTCGGATATGAAGATATGGTGGAAGACCTGTTTATTTACCTCGAAGCATTCCCCGGCGATCCTGTCGTTATCAGCGGATTCGGCTGGGTATTTCCCGAAGGAGCCGATCCCAAAGAACGTTTATGGTATAAAGAAGCAATGGCCGCAGACGGAAAAGTTGCTATGACAGACCCGTTTCGAAGTCTGCGCTCCGGCGAACCGGTCATCACTTTCACGCAGGCGATATATGATGATGCAAACAAACTTTTGGGTATCGCGGGTCTTAACATCCATATCAATGAAATCGGACAAAACATAGTCAACACAGCAATGGAATATCACGGCTACGGCATGCTTATTGCCCGGGATCTGACAATCATTTCACATGTAAATCCTTCTTTCGTCGGTATGCATGTCGGTGATCCGTCACTGCCCATCACTGCATTTGCCGAAAGCCTGATCGCAGGTAATGACGTTGTTGATGATACTTTCATCAACTGGCTCGGTGAAGAAACCATGATACACATAAAACGTCTCCCGAACGGATGGTATCTCGGTCTGCTCACCCCCAGCGGCCCGTTTTACAAAGATCTTGATGATATGATGATATTCCTCAGCTTTTTGGGTTCGGTACTCGCGGTCATATTGATAATCACTTTGATCCAAATCGATAAAGCAAAAGACAGAGCTCGCTCCGAAAGCACGCAAAAAAGTGCATTTCTTGCAAATATGAGTCACGAAATACGAACACCTCTCAATGCCGTCATAGGATTGTCGGAGCTTGTGCTCGAAGCGGACAGGTGGGATGAAGAGAGCAAATATAAGCTTGAGCAGATCAATAATGCCGGCAGGACACTCCTGAGCACCGTCAACGATATCCTCGATATTTCAAAAATCGAATCCGGAAAATTCGAACTGGTTCCCGGTATGTACGACATACCCAGTGTACTCAATGATGCATCAACACAAAGCCTGATGCACATGGGTGAAAAACCGATCGAATTTGTATTGAATATCAGCGAAGAATTGCCTGTACAGCTCTACGGAGATGAACTGAGAATAAAACAAATCCTTAATAACCTGCTCTCAAACGCACTTAAATATACAAGAGAAGGTACTGTCGAGCTGACCGCATCATGCGTAAAAGACGGCGAATCTGTTTGGTTAACTTTCAAAGTACGCGACACCGGTATCGGCATAAAACATGAAAACATGGCGATCTTGTTTGACGACTATGCACAAATGGACATGGCGGCAAACCGTAAAATCGTGGGAACCGGTCTCGGACTGTCCATCTCCAAACGTCTCGTCGAGCTCATGAACGGCGAAATAACAGCAGAAAGCGAATACGGCAAAGGAAGCACATTCACCGTACGACTCATGCAAAAACATGTTACCGACGAAACGATCGGTTCAAAAGTCGTCGAAAGCCTCAAAAGCTTCCATTACTCCGAAGATAAACGCAAGGACTTCGGAAGCATAAAACGCCTGAGTCTTCCGTATGCCCGTGTATTGATCGTCGACGATGTCATCACAAACCTCGACGTCGCACAGGGACTCATGAAGCCTTATCAAATGCAGATAGACTGCGTAACAAGCGGCTGGGAAGCGGTCGAAGCCGTATACAATGCATCAGTCAAATACAATGCGATCTTCATGGATCACATGATGCCCGGTATCGACGGTATTGAAGCAACAAGACTGATACGCGAAATAGGGACCGATTATGCGCGTAACGTCCCGATAATTGCTTTAACAGCCAATGCGATCGTCGGCAATGAAGAAATTTTCCTGAACAAAGGATTTCAGGCATTCGTATCCAAACCTATCGAAATAGGACGCCTCGATACGGTGATCCGTGAATGGGTAAGAGATAAAGAACTTGAAAAACTGTATTTCCGCACAGATGACAAAAACGCCGGTGATCCGGATAATGTTACAAGCGAAATATTGAATACCGGGAATAATGATGTCTACGGGCTCAACACGGAAAAAGGCCTCAAACGCTTCAGCGGTGATTCAAATGCATATATAAGCGTTCTGCGGTCGTTTGCCAAAAACACCGTTTCATTGTTGGAAACAACGAAAGAAACAGCTGAAGATATGAATCGCATCAAAGAATACGAAACCGCAGTCCACGGAATAAAAGGTTCAAGCGGAGCGATCTGTGCCGATCTTGTATCCGATGCGGCCCGTCGCCTCGAAGAAGCCGCAAAAACCGGTGATCATTATTACATAGCGGCAAATAATACATCATTCATCGAAACAACATTACGTCTCATTTCAAATATAGAAAATTTCCTTGAAAAAATCGATTCCGCCGAATCAAAACCGATCAAAGAAAAACCCGATCCCGAAATATTGAAAAAACTCAAAGAAGCATGCATAAATTACGATATGAACGCTGCAGACGAAGCGATAACCGAACTTGAATCTTATGAATACGAAACAGATAACGACCTTATCATTTGGCTCAGACAAAATACCGAACAAACCAATTTCGATGAAATAGTCGACCGTCTTGGAGAATAAGCATGATCAACGAAACCGAACACTCACTTGAATCATTACAACTGGAAATATTAAAAGCCGATCGATTAAACAAAACGATCCTCGAAGCCATGCCCGTCGGTATGATCGAATTTAACGGCAGTCCGCCCGATATCGTCAATTGTAATGATGAACTGGTAAAAATGTTCAAAGCACCGAAAGAAAAAATCATAAATGAATACTTTAAAACATTCATGCCCGAAATCCAACCGAGCGGAAAATCATCCGCACAGGAAGCGCTTGAAATCGGAGCACGTGCAATGGCGGGAGAAACCGTAAAAACCGAATGGCTTCACATTGACGCGGACGGCACCCCCGTTCCCTGTGAAGTAACACTTACCCGCGTTAAAGATCAGGACGAATTTATCGGTTTGGGTTTCCTTTATGACATGACCGAAAAGCAAAAACGCGAAAACGAACTGCTTGCAGCTAATATAATGAACGAAAAACTTCGTGTAACAGCAGAAAATGCAAACAAAGCAAAAAGCGAATTCCTGGCAAACATGAGCCATGAAATACGCACCCCTCTTAATGCCGTCATAGGGCTTTCCGACCTTATACTCAGCACGGACGATCTCAATACCGAAAGCCGTTACAGACTCGAACAGGTTAATAACGCGGGGGCTGCACTCCTCAGTACTGTCAACGATATTCTCGATATTTCAAAAATCGAATCAGGCAAATTTGAACTCATTGAGGGTCGTTACGATATACCCAGCATGATAAACGATGCCGTATCGCAAAGCATCATGCACAGAGGCGATAAACAGATCAAATTTATAATGGATGTCTGCAAAAACCTGCCAACTCACCTGTACGGCGATGAACTCAGAATTAAACAAATTTTGAACAACCTGTTATCCAACGCATTTAAGTATACAATACAGGGGACAGTCACCTTGTCCGTCAATTGTTTAAGAGACAATGATGACGTTTGGATAACCTTCAGCGTCAGCGACACCGGTATAGGGATCAACGAAGAAGATATCCCCGAACTCTTCTCTGACTATGTACAAATGGATATGTCGGCAAATCGCAAAATAGTCGGAACCGGTCTGGGATTGTCAATAACAAAAAGACTCACGGATCTTATGGACGGTTCGATAACGGTTGAAAGCAAGTACGGAAAAGGAAGCACCTTTACCGTAAAGCTGAAACAAAAGCACATCACTGATGATCTGATAGGTCCCGAAGTCATTTCAAGCCTCATGTGCCTCAGCTACTCCGAGCAAAAACGTCAGCACATCGGAACACTTTCACGAATCAGCCTTCCGTACGCCCGCGTCCTGATAGTTGACGACGTCGTAACGAATCTCGACGTTGCCCGAGGTCTCATGAAACCCTATCAAATGCAGATAGACTGCGTGACCGGCGGATTTGAAGCGATCGAAGCGATGCATGATGAAAGAGTCCGCTATGATGCAATATTCATGGATCACATGATGCCCGGTATGGACGGGATCGAAGCAACAAAACTTATAAGAGCGATAGGTAACGATTATACGAAAAACATACCGATCATCGCCCTGACCGCAAACGCGATCGTCGGAAACGAAGAAATATTCCTGAGCAACGGATTTCAGGCATTCATATCAAAACCCATCGAAATAAACCGTTTGGATACCGTCATCCGCGAATGGATAAGAGACAAAGAAAAAGAAAAGCTGTACGTTCGCCGGGATGAATCGGAAACGCAGGCGGATGCAAACGCAAAGGATGCAAACGCAAAGGATGCGGTAAATACCCGAATACTGCATGAAACAATCATACCGGGTCTTGACACGGAAAAAGGATTGAAGCGATTCAACGGAGATATAGATATATACCTGAGCATCCTGCATTCATTCACAGTCAATACTCCCGGCTTGATAGAATCAATAAAAAACACGGTTATCGACGCCGGTTCGATCAAAAGCTATGAAACGATCGTCCACGGGATCAAAGGTTCCGCCCGCGCAATAGTCGCCGACAAGATCGCCGATATGGCAGAAGCATTGGAAAACGCCTCAATAAAAAAAGATTACGACTTTATATCAACCAATAAATCAATATTTGAAGAAGCGGTTCCGACACTTATCGCCGATATAAAAATGCTTGTTGATAAAATTCGATCGAATGATCAAAAACCGTATAAAGAAAAACCGGACAACGAACTGCTCGAAAAACTGCTCACAGCTTGTGAAAACTACGATATGAAAATCGTGGACGAAGCGATCTTGGAGCTTCAGCAATATGAATATGAAAAATTTTCCGATCTTATACCTTGGCTTCATGACAACGCAGAACAAACAAATTTTGATGAGATCGTCGAACGCCTGAACCACATCAGAGATCAGTTATGATCGGGAGGCCGGATAAATGCAAAACACTTTGAAAAAAATCATAATAGTCGATGACAATGCCGCCAATCTTGCCGTCGGCAGGAATTTGCTCAAATCGTTTTATGAAGTATACCCCGCACCCTCAGCCGAAAAACTTTTCAGCATCCTTGAAAAATTTATACCCGACCTCATCCTTCTCGATGTAAACATGCCGGAAATGAGCGGCTATGATGCAATCAAAGTTTTAAAAGACGACCCGCGTTTCGCCGACATCCCGGTTATTTTCCTCACCGCAAAAAACGATGAAGAGAGCGAAATGGAAGGCTTCGATCTCGGTGCCGTCGACTATGTCACAAAACCCTTCTCCGGTCCCCTCCTGCTCCGTCGCATCGCAAGCCAGCTCCTGCTTGAACAGCAAAAACGCGAACTTATTGAAAGTCAGGCAATACTTCAGGATTACACGGATAATCTTGAAATCAAAGTTCGCGAAAAAACAGCCGCAAAAACCGTTTTCCTTGCTAACATGAGCCACGAACTTCGCACTCCGATGAACAGCATCGTAGGTTTTTCCGAACTTGCTCTTGATGATGATGTATCACAAAGAACAAAAGGCTACCTCACACGAATTCTTGACAGTTCAAAATGGCTTCTTCATATCATAAACGATATCCTCGATCTCACCGGCTTTGAATCAGGTAAGATCGACCTTAACATCATCCCTTTCGATATAAATATACTCATAGAAGAGTGTAAAAAAATGTTCATGCCCAAAGCAACCGAAAACGGATTGATGCTCAACTTCTATTCCGATACATCGATACGCGAACCGCTTAGAGGCGATCCCGCCAGATTGAAACAAATACTCATAAATCTGCTGTCAAACGCAATCAAATTCACAAGTGAGGGTGTTATCGAATTCCTGATGGAAGCCAAGACGATCACTCCCGAAAATGTTACACTTTATTTTGAAGTAAAAGATACGGGCATCGGAATGACTCCCGAACAAATCGCCGTCATATACGACCCGTTCATACAGGCAGAATCCGGGAACACACGAAAATACGGCGGTACGGGTTTGGGATTGACGATAACGAAAAATATAATCGAAATGATGGGCGGAAAAATATTGACGGAAAGCAAACCCGATGTCGGAAGCACATTCAGTTTTGAGATCGTACTCGAAACCGTTAATAATACAGAGCAGGAAAATAAAAATATCTTCCGGGGACTCAAAAAACCTTTATTTGACGGTGAAGTTTTGCTTTGTGAAGATAACGTGATGAACCAACAGGTCGCATGCGAATGCCTGGCAAGAGTCGGACTGCATACGGTCGTAGCGGAAAACGGAAAAATCGGTGTTGATATAGTAAGAGAACGTATCAATCTGATAGCCAATAATTCAATGAGTAAAAAACGCCCGTTTGATTTGATACTGATGGACATCCATATGCCCGAAATGGACGGACTCGACGCAACGGTAAAGATCCTTGAACTCGACAAAGATATCCCGGTTTTAGCAATGACGGCAAACATCATGCCCGACGATCTGGAATTATACAAAACCGTCGGCCTCAGAGAATGCATCGGAAAACCCTTCACATCACAGCATTTGTGGAACGTCCTGCTTAAATATCTCAAGCCTGTATCGTGGCAGGAAGACATCAGTTTCGACGACGACATTACGGCGTCATCCGAACCCGTTCGTTCTCTTGACTCTGCAGCCCGGTTTAAAGTGCTCAGCAAAGCAGAGGCATTAATGAAAGAAAGCAACGCCGATTGTTTATCGTTTATTCCCGAATTACGACTGATAGAGGGAAGCGAGGAACTTATCACAATGATGGAAAACTTTGATTTTAAACCGGCTTTGGAAATAATTTCCGAATTGATCAAAGAACAATCAGGGGAGCAGGTGGATTATGGACACTAAAAACCGTATTCTCATCGTAGATGACGATACATCGAATCTTATGGAGCTTGCAAGCATATTGCAACCCGATTATAAGATTTATGCAGTCAAAGACGGGACTTCTGCATTGGAAAAAGCCAATGAGGTCCATCCCGATCTTATATTGCTTGATATCATCATGCCTGATATGAACGGGTTTGAAGTGCTCAACAAACTTAAAGCATCCGAAAAAACCGAAGATATCCCTGTCATTTTCATCACCGGCATTTCCGACAGCGAAGAAGAAGTAAAAGGTCTTGCCGCCGGAGCGGTCGATTATATGCGTAAACCTCTTAACGATGTCATCGTCAGACTTAAAGTCCGTCAGCAAATGCAGCTTCTTAATCAATTTCGCAAAATAGAACACCTTCGAATGATCGATCTGCTTACAAACCTCCCGAACAAACGCAGTTTTATCATGAGGCTCAATGACGAGTTTGACAGATCGACACGTGAATATACTCCGATCAGCGTGTTGAAAATCGATATTGATGAGTTTAAGAAATACAACGAAGCATACGGACATCAACAAGGTGATGTCGTGCTCCAAACCATAGCAAAAATGTTTACGCAAATACTCAAGCGCCCCGGAGATTTTGCGGCACGTTGGGGTAGTGAAGAGTTTATTATACTGCTTCCGAACACCGATTCACGCGGAGCTTCGGGTGTAGCAAACAGGATAAAAGAATTCATCGAATTTACGGATATCACCACTGCGGACGGAACAAAAACAAAAATAACGGTCAGTATAGGAGTAAACACAAGGATCCAGGGACAAACCGCAACATTCAACGAACTTATATCATGGGCGGACATGGCACTTTATGCCGCAAAAAGTAAAGGAGGCAACAAAGTTTGCCATTTTGAACTGCCTAATGAAAGCAAACCCAATCATGACTCCGAACTCAAACGAAGCACTGTTTTCATAGTTGATGACAATGAAACAAACCTTACTATGGCTGAAGAAGTTTTGATGACAAAATACAGAGTCGTTGCTTTGTCTTCTGCCGAAAAAATGTTCAAAGCACTTGAAAAATTCAAACCCGAACTTATTTTACTCGATGTCGAAATGCCTGAAATGAGCGGTTTTGAAGCCATGAGCAAGCTCAAAGAGACAGAAATATATGCCGATATCCCCGTCATCTTCCTGACCGGTTTATCCGATGCACGAAGCGAAGCATACGGCATCGAACTCGGAGCCGTCGATTTTATCCTGAAACCTTTTACCGAGCCTGTTCTCATGAACCGTATAAAAAAACACCTCGATATAGATGAGCTGGTCAGAGAACGAACAAGACAGCTTGCACACCGGACAAATCAACTCGCCCGTCGTTCCGAACAATTGGTTCGCCTGCAAAACGGTATAGTTTTCACACTGGCGGATGTTGTTGAAAACAGGGACGCCAACACCGGCGGGCACATCGACCGAACATCCGTATATATAGAACTCCTTATAAATGCCATGATGGAACAGGGAATTTACTCAGAAGAGATCAAAGGATGGGATCTTGACTCAGTCATTTCATCGGCACGCCTGCACGATCTCGGTAAAATCGCAATACCCGATTCGATACTCAATAAACCCGACAAGCTGACCGACGATGAGTTTGACGTTATAAAAACACATCCGACTGCCGGAGAAAAGATAATCGATCAAATGACACTTCGTACGGGTGATGCCGACTTCCTCAAAAACGCCAAGCTGTTTGCTGTCTACCATCATGAAAAATGGGACGGTTCCGGATATCCTTACAGACTCAAAGAAACCGATATCCCTCTGCACGGACGGATCATGGCAGTCATCGACGTATATGATGCGCTTGTCTCCGACAGACCGTATAAAAAAGCATTTTCACACGAAAAAGCCGTAAGCATAATTACCGAAGATGCCGGCAAACACTTCGACCCGAATATAGTAGAAGCTTTCAACCGCATAAAAGACAGGATCGAGATCGCAAGAAGCAAATTGGCATAAACCATCATACAAGTATAAACAAAAATTTTATCACTTCGGAGGTAAAATACCGCATGGAGAAAATGAACAGCTTACTCATTGTTGATGACGATGTATCAAATCTCATGGAGCTGGCAAGTATTCTCAAATCAGATTATAAAATTTATGCCGTAAAAAACGGTGCTCCGGCATTGGAAAAAGCAAAAGAAGCATTGCCCGACCTTATTTTGATGGACGTCATCATGCCCGATATGAACGGTTTTGAAGTGCTTAACGAACTGCGCAAAACAGAAAAAACCAAAAACATACCCGTTATCTTCATCACCGGAGTCAACGACAGCGAAAGTGAACGCGAAGGACTCGCGGGCGGAGCTGTCGATTATATACGTAAACCTTTCAATGCAATGGTCGTAAAACACAGAGTAAGACTTCAAATACAAATAATCAATTTGCAGCGTGATCTCAAAAATGCCGCAGCGGTCGCCGAAGCGGCAAATCGTTCAAAATCATCATTTCTGGCAAACATGAGCCACGAAATACGCACTCCGATGAATGCCATCCTCGGAATCACCGATATCCTCAGACAAAATGATGACGTGACACCCGATGAAATTGCCGAAGGTCTTGAAAAAATATACAACTCAGGTGAAATGCTCGTCGACCTCATCAATGATATTCTGGACTTTTCAAAAATCGAAGCCGGAAAGCTCGATATACTCCCGATAAGATACAGAATCGCAAACATGATAAACGATACGATCCATTTGAACATGATGCGCATCGAAGAAAAGCCCATAACATTTGAACTCTTAATAAAAGAAGACATCCCCGCAAAACTTGTCGGTGACGAACTTCGTATAAAACAAATACTGAATAATCTGCTTTCAAAT
>Ga0123356_10005454_pt1 | contig 12942 bp, 14 predicted proteins | sample TergutEmb28metaG_2_FD_92546 | JGI IMG/M metagenome (GOLD analysis project Ga0123356, IMG submission 92546) | Embiratermes neotenicus P3 segment gut microbial communities from Petit-Saut dam, French Guiana - Emb289 P3 | ecosystem: Host-associated > Arthropoda: Insects > Digestive system > Gut ... | reverse complement strand
CGTCGCGACAACCACTACCGAGCGCGCCATACCCTCCTCGCCGAGGTCGTTTTCTATAAATTCACGCACCTCACGTCCGCGCTCTCCCACAAGCGCGATTACGTTGAGGTCGGCTTTAACTTTGCGCGCAACCATGCCCATAAGCGTAGATTTTCCCACGCCCGAGCCTGCGAAAATTCCGATTCTCTGTCCTTTTCCGAGGGTCATAACGCCGTCGATTGCTTTTATGCCCAGTTCTATAGGCTCTGCGATTTTCGGTCTTGTCAGAGGATTTACCGGAACGCCCGAAATAGGAATCGTACCGGTGTATTCTATTTCATCGCCGTCGTCAAGCGGCTTGCCTATTGCGTCGATTATGCGCCCGATGAGCTTTTCGCCGGTTTTTACCATTAATTTTGCGCCGGTGTTGTCAACGATACTGCCGGGGCCGATTCCCTCTATGTCGGTATAAGGCATGAGCAGTACGTTTTCGGAATTGAAGCCGACGACTTCAGCAAAAATAAAGCTCTGCATATCCTTGCCGAAAATCCGGCAGACGTCGCCTATATTACAGGTCGGCCCTGACGCCTCAATGGTCATTCCGATTATTTTTTCAATCTTACCCATGTTTCGGTAAGATTCGTAGGTTTTGAGTTCTTTTATAAAATTGTTTAAATCCATTATTCTTTTCGGCGCGCTGAGGGCATCGCGCCCTACACGTCGTCCTCCGATTTATCTCTAAACTTCCCTTTTCCGAGTTTTTCAATCATCATAAGCTGTGTCGCCACGCCTGCGTCGGTGATTTCACTGCCGTTGTCTAAAATCAGCGTACCCGACGGCGCGTCCTTGACTATCTCAAATTCAATGTGCTGATTATCGCGGAAAGCTTCTTTTAGAATATCCAAGCTGGTTGTTGCAAACTGCTCTGTGTCAAGCTTAGACAGCGTGACTTTTACATACTCGGAATTGCGGAAGCCTTTCGCCGCCTCTTTCAGCATTTTTGTAATGACCGCCTTGTCCTTTTGCTTCAGGCTGTCTACGGTAATTTTATTGGCTATAGTAAATATAGTATCAAAAAGCTTGCTCTCGTATTCAATAAAATAGCGTTCCCGCTCTCTGTCGATAAAGTTTAACGCTTTCATAAGTTCTTCGAGCGTGTCTTTGCATTTACGGAGCGCCTTGCCGTAACCCTCTTCGTAGCCTTTCTCGTTTCCCTCGCTGAAGCCGCGGTCAAAGCCCTCCTTGAAGCCTTCTTCCTCGGCGTTTTTGCGGAGCGCGGCGCAGTCTTTCTCGTTTTTGGCGTAGAGCTTGCGAATGTCATTTTCTGTAGTTTCGATTAACCTCTGCGCCCATTCCTGCGCGTCGAACCGCGCTTTTTCGCCCTCTGAAATATATTGCTGTCTGAGCGCGTCATATTCCCGTATTATTTCCTTACGCAGTAATAATTGTTCCTGCGCGTTCAGGGGCTGTTCCTCTTCGGGGACTTCGGGAGCGGAAACAGCTTCGGGGAGCGGCGTTTCATCGCTGATAACATTTTTAATCCCCGGTCTTAAAACGGGTCTTGCCGGCACATCTTCCGCGATTTGCGCTTCAACATGACGCAGGCTTGTATTGTTCCCGCCCTGTCCGGGGATAAAAACGAAGTTAGTATTCATTGTAATTATTCCTTGCTAATTATGAAATAATTTCATCTGCGCCGCCCTTGGCAATAACCAATACGCCGTCGTCTTCAAGCCGCCTGATAATCGCGACTATGCGCTGCTGCGCTTCTTCCACGTCGCGCAGACGAACGTTGTTGAGGTATTCGACGTCGGTTTGCAGGCTTTCTCTTGCGCGCTGTGACATGTTTCTGTAAACCGAATCGGCAACCTCGGAGGTTGAACCCTTGATGGAAATAGCCAAATCCTTGGGGTCGACTTCCTTGAGGAAAGCCTGTACCGCCATATCGTCGAGCATGATGATGTCCTCGAAGACGAACATTCTCTGGCGGATTTCGTCCGCGAGTTTTGGGTCGCGCTGAGCCAGTTCGTCGAAAATTTGCTTTTCTGTGCTTCTGTCTACCGAGTTTAAGACGTCCGCAATGTAGTTTATACCGCCCACGTCCATGCTTTCCGCGCTGACAAGATTCGCGAATTTTTTCTCCAAAGTCTGCTCTATTGAGCGCACAACGTCGGGAGACGCGGCGTCCATCTTGGCGATTCTTTCAACAACTTCAATTCTTACGTCCTTGGGTAATTCTGACAGAATAGCGGATGCTTGGTCGCTTCTCGCATATGACAAAATCAGCGCAATGGTCTGCGGATGCTCGTTTTGAACTATAGCGAGCAGGTTCTTGTAGTCTGCCTTGCGTACAAAGCCGAAAGCCTTGGTTTTAAGCTGTTTGGTAATTTTTTCAAACAATGCCGCCGCCTGTTGCGGCCCGAAGGCTTTTTCAAGCACTTCTTTTGCGTAGTCCACGCCGCCCTCGGAAATAACCTTTTGCGTCAGGCACAGCTCATAGAAGTCGTTAAGCACTTCCTCAACGATTTCCATAGGCCAGTAGTCGTTTTTAGCTACTTCAAGAGTCAGCTTCTCTATTTCGTCGTCCGAGAAATTTTTAAATACCAAAGAGGCGTTCTCTACGCCGATTGAACTAAGCACTAAGGACGCTCTTTGTATATTGGAAATATTAGCGGCTTCTGACATGGTTTTTCTCCTTGCGGGCGCACACTGTGCGCCCCTACGTGTGTTTTTGTAGGGAACGCATTTATGCGTTCCGTTTATGATGCATTTTCGCGGAACGCATAAATGCGTTCCCTACATTCGGTCGGGCATGGAAGCCCGACCCTACATTATCCTTCGCGAATCCAAGTTCTGATTAACTGTGCGACTATATCGGGATTGGTCTTAGCGAATTCACGGATTTCATTTTTGAGCAGTGATTCTCTTGTTTCGCCTTCACCCGCGCCGAGCAGTGACTGAATCTTGATTTCGTCAGGCTCGTCGTCAAGCGGTTTGCTGGTTGAATAGGTTCCGTAGCCCATTTCGTCGTAGGCACCGGTTGCGCCCGCGCCCTGATAGGCGGCGGTTCTTGCTCTGATGAGGCGGCGCTTTTTCGAGCCGCTTGACATAATCGCAAGCATGAAGAGTATAATCAACAGCGCGCCGAGCGAGATGATTATGAAAACAAGCAGGTTTCTCACAGGTGACGGGCCGGGAACAGGCTGTATATGAACAGGGGTTTCGTAAAGGAAGTTTGTGGTTTTTACGGAAACTAAAATAATATCTGTGCCTACTGCGTTAGCTATAAGCGCTCTCCAGTCGTCTATTTCAGCCTGCGGAATCGCGCCCTCGTTGATTTGCACCGCTACTGATAATCGTTTGGGAGTGTAGCCGTTGGACTGAGCCGTTCTTTCAAAGCTGTTTACCAAATAATCTAATTTACGCATGGTTTCATAATACTGTTCAGAATCTACACCGGGCGGAACAGTAGGATAACCCGGTGAGATGTCCGCGTCGTTCGGTACGCCGACCAAACCGCTGCTTAGTCCGTAAGCGTTCCAAGCTTGCACATGCTCCTCATAATCGAGAACACCGCTCTGCATACCCGTTTCGGGGTCTACGTTGGAACCCTCGTATCTTATGCTGTATTCTTCCCATGAATCGAACTCAAGCTCCGCACTGACCGCAACGCGAAAATCCTTTACGGTTCCGCTGAGCAGCTCTTCTACCATGCGCTTGTAGCCTTCTTCATATGCTCTTTGAAATTCCCAGTGCTTGTAAACCCTCTGCATTTCAAGCGCGAACTGGCTTTCGGCGGCGTTGGCGTCTTCCGCAATAAGGGGCATACCGTCCTGATTTGTTATGGTCAGGTTTTCCATTTTCAGCTCGGGTACGGCTGTTAAAACAACCCTGTGTATACCCTCAATCTGCGCTTCACTAAGCCTTACGCCGCGCCTGATTTCAAGGACTATGGACGCCTGCGAGCCTCTTTCATTTCCGGGGAAAACCATCGGTCTTTCGTCCGGCATGGTTATCATTACAGTCGCGCCGAGAACATCCGTGTACGTCATCAGCGTCGCCGCGAGGTTGCTTTGGAGCTGTTGCCTTAAAATCTCTTTTCTTTCGGCATCGGTCGAGAACATGTTTATGCCGTTGTTCCATATATCGTAGTTAAAAGCGGTTTTCGGGAAGCCCTGCATGGACAACTGCATACGCGCCCTGTCCTCGTCGGCTTTAGGCACGCTGATTGTCTGTCCGCTGATTTTCACGTCGGTTATGCCGAGTCCGCCCAGCGCCGCCGTGACCTGACTCATTTCCTCGTTGGACACGCCGGAAAAAAGCACGCCGTATTCGGTGCGGCTCGACAGCGCAATCAGCATGATTACCGCCGCAAGCATAGCTCCCGCCACAGCCAAAGTAACTAATCGAGCGTTTTTACCGGCTCCGTTCCATTTCTCCCTGATGAAGATAATGGTTTTTGAGCCTGCTTCCTTTGCTTTACCCATTTTTTATGTACCCCGCATTAAATAGACATTTTAATTATTTCGTTATAGGCTTCGAGTGTCGCGTTTCTCACGTTGGTGAGAAGCTCGAGAGAAATCTGCGCCTTGGTTATATTTGTCTGGATTCTTTCTAAGTCATCAACGTCACCGAGCATAAGGTCAAGCATGTCCTTTGCTTTTTGGTTTTGAGCATCGGCGGTTTCACCTACTATGTTCTTGAAAATATCAAGAAACGTAGGCGCGCTGATGTTTATATCGCTCTGCTCCTGAATTTTGTTGCCGCCGAGGAGAGGGCTTGCCGGTTGAAGCGGCTGTAATGTGTTTTGAATCTGATTAATCATTTTACTTGCTCCTTTTGGCGGGCGAACACTGTTCGCCCCTACATCAATTGTACATTGTACATTGTTCATTGTACATTGTTCGTTATCTGCCAATTGTCAGGGCGCGTGCCGCCATATTTTTCATTTCGTCGTAAATTGTAAGATTTGCCTCGTATGAACGGGTCGCCGCTAACATGTCAATGATTTCCTTGGCTTCGTCCACGTTGGGCAGGTAATAATAACCCTCTTCATTTGCGTCGGGATGGGTAGGGTCGAAAACCGGCGTGAAAGGCGTCTGGTCTTCCACAATCCGCACAACCTGAACCCCCGCCAATCTTCTTTGGCGGCGTTCTGCGAGCGTCATTTCAAGGATTCTGCCGAAGTCCCTGTGGGTGACGTAATCTTTTCCGAGCTGTAAATTTTTGTAAGGGCGCTTCTCCCCGAAGACCACCATCTGCCGTCTGTAGGGTTCGCCGCTTGAAGTTCTGGTGGTGTGGGCATTGGCTACGTTGTGCTGAATAACCTCACTGCGGAGCCTTTGCGCCGCCATAGCCGAAATAGATACATCAAGATGTGATAAAAAAGCCATATTTTCCTCCGTGTAGGGGCGCGATATATCGCGTCCTTTTTCGCAGACGCCATGTATGGCGTCCCTGCAATAATATTAACCCTTTCTCATTGCCGTACGCAGAAGCTCAAATTCCGCGTTAAGCTGGTTTACAAGGGCGTCGTAGCGAATTTTATTTTTAGCGAAGAGCGTCTGCTGGTTATCGTTATCGACATTGTTGCCGTCGGGCTGACCCTTAGTCCACTTGTCAACGAACATCGCCGTGCCTAAGTGCAGCTCTTTTTTGAACTTTGAGGTTTCTCTCGCGCTGATTTTGTCGCGGAGAATCCCCTCAAAATATAAGTACTTGGTTTTATAACCGGGCGTGTCGGCATTGGCTATGTTATGCTGAATGATTCTGTTGCTCTGCGCCATATCATTTATGCCCTGCTCGGCGATTCTGAAAGAAGTGGTATTAAATAAACCTGCCATTAAAGCGTCCTCCTGTTCGCGGTACATTGCATTAAAATGCACATATAGACTATTATAACACAAGATATAGATAATTTCAACCTTTTTTCGTCAACTTTTTGCGATTTTTTTAATTTTTTTTCGTCTTTTTTCGTGAAATTTCCTAAAATTACAACTTTTGGAGTTTTTTCAGCCTGTCTAACGCCTTTTTCCGCTTGGCAAAATCCGACTCTTTATGTACGTAAGGCTTAGGCTTGGGCTGTTCGTTGAAGGCTCTTTTTGCCGCCCCTATGCTTTCTGAGAGCCTCGCCGCATCACCGAAGACGCCGGGTATTCTGAGTTCGGTGCTTTCTTTGAAGCCGTTGCCGTTATACCACCAGCTCTCAAATTCAGGGAAGCCGTCGGTAAAACGATAGTTCAGCCGCTCGCTTTTGTCGGTATATTCACGGATTTTTTCCGGGGACTGCGGCTCGGTTTCCAAATAAATCCGCTTTTTCTTTTGACTGTAGCCGATTTTTGACAGAGAAGCCAGTGGAATTACATATAATTTCCTGCTCACTTCCCGTTTGCTTCCGCAGAAAAAATCCCCGTCGTAGCGGCTGAAAACAAGCGCTTTCGCGCCTATATCAAAAAAAGTGTAACGGGCGTTTCTTTTGACTAACTTTTCGGTCATTGTGAAAGTTACGAAGAAAATCAGCGTTCCCGCCGCCGCCGCCGCCAAAACGGCGTAAAGCGCGGTCAGATGATAGCCTTTTTCGATAAAAGCGCGCAGATTTACAATAACGATGAGCGCGGTAATCAGCGAAGCCTGAAAAAGCGGCAATAAAGCCAACCACAGAAAATATTTTCGTCGTTTTATGTATCGTTTGGTGTCACAATGGAAAAAATTAGCCATTTTTCTGCCTCCGCAATTTTATTTATTATACACCTTTTTTTTATTTTTGTACAGCTTTTTTCGCGAAAAAACGCCGATAGGAAGAAATTACATTAAATTAACACGCTAAAAGCGACAAAAAAATATTCAAATCTATTGATTTATTTTTTATTTTATAGTATACTTGTGAAAGAAACGTTTTTGCGAGGGGGTGGGTGTATGCCTGTGCTTGATAAAGTCTTGGATAAGGACAAGGTTCTGAAGGTGGAAATCTGCACGTTTAAAGGGCGTGTACTGCTGACCGTAACCAAAAACTTTTCGTTTCCGCAGAACGTAGTCAGGGATGACAGCCGCTTCGAGCCTAACGACCATGTTTTCATCAAGGGGAAGAATCTTCCGGTTTTCGCGCGTAATGCCAGCGTGGTCATTATCGCCCACACGAGAGCGGGGGACAGATTCAGCTTTCCGGGGCATGTCGCAGTTTCAACAGAGGTTCAGCTCAATGTCAGAATCAGTCAGGTTGAAGCGGAATTATTACCCGACCGCAGAAGATTCTACAAAGTCAGCGCGGAAATACCCTGCGTTGTCAGCACAATCACACGGGGAGAAAACAACGCATCCCCCGACCCGCCGCTTGAATTTATTATAGAAGACATAAACATCGGCGGCATTTTCCTGAAGCACAGCGAGCGCGTCGAACTCAAGGAAGAGGATTCTTTGGCGGTATTGGTGTCGGACGTGTCGGGTGATACGGAATTTGTTGCAAAAATTCTCAGAGTTGTAAAAACGCCCGAAGGCGTAATTAAAGGCTATGGTTGTCAGTTCCTTTTTCTCAATGCCCGTCAGGAAGAAGCTGTGGCAGGTTTTATCAACAAACTGCAATTAGACCAGCGCAAGCTTGAAAAAGCCGAAGCTGTCTCTCAATAGACAAATACATTGACCGTAAGGAGTAAATAAATATGAAAATCGGGTTAAAACCGCTCCTCAGCTTGGTTCTTATGCTCACAATCATAATACCGGCGGGGGCTATAATTCTGACAGGAATAACGGCATCGCGAGCGCAAGCCACACAGGCGATTACCAGTGAAGTCACCCTGCTGAGCTATGCGCAGTCGGTAGGGCTTGATGCTTTGCTTGACGAATGTGTCGCCTCGCTTCATACTCTCGCGCAGTTTGAAGAGATTAAACAAACAGCGGTAGAGAATTACAGCAGCGTCAAAGAAAGCGCTGACGCACTGCTTGCGGCACAGATGAAAGCAGGCGCACCCCATCTGCTTAATATCATCGTGATTGACGCGAACGGCTTTGTCAGCATAGATTCTTTCGGGAATTTTGCGTCGCCTTTCCACGCTTTTGAAGCGGCGGGTGACCTCGCAAGAGGCGAAACCTATATATCTGACATAGCTATGGCAGACCAAACATACAGCGGAGAAAATACGTTTTTTGTCTTAACCCGTGTGGAAAACAATGACTCTGTATACGGATACATCTGCATGGTTTATTCAACCGAGGTATTTACCAAATATCTGTCCAAAGGCGGTTCGCTCGGTGAATACGGAAGCATGTTTATTTCCGACAGAAAAGGCACCTCTCTCGGCTTAGACGGTGTGCCTATTACCCGCGCAAATGAAATCGAGCCTAAAACCCTCGGAGATATAGTGAACAACGTGGTCACATCGGGGCGCGATGCAGCCGCATCACAGCAATTAAGCTCTAACAGCCATGTCGGCGCTTACGGCTCGCTCTCTGGCAACACCAGTAATTTAAAGAATAGCTGGTATTGGCTCTCTGCATACCCCAAAGCAGAAATAGACGTAATCCCGCTGACGGTTTTGATAATGATTACCGTAGTTGCGGCGATTTCCTTAATTTTCATTGTGATTGCTTCCGTAGTTATACGCAAGGTTACAGTTCCCCCGCAGGAAGTCTTTAAGAAGATGCGCAGAATCAACGAGGGAGAGTTTGAAGAACGCCTTGACGTTAAAGGAACCAATGAATATGCTTACATTTCGGAAATCTTTAACGAAATGCTTGATGAAGTTTTAATCAGCGGGGAAATGCACCGCGCTATTTCCGAGCTTTCTGACAATATGCTTTTCGAGTGGGATTTCAAGAAAGAACAACTTTTCGTTTCAGACAACTTTAAAAACATGTTTGAAATTGAGTTCGACAAGGCAACCTTACTCAACGGCAGATTTATAGATGCTCTCATGGAAAAAGAGGACATAGAGCGTTATAAGGTTGATATAAACAAGCTTCTCAGAAGCCTCGATTCCATGCAGGGGGAATATCAGGTCACGACAAAGACAGGAAGCGTCATCTGGATTTCCGTCCGTTCTCACTGCGTTCTTGACCGCATGGGTGAGCTGCTCAGAATCGTCGGCGTGATTACGAATATCAACAACGAAAAACTGCTCTCTCTGCAACTTTCCGAGCGCGCAAGCTACGACTTCCTTTCAGGGCTGTACAACCGCAATACTTTCATGCGTGAGCTTCAGTCCGAGATTACGAGAAGCGCGACCAGCCGCGTCGGCGTAATTTTCATAGACGTGGACGACTTCAAGTTCATCAACGACAAATACGGTCATAACACGGGCGATGAAATAATCAAGTGCGTCGCTACGATTATCAAGGATAAATTAGGCAGTGCGGGCTTCGCGGGGCGCTTCGGCGGCGACGAGTTTGTCATGTGCGTGGTTGAAGAAGAAACGCTGAACAACATCGACAAGTTAGCGACAGCCGTGCTTGAGCTGTTTGACAGGGGATATTATTCCAAGGAATTTAACGTTACGCTGAAAATCAAGGCGAGCCTCGGGATTGCTATTGCCCCCGAACACGGCAGAGATAATGAAACTATTCTCGCCGCCGCTGACGAGGCGATGTACTTTGTTAAGAAAAACGGTAAATGTAACTTCCATATCTATGACCCCGAGGACAGCGTGCTGACGGAATTAATGCACTCGATATGACAATAAAAATGTAGGGGACGCCGCCCTCGGCGTCCCGTGCGATTTTGCGGAACGCCGAGGGCGGCGTTCCCTACAGACGGACGGTAAAATTTATGGCTAAAGTAATCGCTGTGACCAATCAAAAAGGCGGCGTAGGCAAGACTACAGTCTGCGCGGGGATTTGCGGCTGTCTTTCGGCTATGGGGAAATCTGTGCTTGCCATAGACTTAGACCCGCAAGGGAACCTGAGCTTTTCGCTCGGCGCAGAAACCGAAGACGCCTATACTATATATAATGTATTCAAAGGCGAGGTTGACCTTTATGACGTAATAAGGCACACCGAAAGCTGTGATGTCGCCTGCTCAAATATACATCTTTCGGCAGCTGAACTTGAACTGAATTCGATTGGCAGAGAGCATATTCTGCGCGACCAGCTTGACCAGATTTCCCTCGAATACGATTATATAGTCATAGACACGCCTCCCGCGCTCTCGATTTTAACAATTAACGCTTACACCGCCGCCAACTGGCTTGTGATTCCGATGATTCCGGAAATACTTAGCCTACAGGGGCTTTCACAGCTTAAAGAAACTATTTTCGCGGTTAAGAAATACTTCAACAACTCGCTTGAAGTCCGCGGAATCTTATTAAACAAATACAATCCGCGCCTGATACTGACTAAGGAAGTTGAGGAGTTGGCGAGTATCGTTGCCGAGCAATTAGATACAGATGTTTTTGAAACCAAGATTCTCAACAGCGTAACCCTCGCCGAAGCCCCCGCCCACGGAAAAACCATTCTTGAATACGCGCCGCGCTCAAAGTCTGCGCTTGAATTTAAAGACTTAACCTGCGAAATCCTCGGAATCGAGAAACCCAAGCGCGTCGAGAAGAAGCTCGGACGCGGCAGACCGCGCAAATACCCGCGACCGGAAGACGTAGTATAATGTAGGGGCGGACGACACTGTCCGCCCGTAAATTTAATCGAAAGTTTGTGTGTTTATGCCCCGTAATATTAAAACCTCGAATGTATTGAAATTACTGAATTTAAAAGAAATGCCAAATGTAGGGGACGCTGTCCCCAGCGTCCCGTCAAAACAACCCGAAGATAGCGGTGCGCAGGGGACTGCGCACCCTACAATTCCCGATATTTCCGAGCCTCCGCAAAAACCCAAGCGCCCCCGCAAAGTCATCACCAAGCACATGAAGCTTGAAAAACTGTCCGAACCTGCCCGTGAAAACCCCGCATTAAAAGCAATTGCCGTTGAAAACAACGAAGACAGAGTTTTTATGCGTTCGGCTACAGAGAGGCAAATCGTGAGCATACCGCTGATGCTTGTCAACGAGCAGCTCGGCGCGGCGGTCGAGCGGTTTAATTCCTGCGCATGTGACGAGTGTCTGCGCGGAATAACCGACAGCGCGCTTGATTTAATACCGCCGATGTATGTAAGGGTGGTCAACGCCGCAGATGAAGACGAGGTCAACCGACTGATTAAGGAACAGCGACCGGAGGCAATCCGCGCACTTGCAAAAATCTGTATAGCGGCGAATAAGAAGCCTTTTCACGATAATTGAATATGTAGTGATATTAACGGGCGACCACATAGGGTCGCCCCTGCTTTTGTGCAAATCGCCGAAATTGCAAAAAACATGTAAAGCACACTTGACATTTTAAAGCACCTGTGATATTATGAATGTAAAGCAGGCTTTACATTATTTTGTAGGGATGCCAGCGCACTGCGCCAATGGCAGTCCGGTATCGGACACGATGTATCGTGTCCCTACAAATTGCATTAGGGGGTATTCCGTGAAAAACAAACTCGAAGAAATCCGCAAGCGGCTGAGCATAACGCAGGACGAGCTTGCCTTAGCGCTTGAGGTTTCAAGACAGACGATTATATCGCTTGAAAAAGGCAGATATAACCCGTCAATAATATTAGCTTTCAAAATCGCACGGTATTTTGAAATGAGCATTGAGGAAATATTTATTTTTGAGGAGGAAGCACAATGAAAGTAATAGCTGTCAGGTGGGCGTTATGTATTACATTTGTTTTAATTTTTATAATTTTATTAGTACTTCGCCTTAACGAGGTTGCACAAATAAACGATGCTGTATTTACAGCGTTGAGCAGTTTAACTATAGCAAATGTGATAATTAATCTGTATCTTTATATTAAAAAGAAGAATAATCCTGCTGCATTTAAACAGCAGATGATTGAAGAGTGTGACGAGCGTAACCGCGCGCTCGATAGGCGCGCAGGGTTTATTGCGTGGTGCGTCAGCTGCGTGACTCTCGCGGTCGCTGTACTGGTGCTGTATAGCCTTGATTACATCGTGCCGGCGGTTTTTATTGCTGTTGTGGTTATTATTCACGTGTTGAGTTATGTGGTCGCGCTGATGTGCTTAAAGAAAAAATATTAGGAGGAAAAATAATGAAACGAAAAATTAAAAAAGAAATTATATTTCTCGCTATTTGCCTTATAGTAGGCTTAGCGTTTGGTATAGCTTTTTCACTGCTACAAAAAGCTGACGTGGTTGCGCCGCCGGAAAATGAGCGGGATTTGGAAACGTGGGTGTTTTTAGCCGTGATTGGCGGCGGAATAGCTATATGCTTAGGCAGTACGGTTTTAGGCGAGCTTTTGAAGCGCAATAAAAAATACGAAATAGAAGAAAAAGACGAGCGGAATCAGGTTATTGTGGGCAAGGCGGGCTTCTCCGCGTGGGGCGCTAATATCTTCGCGCTGAGTGCGGTGATTACGTTTTGTTTGGTTTCAGGGTATGAGCCGTCGGTGCTTGTTCTCGCTTGTATCGGGGTGTTCAACATCGTGTATTTAATCGGGGCGATGGTTTATTACGATAAGAAAATGTAGGGGTGTCCGCCCGAATAAAAACCCCGTGCTTTTTATAAGCAACGGGGTTAAGGTTTATTTAAGCACTGGTTTTTTTCATAGCCTCTGCTATTACTAAAACATCATCAACGAATTTCAGATTATCGACGGTTTCCTGAAGCTTTTCAACCCTTGGTCGGAGCTCTTGATTTGCGACGGTGTGCTGTTCGCTTATAACCCTAATCATTGGCGCCATCTCGTTTTCAAAAGAAATCAAATTGTTATGGGTTGTCTCCTGCCGTTCATTCAAATCGTCAATCTTTATTTCCAAATCGTCAATCTTTATCTCCAAGCCGTCAACCCTGTCAGTTAAAACATCTATCTTATTATCTAAAACATCAACCGTTTCTTTCAACTCGTCAAAACGCATTTCTAAATTGTCAAAACGCATTTCTAAATTGTCAAATCTCCCATTCAATCCCTCTATGGCAGAT